>Ga0302321_100002033_pt1 | contig 17308 bp, 11 predicted proteins | sample Fen_T0_1_FD_202505 | JGI IMG/M metagenome (GOLD analysis project Ga0302321, IMG submission 202505) | Peat permafrost microbial communities from Stordalen Mire near Abisko, Sweden - Fen_T0_1 | ecosystem: Environmental > Terrestrial > Soil > Wetlands > Permafrost | place: Sweden: Abisko...
GAATTGGGCCGCCACGACCTCGCGGAATTTCGCCGCGTCGTCGCGGCTTCCCGCGTCGAAATAGATGTGCGCGTGCCAGCTTTCAATGCGTGACACCTCGAGAAATGCCATTGCCGACCTTCCTTTCCTGGCCAAGACCCTGCTTGCGTCGTGGTAGATGCGGACTGTACCCATGTCCGACGATGACATTGCGTGGCAAACTGACTAATCGCCCCAATCTACCAGCGCATGGCATCGCTCGCCGCACTCCGCTTCGACAACTCGTTCGCCCGGGAACTGGGAGGGTTTTACACCCTTTGGACGCCGGTTGCCGTACCCGCGCCGCGGCTGCTTTACCTCAATCGCGCCCTCGCCGACGAACTCGGCATGGATGTCGCATTACTCGACAGCGCTGCCCTGGCCGGGATGTTCGCCGGAAACGTGCTGCCTGAGGGCGCGCAACCGCTGGCGCAAGCGTACGCCGGCCACCAGTTCGGCGGGTTTTCGCCCCAGCTCGGTGACGGCCGCGCACTGCTTCTGGGCGAGGTGATCGACCGGCAGGGACGCCGGCGCGACATCGCCTTCAAGGGGTCCGGCCGTACGCCTTTTGCGCGGGGAGGCGACGGCAAGGCTGCCGTCGGGCCGATGCTGCGCGAGGTGCTGATCGGCGAGGCCATGCACGCGCTGGGCATTCCCACCACGCGCGCGCTGGCAGTCGCGGCGACGGGCGAGCCGGTGTACCGCGAGCAGGCGCTACCCGGCGCCGTGTTGACGCGCGTCGCGGCGAGCCACCTGCGCGTGGGTACATTCGAGTTCTACGCCGCGCGGGGTGACACGGAGCGCGTGCGCAAGCTGGCCGAGTATACGATTGCGCGGCACGACCCTGAACTCGCCGGTTCGGCCCAGCCGTTCCTCGCGCTGCTGCGGGCCGTGGCCGAGCGCCAGGCAGCGCTGGTCGCGCAATGGATGAATGTGGGATTCATCCACGGCGTGATGAACACCGACAACATGGCGATCTCGGGCGAGACGATCGACTACGGGCCCTGCGCGTTCATGGAGGCCTACGACCCCGGCACGGTGTTCAGTTCCATCGACGGCCACGGTCGGTACGCATTCGGCAACCAGCCCAACATCGCGAACTGGAATCTGGCGCGACTCGCCGAGACGCTGCTGCCGCTATTCTCCGACGACGCCGAGAAGGCTGTGGAAATGGCCACCGAGGTTATCGTGGCGTTCCCGGCGCGGTATCGCCACCACCTGCTCCGCGGTCAGCGCGCCAAGCTCGGATTGCACCGGAGCGAACCGGACGACGACGGCGCCGATGCTGCGCTGGCGGCCGAGTGGTTGAGCCTGCTTCACGCCGAGCGCGTCGATTTCACGCTCGGGTGGCGGCGGTTGGCGGACGCTGCAGCCGGCGACGAAGCCCCTTTGCGCACGCTGTTTGCCGATGCAGAGGGACTTGGTACTGAGGCGCCCGATGCATGGCTGTCGCGCTGGCGGGCGCGGTGCGCGAGCGAGGATGGCGCAGATGGTTTCGCTGGCGGCGTCGAACGTGCCAAAGCGATGTGTCGCGTCAATCCCATCGTGATCGCCCGCAATCACCGAGTGGAAGAGGCGCTGGCGGCTGCGTCGAACACGGGCGACCTCGAGCCTTTCGAACGGTTGCTCGATGCGCTCAGGCAACCGTACGATGAGTCACCCGAACGGGCGCAATACGCCGAGCCTGCGCTGGCGGAAGTGACCGCCGGCTACCGCACGTTCTGCGGCACCTGAACGTCGGGGGTGGACTTCCCTCGGTATTGTGAACGGATCTGGCCCTCAAATTGAGGTTCGCTCAAATGCCTCGGGGTTGACTCCGCTGAGATGGCTGTGGCGGCGCCATGTCGAGCCTTCAGTGCGGCGTCTGAAGCTGGCCTTGCGGCGTCGTCGGAGGCGCCAGTAGTTGATCCGGCACTTCGCGGATTGCAGTAACGAAATATTCGGTCTCTCCGAAGCACGACGATGGTATGAACTTGTGTTGCTGGTAGGAAAGCACGACCCGCTTTCCCGCGAGTTCATTGATCCTGTTTGCCAATGCCGCGTCTCGAACCGTGAACTGGAATTTCTCCGGGATCGCTCCCGGCATCGTAACCATGGCAATTTCCCCTTCCCACGTCTTGCACATCCAGCCCTTGTTGGAGAGCTTCTGGACATAACCAGCACGTTCTCCTTCAGAGTAGCTCCAGTTCAGGGTCAGCCAAATCCAGAGAATTGTCAGCAGCAGGACTGCAACAGCAACAAGGAGCGCTGTCCTCAATGCAGTGGACTTCATCAAGCGAACCTCCTGAACGGGACTCCGGACAGTATAACCAATCCTCAACACCCTCCGGATTAGTGACGGCGCTCGCCGACGCGCTCCAATTGCGGGTCACAATCCAGCAATGAACGCAATTCCCCTCGGTCGATAGCGTCCCTCGCCGCGCAGTGCGCGGCCGCTAACCGCGCGCTAGTTCCCAAGCGACCTGTGCCACCAGCAATACCGCCATCGCACCCAGTGCCTTGCGCAATAGGGCGCGATAGGAGTCCACGCTGATCCGCGCTTGAAGGCCCATGCCCAGGAATACGGAAATCGCCGCCAGCGGAACCAGCGGTAGCGAAGCCTCGAGCAATCCTACGCTCGTCGCGTCGCTGGCAACGAGGCTCGTCGCCTGCACGACCTTGCCAGAAATGAAACACAGATTGAGAGTCTGCGTCAGCGCGATCGGTGAAAGTTCGAGCGTCAGTAGGTAGATGACGAGCGGCGGCAGCGCTACGTTCACCGCCCCGGATAGAATCCCCGCCGTCACGCCGAACCCGAATCCGGCGATCCCCGGATGGCGCTTCACCCAGGACCAGTCGAGTTGCCGCAGGCGGTCCTGCAACAGAAACACGATGATCATCGCGGCAAGAAGGATCTGCAGCGGCTCGGGCCGGGCCGTGAGCAGCAGTCGGGTTCCGATGAGCGTACCCAGAACCACCCATAGCGCGAGCGTCCAATGCTTGCCCAGACTCTCGCGCCATCGACCGCCGCGCAGGATGCTGATCAGGTTAACCACAATGTTGGGGAGAACCGTGACCAGGACTGCGGTCTTGACGTCGGCGAGGAGCGCAACGAGCGGCGTCGAGATCAGCGGGAAACCGAACCCAAGAGTCCCGTGCGCCAATCCTGCCACGATCGCGATTCCAGCGATGATCGCGAGGGTCGCCGGCGCAAAGTACTGATCTAGGTTCATGGAACGATCGCAGGGCGTTCTAAGAAATGAGGAAACGGCACAGCGGACGACGACCGCCAACATCTTCCTAGTCGACGGGGCGCTTTGCAACGCATGCGTCACGGATTTCGACCGCCGTGCCCGTGAAGCCCGGAATTCCTTGCTGCCCGATCTGCTCTCATGATCGGCGCGTGCGGGCAATGCCGCGTCGGCGTGCGATGCTGGTCAGCGCGAATGCATCTGCGCGAGGGGACCTGATTCTATCGCGTCCAGCATTGCGACGGCGTGCGCGTAACCTTGTTGCACGATTTCTTCGAACTTGTCCCATTGCATCAGGCCGACGCGTTCGAGTGGCGGATTCAAGTAGAAGTCGGTGAGCTTGCGCGCCTGCGACTGGCGCGAAGCGCTGTAGAGAATCTGGACGTTCATCAGGTATGCCACGAGCGACGGGAACCGGTGACGGCGGCGGGCATAGGGGCGCAGCCGGTCGCGCAGCAACGCCCAGCTTCCGGGGATCTCGTCGGCGTCAATTTGGCGCGGCGTGCGCGTATTCAGGTCCACCCCGATCACGGTGCCGACGCCGCGCATCGTTCTCATCACGTCGACCGGGAAGTTGTTGAACGTGCCGCCGTCGCACAGCAGGTCACCGTCATGCAGCACGGGTGGCAGTGCGCCGGGAATGGCGATGCTCGCTCGCATCGCCCTGCCGAGGTCGCCGCTGCGGAGTACTTTCTCGCTGGCCTGCGAATAGTTGCTGGCCACGCAATAGTAGTTCTTCCACAGGTCCTCGATTTCAGCGTCGAACCCCAGCAAGTCAATCAGCGCGCGCTCGATGACACGACGCAGTCGCCGCCCCTTGATCAGTGACAGCATTGGCACGAGGTTGTAGTCGCCGGTGGGGTTGACGCCGAACGACTTGCGGGCGATCGCCGTGATGTCGGGCAGCGATCTGTCCGATGCCACCAGCGTCGCCATGACGGCTCCAATGCTGGTGCCGCCCACGTAGTCGATCTCGATCCCGCGTTCGCGCAGCGCCTGGTAGATGCCCAGGTGCGCGAGTCCGCGGGCGCCGCCACCGGCCAGCACCAGTCCGACGGCGGTGTGGCTCTGGATACGCGCCAGCCGTGCCATGTCGGCGTCCATTCCACGCCGCAGGTGCAGATGATCGGTCACCGGACGGCGTGCCAGCCACGCCTTGGTTCCGCGCGGAGAGAGCCGGTCTGCCGGATGCAGCAGCACCAGGACTTCGGCTGCCTCGCTGCGCCCGGGTCGCTGCATCAGATATCGCGTTTCCGTAGGATGCAGCACCGGCGGCTGTTCAGCGTCGGCAAACAACAGGATTTCGTCGGCCCCATTGCAGCAGCGTTGCGTCCATGGCGTAGGCCCGGCGTCGCCGACCAGCAGCACGAAGTCGTGCGCTGCCTCGACCTCGTTCAAGTGCAGCGCGATGCGCCGGCCAGCTGCTGCATCGGCGATGTCGCAGTCTGCAATTCCGGAAGTCTCCAGATCCCTGTCGACATCGGTCGCAGCGAGGACGCGGACCCGGCCGAGTCCGGCCAGTTGCGCCGCGAAACCTTCCGCGAAAGCGCGAACGTCCACGCCGGGCGAAACGGGGATCATGCCGATCGTGACTGCACGCGAGGCGCGGCCACGTTCCTGCGCTGCCTGAAGGTGCTCGATGATCTGCCGCGTGATCACCATCGCCAGCTGGGGACTTGTTGCGAGCAGACCGTCGAATGCCGATTTGCCAAGCCGCACGAGCATGGAATCGCGTATGGCCACCACCGTGGCGCCACGCGGCTGGCCGGTGATGAGGCTCATCTCCCCGATGATCTGGCCGCGGCCCATTTCGCGGGTCGAATGCGGCAGGCCATCCTCGTCGCTCACGTAGGCGCGCAGTCGTCCGCTCAGGACCAGATACATGGCGTCGCCGACCTCGCCCTGGGTCATGAGCGTCTGCCCACCGGGCACCTCGACCCATTCCAGGCATTGGCGCATGACGCTGAGTGCCGCCGGTTCGACGTCCGGCAGGTAGGTCTTCAGATGCCGATCAAGCAGTTCGTCCTGGAAGCGTTGTCGCATGGTATGTGGCAAGTAGATTGAACGGCCGCATCAAGTCAAAGCGGATTGCGCTGGTGAGGTGCGCGCCAGCGGAGTGGTCAAAACAATGGGAGCGGCCGCAGCCGCCTTCATTCGCCGCGTCCGAAAGGTGCGGACCAACGAGTCTAAATCGATGGCCCCGACGCCTTGTCGGCAGCAGCGTAGCACGTCGTCGCCTACGCGGACCGACGGGAAGCTGGCGGTGATCAGGGGCCGCTGGCGGGCCCGGGCATGGCCAGGGCTATTTTCGATTCCGCCGCGTTGTCTTGGGCAGAATCTGACGGAGGATTCCCTCGCATATTTTGGGCGACATGTATCGGGGCACCGGATAGTTCGTATCGGCTTCCCAGCAGGCGGCTTTGGCCAACTCGGGTATGTCCACTTCGCGCAGTGTGTCCAGATGGAGCGGGATACCGAGATCGCGGTTCAGCGTTTCGACCGACTTCAGGAATCTCTTCGCCAGCACCAGGGGGCGCTCCCCTTCCTTGCCAACTCCGGCGCGCACCGCCAGAACGGCGAGTTTCTTCGTGATGACAGGACTCAGGAACTTCAGCACGTGCGGCAGGACAATCGCGTTGGCGAGGCCGTGCGGCGTGTGGTACTTGCCACCCAACTGATGTGCGATGGCGTGGACATAGCCGACATTGGCGCGCGTGAACGCCAGGCCGGCGTAGGTCGCCGCCAGCGACATCTGCTCGCGCGCCGCGAGGTTCCTGCCGTTTCCGTAGGCGATCCGCAGATTGCCGTAGATCATGCCGACGGCCGCCAGCGCCATGCGATCCGTATGGCTGTTCGACCAATGCCCGACAAATGCTTCGACGGCATGGGTCAGCGCATCCATGCCGGTAGCCGCCGTCACGTGCCGGGGCAGCCCGATCATCAGCGAGGGATCGAGCGCCGCCATCGTCGGTACGAGACGCGTATCGGCGATGACCAGTTTCCGGTTGGTTTCCGGATCCGAAACAACCGCCGCAACCGTCACCTCGGACCCGGTGCCGGCAGTTGTCGGCACCGCGTAGATGGGCACCGGCGACCGCAACCCCTTGAAATAGCCGACCAGCTTGCGAGGATGTTTCTTGTTCGCGACGGCCAGCGCGATCGTCTTCGCCGCATCCATCGGCGAGCCGCCGCCAAATGCAACGATGGCATCACAGTGATGCTTATTGAAGAACGCGATGCCTCTTTCGATGATCGGGATCGGTGCATCCGGTGTCACCGCGTCAAAAACGACATGCGCAATACCACCCTCGGTCAGAGCCTTGGTAAGCGCATTCGGGAGGCCCTTCCCCGAAACGACGCGGTCCGTCACGATCAGGATCTTCTTGTGACCAAAGCCGCAGAGTGCCTGCCCCATCCGTCGGCTTGCGCCGGGTCCGATCAGCAACATCGGTTGAGGAATCGGCAACAACCCCGTCACGACGCCCGCCGCTCGCATCGCCGTCGACAGCCCGACTGAGCGCACCACGTCACTGACAATCCCCGGCATCTCGACCACGTTCGCTCCCGCATTGACACCCTCGACCTCGGTAGCTTGCACCGAATTGCCGTGCTGCACCAAGACGTCCCCGCGCAGATTTATCGACCAGGATCAAACAGACGCGGGTTAGGCCGATGGCAATGCGGCGGCGCGGCCCTAGAATTCAAGCTGACGGTCGCCAATCCGCGCGTTGCTGGATGTCCGTTGGGTGATCGTTCGGCCGCCAACAACCTGGCCGCCGGCGGCCGGGAACGTGACGTTTGCCAAGTGACGGGGTGTACGCGAGGAAGACATGAAGAGAGTGGTGGGCATCAGCATGGGCGCAGGCGATCAGGATTTCGAGTTCGCCACCGGGTTCTTGGGGCAGCACTTCAACGTACGACGCCTCGGCGCGAATGGCAGCATGGCGAAGGCCCTCAAGCTGGCGAAGCACTGGGGGCAACATGCCGATGCCATCGGGCTCGGGGTCGTGAAGGACAGCTATACGGTCGGGTCGCAGCGCTACGTCGAAAAGGACAGTGCGCGCCTGAAAAGCGCGGTGACGCGCATTCCGGTCACGACCGGCGGCCGCCTCGGCGACATCTTGCAGGAATGGGCGCTGCGTCACGTCCAGACCAAGCTGGGCGACTATTTCACCAATGCCAATGTTCTGTTCTTCTCGGGACGGACCAACTACAAGCTGGCGTTGGCGATGTCCGAGTTCACGAGCAACCTGCAGTTCGCCGACCTCCTGCTGCAGCTTGGCGCGCCGAAGATGCTGACGTCGCTCGAAATGCTCGAGCTCTACGCAAGCGGAGCGCACTACGTTCTCGACTGGGCGCCAACGAGCGTGATGGCTTCCGCTCCCGTTAAGGAGTGGACGAACTTCGTGCTGCGCCGCGCGCTGCGGGACGCGACGGTCGTCGTCGCGCCCGTGCATGAACTCGATGGGTTCGGGGCGGAAGAACTGGCGGGCAAGACCATCGTCACATCCACCGTCAACGACCGGCGCATCGCACAGTTCAAGGACAAGGGCGTCAACCTCGTGATCGACGGCTCGCCAATGGTGTCAGGGCACGTGTTGGGCCCGAGCCTCCTGGATGCCATGATCATTGCGGCGACCGAAAAATCCCCCGACGACATACTCGAGGACGACTATCTCGAGATCATCACCCGTCTCGCACTCGAGCCGCGCATCATCTATCCGAACGGCTTCAAGCGGGTCAACCGCTTTGCGTTTGTCATCCATCCGCTGTCGCAGGAGTATTTCAAGAACATCAAGTCCATCGATCTCCTTTCCCGCGTATCGCCCCCGGCATTCATGGACACTGTCGAAAAGGCGATGGCCTATGCGCCGCCCTTCGTCTACTCGAAGGTGACAGGCATCAAGTCGCCCACGGGCGTCGAAGCCGAAGGGTGGCTGATCTCCGTGGGCGGGACGCCCAAGGAAATAATGAGCCATAGCCCGGAATTCACCTATCGCCGCCTGCTGGACGCCGCCCGCATGGCCAAGCGGCTGGGCGCACAAATCATGGGCCTGGGCGCGTTCACCAAGGTAGTCGGCGATGCCGGCCTTACCGTAGCCCGGCGCGCCCCGCTGCCGATCACGACGGGCAACAGCTACAGTGCATCCGGGGCGCTTTGGGCAGCGCACGACGCGGTATTGCGCCTGGGACTGGTGTCCAAGCCGAGGCCCGGGCAGAAGGTGCAATTCAAGGCCATGGTCGTGGGCGCTACCGGGGCGATCGGCTCGGTTTGTGCTCGCTTGCTGGCCATGATCGCCGAAGAGGTCTACATGGTTTCGCCGGAGACCGCCAAGCTGCTTTCGCTCAAGGGATCGATCCTGAAGGAGTCGCCCGACGCCAGGCTGTTTCTGTCCTCGCGCGCAGACAAGGACATTGCAGACATGGACATGATCGTCACGGCAACCTCGGGGGCCGGCAAGAAGGTCCTCGACATAATGAAGGTCAAGCCAGGGTGCGTGATCACGGACGTGGCCCGCCCGCTGGACCTGCCACCAGAAGAAGTGGCCAAACGCCCGGACGTGTTGGTGATCGAATCAGGCGAGATCAGTTTGCCCGGCAAGGTGTCGATGAAGAACATCGGGCTGCCGAAGAACGTGGCCTATGCCTGCCTCGCCGAAACCATCGTGCTTGCGCTCGATGGACGGTTCGAGAATTTCACCGTCGGCCGCAATATCGAATGGGAGAAGGTGCGTGAAATCTACCGCTTGGGCCGCAAGCACGGAATGAAGCTCGCGGGCATATCCGGGGTCAACGGACCCTTCTCCGATGCAGATATTCGCCGGGTGCGGAAGCTGGCACTTGCTGCAAGAGGGAAACTCCCGGCACATATTCGGAACGCGGGCACCGCGAAGCGAACCGTCGTCAGGAAGCGAAAGGCCGGTCCGTCCGCAAAAGCAAGCTGATGCCAATCGACGTACCTGCAGGACTCGGGAGCGGATCAGCGCAACGAACTTCGAGTCGATGATGCCCAACGCGCCGCCTAATTCGCCAGCACATCCGGGCGGTTCGCTACGCGCGGGCAACATACTCCTCGCGCCCTTACGCCGCTTGCTGTACCTGATCGTGCGGACGCAGGTCACGCCGGAGCAGATGGTACTGCCTCGCGCTGATCCCCAATGCCCCCTCTGCTATGTCCTCCAGGACCGGCATCTTTCGAGCCTGCTCGTGCTGGAGACCGAGGCGCGAAGACTTGGTCTGCCCTCGGCACTGACCCGGATGGGACGCGAGTTCCCGGTCAGCGCACGTTCGGTGTTCTCGGTCATCCTCAATCCGAATCCGTTGAGTGCGCGCACCGCGGAACCGTCCGCAACCCTTTCGCAGATGATAGCTGCGCTGTTGCAGGACCCTGCGCTCGATGCCCGGCTGATGCCCGTCACAATTCTTTGGGGCCGCTCGCCCGGGATGCAGGAATCATTCGTCAAGGCGCTGTTTGCCGATGCATGGGCGAGCGTGGGGCCTCTGCGCCAGCTTCTGATCATCATGCTGCATGGCCGCCAGACGCGCGTGAGCTTCGGCGAACCGATTTCCTTGCGTCGACTGATCGACGACGAGACCGATGCAGTCACGGCGACGCGCAAGGCCAATCGCTTCCTGCGCTTCCACTTTCGCCGAATGCGCGAGTCCGCGATCGGACCCGATCTCTCGCACCGTCGCAACCTGATCTACACAATGGTGGCATCGGACGACCTCAAGGAGGCAATCGAGGAGGAGTCGAAACGGCTCGGCGTGACGTCGGCCGCAGCGACCGATCGGGCGCGCAGGTTCGCTTTGGAAATTGCGTCGGACTTCAGCTATCCGGTCGTGCGCGCCGGAGAGTTGCTGCTCAAGCGACTGTGGCATCGCCTCTACGACCAGATCGAGGTTCACCATGGCGATGATCTCACCAAGGTCGCGCCAGGCAAGGCGCTCGTCTATCTGCCCAACCACCGCAGTCACATCGATTACCTGTTGTTGTCGTATCTCGTCCACGCGCAGGGTTTGGCGCCTCCACACATCGCCGCCGGCGCAAACCTGAATTTGCCGATCGTCGGTCCGTTGCTGCGGCGTGGTGGCGCCTTCTTCCTGCGCCGCAGCTTCAAGGGCGAGCCGCTCTACGCGGCGGTGTTCCGCGAGTATCTGCACACCATTTTGTCCAGGGGATTCCCGATCGAGTATTTCATCGAAGGTGGCCGCAGCCGCAGCGGGCGCATGCTTGCACCGAAGGTCGGGCTGCTGGGAATGACCGTCGAGAGCTTCATGCGTGAGCATTCGCGACCGCTGTTGCTGGTTCCCGTGAATTTCAGCTACGAAAAATTGCTCGAAGGCCGTACGCTGGTCGCTGAGCTCGAGGGACAGCCAAAGCGGCGCGAGTCACTCCGGACGCTCGTGCTGGCGGCTCGCGACCTTCGTCATGATTATGGCAGCGTGTACGTGAATTTCGGACAGCCGTTGTCGATGGATCATTTTCTCAATCGGGAGGCGCCCGGCTGGCAATCGCTGCGAGGCAAGGAACAACGGGAGACAGCGCGCCGGGTCACGGTTCCACTCGCGCGCGAGATGGCACAGCGCATCAACGCAGCGCTCGTCAACAATCCGATCAACCTGCTTGCCATGGCCCTCGTGCCAAGTCCACTGCATGCCCTCGACGAGCGCGCGCTGACTCAGCAGATCGAATGGCTGAAGACCATTGCCTTGCGGGTGCCTTACTCTCCGGACGCCGTGCTCACCGCAATGGAGCCGGCGGCAGTCATCGCGCAGGCACTCAGGCTCGGTTATGCGATACGCGTATCGCATCCGCTCGGCGACGTCATAACGGTTCCGGACACACAGGTGGCAATACTCAACTACATTGGCAACAATGTGCTCCACGCCTTTGCGCTGCCCGCGCTTGTCGCGAACATCCTGATCGGCACCCGGGAAGCCACGCCGGAACGCGTTGCGGAGTTTGCCATGGGTGCTCTGCCCTTCCTGCGGGCGGAGTTGACATTGCACCACTCGTCCGAGGAGGCTGTCGCCGAATCGAAGCGCATCCTGCACCTGTTCGTCGAAATCGGACTTGCGCGGGTGGGCCAGGACGATGCGATACGCGCTCCGGATCGCTACAGTTCCGAAAACGCGGGGCTGGAACTCCTCGCGCGTTCGCTTAGGCATCTGCTGCGCCGGAACTATCTGACCATCGCACTTCTGACCCGGGTCGGCTCGGGAACGTTGCAGCGGAAGCGCCTCGAGGAATTGATGCAGATGCTTACGCAGCGACTGTCGCTGCTATTCGAGTTTGCGCCTCCTGATTTCTACGAGCGATCGACATTTGCGTCCTACATCGACAATCTGCTCGAGACGGGTTTGCTTCAAGAAAGCGCCGATGGTTGGCTACGAGTGCCCGAGCACACTCGGACGTGGGAGCGCAATGTCGAGCGGCTGCTACCGGCCGACGCAGTGCTCGCGATCCGCCGTGTGGCGGTCGATCATGCGCCGCCTGCGGTGACGCACGTTAATCGAAACCACGGGTAGGTGCCGGACCGCAGGCGTTGCAGCCGGCGGGGCAACCGCGCGGGCTTGACCCTGGCGAACGCGAATCTTGCGGCAGCCATCGGCATTAGGCCCGCCATGGCGATTATGCCGTTATCCAATCGCTCATTGGCCCGGCGTCGCGGCACGCTCCGACTCCGGCCGCCATTTGCCTTGATGCGCGAGGCTATTCATCTTCCCGCGGTGGGAGAAGGCGCGTTGCGCGGCAGCCACGTTTTCCGCGCGACCCGCCCAGATGCGCATTACCGGCTCCTGCAACGCTCGCGCATAGGAGAACGAGAGCGCCCAGGGAGCGTTCGGGAACATGGCGTTCATCGCGTTGAGATTGGCCGTCGCTTCCTCGGGTCCCTGTCCGCCGGAAAGGAAGTTGATCGTCGGGACGGCCGACGGAACCATCCGTCGCAGCACCTTCACCGTTGCCGCGGCCACCTGTTCCGGACTTGCCTTGGGCGGGTGCCCCTTACCTGGCAGCACCATGCTCGGTTTTAGGATCACGCCCTCGAGCAGAACACGATGCCGGTGCAAGGCGTCGAACACCGCGTGCAGAACGGCCTCCGAAACTTCATGGCATCGCTCCATCGTATGCTCGCCGTCGATCAGCACTTCAGGCTCGACGATCGGCACAATGCCCTCGGCCTGGCAGATGGCGGCATATCTCGCCAGTACTTCGGCGTTGGCCGCGACGCCGAGTGGCGTGGGATTGGTGTCGGTGACGGCATAGACCTCGCGCCATTTGGCAAAGCGCGCACCTTGCGCCTTGTACGCTTTGATGCGCTCGGACAGTCCATCGAGTCCTTGCGTGACGACATCCCCCGGCGCACCGGGAAGTGCCGTCGTCCCTTTGTCCACCTTTATCCCCGGCACGATGCCGTGGCGAGTCAGCACCTGGGGTAGTGGCGTGCCGTCGTCCGCACGCTGCCCGAGTGTTTCATCGAACAGGATGACGCCGCTCAGGAACTCCTCCGCACCCGGCGTCGTGAACAACAGCGAGCGGTAGGCGCGGCGGTTTTCCTCCGTGGCATCGATGCCCACTGCGTTCAAACGCTTGGTAATCGTCGGCACGCTTTCGTCCGCGGCAAGAATACCCTTGCCGGGCTGCGCGATGGCGGTGATCGTAGCCTGGAGTTCATCATGGATTGTCATTTATCAGTCCTCTGCTTCAGTGAATTTCCGTCGGCGCTCCTGAAAGGGTAGAACGCCTGGAGCCCGCAGCCGCCCTGCAGCGCCGAGTTCATGCGCTGCGCAGCTCGTGGTGCTTGAGCGGCAGCGAGCGGATACGCTTGCCGGTGGCAGCATAGATCCCGTTGCACACGGCGGGCGTCAGCGGAAGGATGGCCGGCTCGCCGTGCCCGCCCCAGAATCCGCCGGTCGGCACGAGCACGGTTTGGACCTCGGGCATCTCGGCGATCCGCGGCAACGGAAAGTCGTGGAAATTGGATTCCGCGACGCGTCCGTCCTTGATGTTGATCTCCTGGTACAGGATGCTGCCGAGACCGAACGCCACGTTGCTCTCGGCCTGCGCGCGGCAGGTGTCGGGATTGACCACGTAACCTGAATCGATGGCGAGGACGATGCGGTGCACCTTGGGCTTCCCCGCCGCGCTCACCGACACCTCCGCGACCATGGCAGCGTAGCTGCCGAAGCCGTCTGCGACCGCGATGCCGCGGTGCACGCCGTTCGGCAGGGCGGACCCCCAGCCCGCGGCTTTCGCCACGGCTTCGAGCACCAGGCGGTCCTTTCCGCCCTCCTTCAGCATCGCCAAGCGGAATTCGACCGGGTCCTTGCCCGCCGCCACCGCCAGCTCGTCGATGAAGCATTCACGGTAATAGGCGTTCTGCTGCCCTGGCGCACGCCAGAAGCCAACGGGCACATGGCCGTTGCGCATCGCGTAGTCCACCTGCTGGTTTGCGACGTCGTAGGGCATGTCGCTGAACGTGCGCACCGCGCTGAAGTCGATGCCATCCTTTATGGGCGCATCCGGCATCAGGACCTTGATGATCGACGGACAGGCGATCTTCGTGTGCATCGCGATCAACCTGCCGCGCGCATCGAGGCCCGCCTTCATCCGCACGATGCTCGCCGGACGATAGAAGTCATGCTGCATGTCCTCTTCGCGCGACCACATCATCTTCACCGGCACCCCAGGCATGGCCTGGGCGATCGCCACCCCCTGCCGGACGAAGTCCTGCGGGCCACCGCGGCGGCCAAATCCGCCGCCCAGCATCATCTTGTGCACTTCGATTTTCTCGAGTGGCAGGCCGGACGCTGCCGCCGCGGCTGCCATCGATGCCTCTCCATTCTGCGTGGCCGTCCAAATCTCCAGGAAACCGTCGGGCTTGAGCCATGCCGTGCACGTCTGCGGCTCCATCGTCGCATGGCTAAGGTACGGCGACTGGTATTCAGCCTCGACCAGCTTCGCCGCGGCGGCGAATGCAGCCTGCGTATCCCCGAGCTTGCGCGCCTGTGGCAGCTTCGGGTCGGCGAGCCCTTCACGCAGCATCGCCGCGATGGATTGGCTGTCGACGTGGCCATTGCCGGCTTCGTCCCACTCGAGCTTCACCTTCTTCAATGCTTCGTTGGCGCGCCACCAATTGTCCGCAACGACGGCGACAAAGTTCTCGTCGCGCACGACCTTCTTCACGCCGCGCATTTCGAGCGCCGCGCGCGCATCGACGCTCGCCACCTTGCCACCGAAAACCGGGCATTGCGCGATCGAGGCGTGCAGCATTCCGGGCAACTTGACGTCGACGGCAAAGACGGGTTTGCCCAACACCTTGTCGGGAATGTCGAGGCGGTGCAGCGGCTTGCCCGCGATCTTCCAGTCGGCGGGATCGCGCAGTCTTACGTCTCTCGGCGGTTCGAGCTTGGCCGCAGCGGCGACCACTTCGCCGTAACGAAGTTTCCGGCCGGTCGGTCCGTGCGAGATGAGTCCGCTCGCCGCCGTACACTCCGCGGCGGGAACCCTCCACTGAGCGGCCGCCGCCGCGACCAGCATTTCACGCGCGCTGGCGCCCGCCTTGCGCACGTAGTCCTGCGACGAGCGCACGCCCTGGCTGCCGCCCGTGGACATCGAACCCCAGATGCGGTTGCGCCGGATGTGCTCGTTCGGCGAGGCAAATTCCGCGCTCACTTTGGCCCAGTCGCAGTCCAGTTCTTCTGCGACAAGCTGGGCAAGCGCCGTACAAGTGCCCTGCCCCATCTCCGAGCGCGCGATACGGATGACGACGCGATCGTCGGGATGGATGACGATCCAGGCGTTGACTTCGATGGCAGCCGCGCCATCTGCGGATGCAGAAGTGTGGGGTAACCAGAATTCGAGCGCAAGGCCGCCGGAGAGCGCAGTGGAAACCTTGAGGAACTCGCGACGCGAGAGAGCGATCGTCATGTCTGTTCTCCTCAGGCCTTCTTCGCCGCGGGCGCAACGTAATCCCGGGCGAGTGCATGGATCGCTTCTTTCACCCGGGGGTAGGTGCCGCAGCGGCACAGATTGGTCATCGCGGTATCGATGTCTGTGTCCGTAGGATTGGGGTTCTTCGCGAGCAGCGCAGCGGCGGACATGGTCATGCCCGACTGGCAATAACCGCATTGCGGGACCTCGTGCTCGATCCACGCCTCTTGAATGCGGTTTGGCCCATTCTCCGACAAGCCCTCGATGGTGACGACCTTCTTGTCAACCGCCGCCGACACCGGCAGCGCACAGGAACGCACTGGCTCGCCGTCGACGTGCACCGTACAGGCGCCGCACGCCGCAATGCCGCAGCCGTACTTGGTTCCGGGAAGGTCGAGGTGGTCGCGCAGGACCCAGAGCAGCGGCATCTCGGGCTCGACGTCGACGGTATGGGTGCGACCATTCACGGTCAACTTGAGCATGGGCGTCTCCTCCGAACAGTTGGCAGCGCACAGCGAGGCACGTCGTGTTTCGTCCTATCGATCAGGCCAACGCGTGCTCGTCGAGTGTCGGATAGTCGATGTAGCCCTTGGCGCCGCCGCCATAAAGCGTGCCGGGGTCGAGCGCAGCGAGTGGTGCGTTTTCGCGGAGGCGTCGCACAAGATCGGGGTTGCCGATAAACGGGCGCCCGAACGAGACGAGATCGGCCGCGCCAGAAGCCACAACCTCCATCGCCATCTGTCGCTGGTAGCCGTTGTTGACCATCCAGGCGCCGGCAAACCGGCGGCGCAGTGCAGCATAGTCGAATGGCGCGAAGTCGCGCGCGCCGGCGGTCTGACCTTCGACCACTTCGATAAAGGCGAGCCGCAGCGGCGCGAGTTGCGCCACCGCATGTTCGAACAGCGCCTGCGGGTCGCTGTCCGGGCCGGCGTCGTTGGCCGGCGTTACCGGCGACAGGCGGAGCCCGGTGCGGCCACCGCCGATGGCGCCGGCAACGGCCTGCATGACTTCGAACAGTAGCCGTACGCGATTGGCGATCGGGCCGCCGTATGGGTCGTTGCGGTCATTGATGCTGTCACGCAGGAACTGCTCAATGAGATACCCGTTCGCCCCGTGCACCTCGACACCATCGAAACCCGCGTCGATTGCGCTCCGCGCGGCATCGCGGTAGCTCGCTACGATAGATGGAATCTCGTCGGTGCGCAGCGCGCGCGGCGAAGACACCGGGACGAAACCGTCGCGCGTGAAGGTCTTGGTCTCAGCCCGCCGCGCGGTCGACGATACCGGCAACTGGCCATTTGGCTGGAGGGAGACGTGCGAGATGCGCCCCACATGCCACAGCTGCACTACGATGCGCCCACCCTCGGCATGCACGGCGTCGGTAACCCGCCGCCAGCCTGCGACCTGCTCGGCAGAGTAGATGCCGGGCGTGTCGATATACCCCTGACCCTCGGGGCAGACCTGCGATGCCTCGGTGATGATCAGCCCGGCGCTCGCACGTTGCCGGTAGTACTCGACGGCAAGCTCCGACGGTACCTGACGGGGCGCAGCACGATTGCGCGTCAGTGGTGCCATGACGATACGATTGGCGAGGTCGAGTTCGCCGATGTGGATTGGGTCGAATAAGATCGTCATGGCCGGTCACTCCAGGCAGAGGGTAAGCAGTCCCGTCCGCGCGCTCGAGTCAACAGCCCCTTCAACGCACGGTCGAAGGCAGAACTCCACTGTGCGATTACGCGCCAATCGCCGGCGCACCGCTTTGACGCTTATCAACCCGGGACCACAAGCGTGGCCCGCCGCAAAGCACCCAGGGCGCGGGTTGCTGACTATCAGGAGATGCGTTGGTCGGATTCGCGGGCCTTTTGCAGCTGAGACATTGGGTGCAACGCGCCGTGACGTTCCGCATTGGAGCAACTGCTACTTTGACAGCTTCTGCCCCCCCCACGGTCACCTGTCGATGACGGCAGACGACCCCCACCCGCCGTTGGGGATTTCCCTGGCGACTAGCAGGTGTACCTTGGTAGCAGCCGTTCGCTGGATTCGTCGGGAAAAGCAGAAATCGGTGAGAGCGGTCGTCGGCGGTCGCCTACCCGCGATACACGCGAAATCGCAACTGACCGTC
>Ga0302321_100002034_pt1 | contig 17308 bp, 9 predicted proteins | sample Fen_T0_1_FD_202505 | JGI IMG/M metagenome (GOLD analysis project Ga0302321, IMG submission 202505) | Peat permafrost microbial communities from Stordalen Mire near Abisko, Sweden - Fen_T0_1 | ecosystem: Environmental > Terrestrial > Soil > Wetlands > Permafrost | place: Sweden: Abisko...
TATTGCTGGGTATGTGCCGTTTACCCAGGGTATGAGCATCAAGGCCTTGCTCGGCGTCTCGCTGCTTTGGGGGGTGCTCGCGGTCAGTCGCAGCCCCTCCGCCTGCATGGGTATCCTGTCTCAGACCCGCGCGAAAGGCCCCGTCGCGACCTTCTCACTCGCGTTCATCATGCTGTCGGACGTGGTGGTCGTGATTTTGCTCGCGACGATGCTGATGTTGGCGCGCCCGCTGATCACCTCGAGTGGCAGCATCTCGATCGAAGACTTCACCGTGCTCGGGCACGAGATCTTGAGCAGCGTGGCCGTCGGCGTCACGCTCGGACTAGGACTTGCGGTGTATCTGCGTTTGGTCGGACGCCAGTTACTGCTCGTGTTGTTGGCGATCGGCTTCGGGTTGAGCGACACATTCACCTACATTCATGTCGATTCGCTGCTGGCCTTTTTGGCGGCTGGCTTCGTGGTCACGAATCTATCCGATCAGGGCCCGAAGCTGCTGCACTCCATCGAGCAGACAGGCAGCGTGGTATTCGTCGTCTTCTTCGCGACCGCCGGTGCGCACTTGGACATACCGCTGCTCCGCAAGCTTTGGCCGGTCGCGGTCGCGCTGTGTGCCAGTCGCGCCCTGTTCACCGTGGTTGCCGGCCGCATCAGCAGCCGCTTGGCAGAGGACCCGGCGATCCTGAAACGCTGGGGTTGGTCATCGCTAGTCTCGCAGGCCGGGCTCGCGCTCGGGTTATCAGTGGTGATCGCCAAGGCCTTTCCGAGCTTCGGAGATGGTTTTCGGTCGCTGTCGATCGCAGCGGTTGCCATCAACGAGATGATCGGCCCGATCCTGTTCAAGTTTGCGCTCGACCGGGCAGGGGAGACCGACCGGCATGAGGCGGAAGTCCGTCCGAGCCTGACCGACCTCCCCCCCGCGCACTGAATTTTTATTCATTAATTACGTTGGTTTAGGTCATCGTCGCGAATTGTACACATTCCCTATTCGTTAAGTAGGGTTATGCTGTGACACCTCGCGATGATGATCGACCCCAAAGTGGCGCTTGCCGGATTGTTCGTGGGCTTCGTGGTCGGCCTGACCGGCATGGGGGGTGGCGCATTGATGACGCCGATCCTGGTGTTGCTCTTCAAGATCCAACCGCTGGCGGCGGTCTCGAGCGACATCGTAGCGTCGATGATCATGAAGCCGGTAGGCGGCGGCGTTCATTGGCGTCGCGGAACGGTGAACACCGAGCTCGTGCGCTGGCTAGTGCTGGGCTCCGTTCCCTCCGCCTTTCTCGGCGTGCTCCTTCTGAAGAGCTCTGGCCAAGGCGAGGCGCTCCAGCATCACGTCAAGCTGGCGCTCGGCCTAGCGCTGTTGGTCGTTGCGCTGGGCTTGATCATTCGTCCGCTCTTGAGCCGCGGGCGAAAGGCAGGCGACAGTACCGCGCCGCTGGCAGTGAAGAAATTGCAGACGGTGCTGATCGGTATCGCGGGCGGCCTGGTCGTCGGTTTGACCTCGGTTGGTTCCGGTTCGCTGATGATCATCCTGCTCTTGATGCTTTACCCGAAGCTGAGGCTGTCCGAGCTGGTGGGCACGGATTTGGTTCAAGCCATTCCGTTGGTGGCGTCGGCCGCCTTGGGCCACGCGCTATTCGGTGACTTTCAGCTGGCTTTGACCGCCTCCATCCTGGTTGGCAGTGTGCCTGGCGTGTTCATCGGCGCGCAGCTCTCGTCGCGCGCCCCCGACGCAGTGATTCGCCCGGTGCTGATCTTGGTGCTCTTGGCTTCATCACTGAAACTATTGGGCAGCAGCAACGGCGTGTTGGCCTTGGTCATTGCGGTCTTCGCAGCGGCCTATTTGGCGGTGCGCGCGAGCGAACAACGCAACGCTCGGCTGTCTTTGAAACTGCGCTGACATTGTGGGGGTAATTGCCCCCGGGACGCGCAAGAACGGGCTCGGATGCGCATTTGTTCGGACAGAGTGATCGCTCCCGCCGACTGATGCACACTCCATGAACGAATGAGCTTGCTCCGGACGCCCAAGACCCCGAGCGCCTCGGCGAGTCAGGATGACAGCGTCGAATTGACGGCGCTCGCACGGCTAGCCGGCAGCGGCGATCCCGTTGCCACACGGCATTTCCTGGACCGCGTGTGGCCCACGCTGTCTCGCGTCGTAAATAGTGTGCTGGGCGCCCGTCACCCCGAACTAGATGACGTGATCCAGCAGTCCTTGATTGCGGTGCTGCAGGCGCTGAGCGCCTTCCGCGGTGAGTGTCATCCAGCCGGTTATGCGTCGCGAATCGCACTGCACGTGGCGCTACGCGCTCGTCGCAACGCCGCCGTGCGACGAGCGCGCAGCCAGTCATTGGCTCAACTTTCGGCGGCCGACCCCGACGCACATTGGCCCGGTTGTGACGTCTCGGCGGAACGGCGAAAGCGCGCGCTGCGGGATCTGCTGTCTGACCTGCCGGAGGAGCAAGCGGACGCGCTGGCTTTACGCGTGATGCTGGGCTGGTCCTTGGAAGACGTCGCGCAGGCAACCGGCGCGCCGCTCAACACCGTCCGCAGTCGTGTCCGCTTGGCGAAGGAAGCCCTGCGTCGTCGCATCGAAGCCGATCCCGCTTTGGCCGATCAGTTGGAGGTGCCGCCATGACCGCGGTCGACATCCATCCGGAGGACCTGATCGACAAGCTCGCGGCTGGCTCGCTCACGGCCACCGAGCGCTATCGCCTCAGCGCTCACCTCGCGCAATGCTCGAGCTGCCGGTTCGAGATTGCGGTTCGAGCGGACCTAACTGGTGACGCGCCGGCGGTCGAAGAACGTCCGCAGCTCGGCTTCGCGAGCGGCGGGCACCTCGATCACTTCGCAGGCGCGCGGCGCGCTCGGTCCTCGCTTGGCACGTCGATTTCGGTGCGTGCCCGCTTTCGGCGTCGCTGGCCGCTGCCGCTGCTCGCGGCGGCTTTGGTGCTGTGTGCCGGCGGAGCGATGGCCGCGGTCTTCACGGGCGTCGCTGGTGGCCGCTGGCTGCGCTGGTTGCTGGAGCCCAGACAGGCCGAGTCCAGCGGGGGTCTCGCCAGCGCAAGTCCCGCGCCGAAGGCGAGGCGAGTCATCGCCGAAGCGCACCCGGCGCTCGCGCCGGCGATCGAACCGGTCGCGAGCAGCGGCCCGGCCGACGCGCCCGTTGCGCCTCAGGCAAGCGCCGCAGCCACTCCATTGCCCGCAGCGGTCCCCTCGCGGGCAGCGTTCGTCGAACCACGGCGCGCGGAAATTTCCTCGCCGGCGTTAGGCGACGCGCGCAGCGCGGCGGTCGGCGTATTCGCTGCCGCGCCTGACCCGAGCCGCCCGACCGAAGCGGCAACCGGCGCGGAAGCGGCCGCTCTATTTGCCGATGCCAATCGCGCCCGCCGCGACGGCAACGCGGAGCGCGCGGTCAGCTTGTACCGGGCGCTGCAGAGCCGTTACCCCAGCTCGCCCGAAAGCGAGCTGTCCCGGGCGCTGTTGGCTCAATTGCTTCTGGATCGCGGCAGCCCGGAGGCGGCTTTGGCGGGTTTCGATCGCTATTTGGCGGAGGGGACTCCGGTGTTGGCTGCCGAAGCGCTCGTCGGGCGCGCTCGAGCTCTCGAGCAGTTGGGTCAGTCGGCGCAAGCGGCAGCCGCCTGGCAAGAAGTGCAGAGCCGATTCCCAGGTTCGGTTCACGCGCGCTTGGCGGCCACTCGCCTCGCAGCGTTGGGCATGCGGTGAAACTCGGGCGCAGCATCGGCCACGTGTTGGTGAAAGGCGATTGCCTCTAACGCCTCGGTCGGTGGTGTTTTGCGCAGGACGCAAGGCGCGCGCCTCGCGCCGAGACTGGAGGCGGATTGGGGCGATCCAATCCGCCTCCCAGCCATCAAGCGTCAGACGGAACTCAGGATGTCGTTCAGCGTCTTGCTGGGGCGCAGTGCGGCGCCCGCTTTGGCTTCGTCGGGCTGATAGTAGCCGCCGATGTCCACGGCTTTGCCTTGCGCGTCGACCAGCTCCTTGACGATCACGCTTTCGGCGGCGCCGAGGTTTTCGGCGATGGGCGTGAAGCGAGCTTTGAGATCGGGGTCTTTATTCTGTGCGGCCAACTCTTGGGCCCAATAGAGTGCCAGGTAAAAGTGGCTGCCACGATTGTCGATACCGCCGACCTTGCGTGAGGGCGACTTGTCGTTCTCCAGAAACTTGCCGTTCGCCGCGTCCAAAGTTTCTGCCAGGACCTTGGCCTTTTCGTGCTTGAACATGATGCCCACGTGTTCGAAGGACGCGGCGAGTGCGAAGAATTCACCTAGAGAATCCCAGCGCAGATAGCCCTCCTCCAAGAACTGTTCGACGTGCTTCGGGGCAGAGCCCCCGGCACCAGTCTCGAACAATCCGCCCCCGTTCATCAACGGCACGATGGACAGCATCTTTGCGCTGGTCCCGACTTCCAAGATCGGGAAGAGATCGGTCAAGTAGTCACGAAGCACGTTGCCGGTCACCGAGATCGTGTCTTGACCTTCAATCAGGCGCTCGAGGGTGAATTCGGTAGCCTCGGCGGGTGGCAAGACCCGAATGTCGAGGCCGCTCGTGTCGTGGTCCTTCAGGTACTTCTCGACCTTGAGCAAGATTTGCGCGTCGTGGGCGCGCTTCGAATCCAGCCAGAAGACGGCCGGAGTTCCGCTCAAGCGCGCGCGGTTGACCGCGAGCTTCACCCAATCTTGCACGGGGGCATCCTTGGTCTGGCAAGCACGCCAAATGTCTCCCGCGTCCACCGAGTGCTCGATCAGTACCTTGCCGGCGCCATCGACCACACGCACGCTGCCTTTGGCGGGGATCTGAAAGGTCTTGTTGTGCGAGCCGTATTCTTCCGCGGCTTGGGCCATCAGTCCGACGTTTGGCACCGAGCCCATGGTCTTCGGATCGAAGGCGCCGTGCTTCTTGCAGAATTCGATCGTGGTTTGGTACACCCCCGCGTAGCTGCTGTCCGGGATCAACGCGAGCGCGTCTTGAAGCTTGCCCTGGGCGTCGTACATCTTGCCGCCAGCGCGAATCATCGCCGGCATGGAAGCATCCACGATCACGTCGCTCGGCACGTGGAGATTGGTTACTCCGTTGTCCGAGTTGACGTACGCGAGGACTGGACCCGCCGCATAGGCCGCTTGGATGTCCGCTTGAATCTCGGCCTGCTCGCTCGCCGGTAGAGTTTGGATCTTGCCCAGCAGATCGCCGAAGCCGTTATTCAAGTCGACGCCCAGCCTGGCGAACGTGGCTCCGTGTTTTGCGAACATGTCCTTGAAGAACACTTGCACGGCGTAGCCGAAGATGATCGGGTCCGACACCTTCATCATCGTGGCCTTCAAATGCAACGAGAAGAGCACCCCATCGCGCTTGGCGCGGGCAATTTGCTGCTCGTAAAAGGGAACCAGAGCGGCCTTGCGGAGCACGGTTCCGTCGATGATTTCGCCCGCCTTGAGCGGAGTCTTGTCCTTCAAGACCTTGACTGAGCCATCGTCGGCAACGAACTCGATCCGCACGTCCGTTGCACTCGGCACGGTGACGGATTTCTCGTTCGAAAAAAAGTCGTCCTCTCCCATCGTGGCTACGGTCGTCTTCGAATCCGGCGCCCACTTACCCATGGAGTGCGGGTGCTTGCGCGCGTAGTCTTTCACGGCCTTGGGCGCACGACGGTCGGAATTGCCTTCGCGCAGTACCGGATTCACTGCCGAGCCCTTCACGCGGTCGTAACGAGCTTTGGCATCCTTCTCGGCGTCGGTCTTGGGCACCTCCGGATAGCCAGGTACTGGAAAGCCGTGCGCTTGCAGCTCGGCAATCGCTTCCTTGAGCTGCGGGACCGAGGCGCTGATGTTGGGCAGCTTGATGATGTTCGCCTCGGGTTTCAGCGTCAGCGCGCCCAACTCGGCCAGGGCGTCCGGCACCCGCTGTGCGGGAGGTAGGAGCTCGGAGAACGCCGCAAGGATGCGACCAGCGAGGGAAATGTCGCGCGTCTCGACGACGATCCCCGAGTGCTTGGTGAACGCCTGCACGATCGGCAGCAGCGAATAGGTGGCGAGCGCGGGGGCCTCGTCGGTCTTCGTGTAAATGATGATGGGCTGTGCGGACATGGTTGAAATTGGGCGGATTCTGCCACCTATCTGCGGCCTAGGGAAGTTCCGGTCATTTCTCGGGCTAGCTCCGGGATTTGCGCGTGTTTGGCGAATGCGCAACGCTTGCGCGTGCGCGCAGCAACCGCCGCGGCGTGGATTTCACGACTGCCTGACCACCCTGGATATCGAAAACGAACGTTGGCGTTGGGAAAGCGCGGAGGTTCGGCCCACCTCGCCCGTTGCGAGTCGAGCTCACGAGCAAGGAGCTTGGGCCGAGCGAGTCGTCCACACGCCGCCGATCGAGCTCAGCCGTGTGCTCTGTCGAGACTCGGAGCACGGACGCGGAGCGTGGCCGGGTCGTCCTTGCGAAAAACGACGGCGAACACCACGAACGAAGTCCACAGCAGCGCCAACGAGTACAGCATCGCTTCGCCTCCGCGCTCGTCGAACAGGTAGCTCGAGACGAATGGTCCGAGCAGCATACCTGCCGCGTAGAAGGCGTTGTAAATCGACGTACTCCGTTCGTACTCCGAGGGGTGCGCGACCACGCCTTGCAGTGCCAAACTGACTGGTGAAATGCTGGCCAAGCTTGCGCCGGCGACGAACACCGCAACGCACATCGCCGGGTAAGCGTCGAGATAAACGAAGCCCAGCACCATCGTCATCCCCACGATGCCCAGGATGCGCATCAACAAAAGGTGCCCGTAGCGGTCCCCGAGGCGGCCGGCGTAGTTGGAGAAGAGCAGCATCCCGCCTGCGAAATAGGCAGGTATGACGATGGTCTGCGACTGACTTATGCCTTTCCGCTCCATCAAGTAGAGCGGCAGAAAGAGCACCACGCTGGCCTGAAAGTAGCCGTAGGCGAAGGTGCCGAAGCACGAGGTCTTGATTCGCCAGAGGAGGGCGAGGGCAGTGCTATTCTTGGCGATTGAGGCCATCGGATGATCTTCGTGAAGTTCACCACGAACGTCCGGTGCCAAGCGGAAGAGTACGTAAACACTGGTGCAGATTGCAATCGAGCTGGCCAAGATGAAGGCGAATTCGAGCGGCAAGATCTTGGTGCAAGCGTACGCGAGGAGCGGGCCACCCACGTAACCGCAGGCGACAGCGATGGCGTACAAGCTCGTGGCAAATGCCTTGTTCTGTTTGCCGGACCGAGCCAGCAGGATGGATTCCGAGCTCACCCAAACGCCCACCGAGCACGCGCCATCGAAGAAGCGGAGCGCGGCAAGCGCCCAGAACGCGTGCGTGAATGGGAACAAGGCGACGGCGGCGGCGTACCCAGCCAAGGAGACCGCTAGCATGCGCTTGGCAGAGAACCGCCGTATCAACGGCCCCATCGGCAGCGAGAAGGCGACGATGCCGGCAGCGAACCAGGCTGCCAGTTGGCCGATGGCGAGCTTGCTCACCCCGTGAGTGGTCAGAAATCTGGCGATCACCGAGATGGCGGTGCCATAAGCCATGCCGAGCGCGAGCGTGATGCGATAGATTCGCCACACGTTCTTGTCCGGGACGCGCTGCACGAAGCTCCGAAAAACTGCAGCGCCCAGGACATTGCTGCCGGGGCGCTCCATTTCAGACTCGAGCTCCGTCGTTGCGGGCTCAGTCATCGAACTTCACTCGGCAGCGACGGGTAGTGACTCTTCGTGCGGCTTGACGAAGGGCAGCACCACGGCGAGTTTGGTGCGTGCGCTGAGCAGGGCGCCCTTGGCCACGACCGGCGCTTGCTCCTTGGTGATCTCGTAGATTTCCTTACTGGCTTCACGCAGCAGTCTAGCCGTCCCGTTGGCCTTGGCGGGTGCGCTCTCCGCTGCCTGCCGCGCGATCGTGGTCAGCGAATCGAACAGCGAGCGGGCACTTCTTGCCATGAGTTCGTATCGCGATTTACCGTAGACTTGCGCCACTTCGTGCACCAGGTCGGCAGAGGTCGAAGCCGCGTAATGCCCCGACTTGTGCAGCGGCGACGCGTAGCGAGGATTGTCCGAGAGGAAGCTACGCAGCTTCTCGACGGTCAGGCCGGTATCGGCGAGCGCTTTGTCGAACTCGACTTGCGCTGCTTGGCGGGCCTTGAACAAGTACATCTGTACTCGGCTCTGGAAGTTCACGGCGCCGTCGCCGCTGGTCTCCACCGCGCAGAAGATGGTGCCCGGGAATTTCTCGTTGATCAGAGATTGTACTCCGTCACTCACACCCGAGCTCGGCATGCAGCCGAACGGCTTCACGCTGAGCGTCATGGTGGCCTTGCTCTTGACCACGTTGAGGATCAGCTTCCCGACCTCCATGTGCCCCTCGCCACCGCGCAAGTCGTTATTGTAGTAGGGCGCGGCCACCTCGGCTACGGCGTCCATGTCCGGCAGGTGATAGCCGTAGAAGCCGCCCGCGTAGGCAAAAGTTTGGAACGCCGTGCGCAGCGCAATGTCGCCTGCCCACAAACCTATCTTGCGGGTGAACACGCCGTACTCGCCAGTCCCGCCGAGCCCGTACTTGCTCTTGTCCATGCCGCGCAAGGTGGCCCGCGACGCCGTGTCGAAGCGAACTTCCCAAATGTTGTACAAAATCCAAGCAGTAACGAACTGGATGTCGGCCTCGGCGCCCTCTTTCTCGACGAAGCGTTGCAGCTGGTAGTTGCCGTCACCCTCCGTGGTCATGGCCCAGAACTCACCGATGATCGAGACCTTGGGCTTGGGCATCGTGCGGTCGACCTCGACCGTTTTGAAGATCTTCTTTGCCCGCATCAACGCGGCCAAAATCGACTTCTTGTGCAGCAAAGCGTCCCGGCAGATATCTTTTGCTTGGGCGATTGCAGCGTCGGTGGCGCCGGGCACCTTCTCGTACGGGCGCAGGCGGTAGCCGATACCGTTGATCACGTCGCCCGCGATGAGCGACTTCAGCAGACCGATGAAGAACGCTGGATTCAACTCCAAGCCGCTGGCTTCACCGGTCGCTTGGCTGAGACCGCCCTGCTGTTGGAACAGCATCACCCGGAAGCCGTCGAAGCCGGCGTCACGTAGCGCTTTCCTGTACTCGGTGACGTACATGCCGAAACGACAGGGCCCGCAGGCGCCGGCGGTCAGGAACACGTAGTTGTCGATCACCTCTTTGGTGGTCAGACCCTTCTTGTCGCGCAAGTGAATCAGGTACTGAACCAGATTGCCGACGGTGAAATAAGTCGGGTTACACTGCGACTTGTTCCCGAACTCCTTGCCCACGCTGAGCGCGTCGTAGTTGGGCGGATCGAGCGGGATGGTGTTGTAGCCGAGCGCGGAGAACGCGCCGGAGACCAGATAATCGTGGGCCATGGTCAGGCCGCCGATGAGCAGGGTGATCTTTCCCTTCTCCGACTTGGTGAACATCAGGTTCGCCATGTCCTCGACCCATTGCTGCTCGACCGCAATGCCGAGGCGCGCGCGCTCTTCGTCTTCGAACTTCTTGAGCTCCGCGTCGATGTCCATCGCTTGACCAGCGATCGGGAGGCTCTTCTTCTTCACCGGTGCGTCGAAGCTTACTTGTTGGGTCATGCTGGTTATCTCCCTGAAAATCGGTCCGCTGTAGAAAAACGCGTTTTCACTCGGCCGCGGGTGCGGCCTCCGTCGCTCGTTGGGACAGGTCGATCGCGACGATCGAGCCATCCGCCTGCTTGCGTCCCAAACGAAACACGCCCTTCGGCGCTTCTACTTCTGCCGCGCGCCGGGATTCGTATCCCCGCACACGTTCCATGGTCTCGGCGATTTGCTTCTCGATGGCCGGGTCGTGCTGCTTGGCCGCGGTGAGTTGAGCCTGCTTCAGACTCAACAGCTCGAGGCGCTTTTTGTCGATCGAGAGCGCCAAGTCGCGCTTCTTGCCGGCCAAGTCCTCGAGTCGCTCCTGCGCTAGGCGCAGTGAGTGGGCGTAGGTCTTCACGCGAATCTTGATCGAGCCGCCCGGCTTGTTGGCGTCGATGTCGTGCAAGGCCGCAGATGGCGTCTTGGACGTTTGAATGATGTCAGCGATCAGACCGTACGTGGGTGCGTCGTGACCGCACTTGAAGCTCGACAAGTCGAGTACTGCGACGTTCGGATGATGTGCCGCGAAAGCAGCGGCCCACACCTTCATGGCGCTGTTGACCGAGTAATTCTCCGGCCAGACGTGGTTGATCTCGAGCGGGCTCTTGATGACTCCGCGGTCGAGCTCGTCCTTGTAGTAGCGGTCGAGGTACTCCCGGTCCTTGGGGATCGAGCGAATGCTGAGGATTGGGTATCCGAGGACTTGAAACTCGTCGGGAATACCGTGATTCAGGCCGGGATCCGCATGATACGGGCGGTTGAGGACGAGGATCGCGATGCGATCCTCTGCCTCAACCGTCTCCAAGATCGCCCGCCCCTTGTCCTGCAGATCCAGGTCGAACGCTTTCAGCGCCTTCCAGGCTTCCGCGCAAGCGTGGTCGTTCTCGTCCTCGGTGATCTCGAGGCGATCCTTCCAGGTGTCGAACATCCGGCGCGCGAGCAGGGTCGGCTCCTCGAAGGAAAGCGCCGGGTCGAGGTACTCCATGTTGCGCACGGCGAAGAAGTCGACCTCCTTCGTGAAGGCCGCCTTCGTCACGTCGGGCGTGCCGGCGACGATCGGACACGACGCGTTGTCCTGCGTGTCGACGACGAAGTTGTTCACGTGGGTCAGGATCGGAAAGAAGATGTAGTTGAGCGCCTTGTTGCGCTCGGGCTCGTGTTTGTGGAAGAGCAGGTTGTGGATGTGCGATTGCACCACCTTGCTCGGGAAGCAGGGGTCGATCGAACCGTACTTGCCGCCCTCGACCCAGGTTTCTTCGGTCGTCGCGTCGCTCCAAACGACGTTGGATTTGCCGAGTCCCAGCGCCTCGAAGTAGGTACGGAAGAACGGCCCCGTGCTGTACATATTGAGCACGCGCGGCATGCCGACGCGGATCTTCTTGCGTCGCTTTGCCGCTTCTTCGCTAGAGCGCTGGAACGGCCGAGTGATCGATTCGCGCTTGACGCGAAACAGCGTCTTCGTGACCTTCACGTCGTCGACCGGCGTGCCGGCAGCGGGTTGGGGCGCCCACTCGTAGAAGTGCGCGAAGGCGCGTTCTCCCTCGTAGTTCACGACGTTCGGGAAAGCCGCCGCAGTCTTGCGCCGCTCTTCCATCAACGACAGCATCGCGTTTTTGCTCTCGACGGTGCCCTTCTCGCAAGAGAAGCCGGAGATGTAGCGCGTCGAAGAGCCGTCCGGGCGCGTCGTGTCGATGAACGTACGCTTGCACTCGTTCGGACAGAAGTGACACACCGTCTCTTCGTCGTTCTTGGTCTTGTACTCCAGGTTCAGTGCGGCTTCGATGCCGATGAAGCGGGTCACGCCGCTACGCTTGTAACGGCGTAGCGTTTCGATGGCTGCGCCGATGGCGCCGGCTTCCCCGGTGTGCGGGTGCACGAACACCTGACCGCCCGGGACGCGTTGCTTGATGTAGTCGACCTGGGCTTTGACCGCGGCGAGGTTGTATTGCGTACCGCCTTGCAGCACGAAGCGGGTGCCGAGCGACGCCAAGCGTGGAATCTGCACCACGTATTGCCAGACGTTCTTCGGCAGCACCTGCGCCAAGCCAGCCAAGAGCTCCTCCTTCTGGTAGCCCTCTTTCTGAAAATTCACGCGGTCCGAGTCCAGGAACACGGCGCAGCCGTAGCTGAATTTGGGTGCCAATTCGGCTTTGAAGGCAGTGTCCGCGTACTCGGTCACCGGGATGCCGAATTGGTCGGCCATCGCTTGCAGGAGCATGCCATTGCCGGCGCTACACGAGTTCGACAGCTTGAAATTCTGGATGTCGCCGTTCTTCATGAACAGGACTTTTATGTCTTGCCCACCGATGTCGCAGATGACGTCGACATCGCCGAAGAAGTGCACCGCGCTCATCATGTGGGCGACGGTCTCGACGATGTTCACGTCTGCCATCACGCACTCCTCGAGCACGTCCGCAGCGTAACCGGTGGCGCCGAAGCCCACGCACTCGAGTGTCGCGCCTTGGCTCGTGACTTGGCCCTTGATGTTGGCCAAGAGCTCTTTCGTGTCTTGGATCGGGTTGCCTTTGGAGAGCTGATAGGCCTTGACCAGAAGCTCGCCGTCTTCGCCGATCAACACGGCCTTCGACGAAGTTGAACCGCCGTCGAGCCCGATGATGCCCTTCACGTGCTGACCCGGTACGAACGTCGCCGGCACGAACTTCGGGATCTTGTACATCTCCCTGAAGTCGGCCATCTCGCGCTCGCCCGATGACAACGGGGGGCCCGCTTGTTCGCCGAGCCGCGCGCGGCGTCCGTTCTGGATGAAGTCGCGCAGGCCTTCCACGCCCTGGAAACGTCCAGCTTCGCCCCCCTCGGCGATGCCGAACATCGCCGCGCCGAACGCGGCGTACAGCTCCGCATTCTGCGGTACGAAGATCAGATCCTCGATGGGAACGTCCTCTGGATAGACGAAGCCGCGGTCGCGCCAAGTCTCCGGGATGCGCTTGCGCCAGCAATCTTGCAAGAAGGGCAGGTAGGTATTGGGGCCGCCGAGCAGCAACACCCGCGGCTTGAGCGTATTGCCGCGCGTGAGCACGCTCAGGTTCTGCAGCACGATTGCATCGGCCAGCGAGTTCAGCACCTCGTCCTTCGGGATGCCCGTCTTGACCAGATTCACGATGTCCGTCTCTGCGAACACCCCGCATTTGGCGGCCACGTGATGGAGCTTCTGATCGTTGAAGCGGAGCTGTGTTGCAAAGCCCGGCTCCGCGCCGACCTTGATCATGCACTTGTCGATCGTGGCGCCCGTGCCCGACGCGCACTTGTCGTTCATGGACGTGCCGGCGGTCTTTGCCCCGGTCTGAGCGTCCTCCTTGAACATGATGATCTTGGCGTCTTGGCCGCCGAGCTCGATCACGGACAAGACGTCCGGGTGCTTGTATTCGACCGCCAAGGTGACGGCATTCACCTCTTGAACGAATTTCGCGCCGGTTGGTGCTGCGAGCGGGCCCGAGCCGGAGCCCGTCACGAACATCTTCCACAGATCTTTGGGTTGATCAGGGAAGGCGGCCAAGATCGTCTCGAGTAGCTCGAGTACTTTCTCGGGTTGCTTGGTGTGGTGGCGCTGATAGTCGTTCCACAGGATGTCCTTGGTCACCGGATCGATCACCGCCGCCTTGACGGTGGTGGATCCGACGTCCATGCCGATCACCAGCTCGCGCTCGCTGCCGTGTCCGCTCATTTTGCTCTACCCTCGGTGAGGTGCCGCCGAGCTCAGGCTCGGCAAGCTCAACTGACGCGCGTGTCAGTCTATCCTCCCGTGCAGCGCAGGATGCAAGCCCCGCGATTGTTTCGCGGAGGTGACACCGGCGTCAGTTGCGACTGGCGACGGGCGGCTCAGCGGCCGGGCCGCGCGGCGTTGCACCGTGGGCGGGCGAAGCGGAGCTCGGTTTTGCCGGCGTCACGATTTGAACGGCAGGCGGGACTTTGCGAACCTGCGAGGCGATTTCCAGGAAATCGTGGCCAAGTGCCACACCGAACTGATCGGCAACATCGACGCGCAAGATCCAGGGACCTGGCTTGCTGCTGGGTGGCACGATGGCGTGCAGGGTGTTGCCCTCTTGCTCGAAGTTCACGTCCACCGGCTCGAGGCCAACCGTGACTGTCGGTACGACCTGCAAGAAGGAGGGGATCTCGCTGCCGTTCTGGGACTTGAGCTGGATGTCGATCGAAATCGGATCGCGCGGCCAGAGCGCGCGGTGCGGACCAATTTGCACGTCCGCGTAGATGCCGCGCGGCTCGAGCCTGGCGATCGCCGTGTCGAGCACGCCCGGCATGCGAAAGCCGATCACCGTCTTCTGACCTCGGTACAAGCCGGCGCCTTGCGCCGCCGGGAAGTAGCGCCCCGCTCCGAGGTACGTCATCTCCAGGCCGGCGGTGTTCGTGAATTGAACCTGCTGACCGACTCCAATGTAGATCGCTTGCTCGGTGCTGTAGCCGCCCGGTGGCAGAACCACGCCGATTACGCGCACTTCCGACTCGGGGCTCCAGCTACCTTCCATTCCGCGCGCGTCGATCGAGCGTAGGGCGACCGAGTATCTACCGGGTTCTGCTGGCGCTAGGCCCGCTTCCCAGTCCGGACTCTTGGTCGTGCGTTGATCGATCACCTTGCCGTCCGAGATGCGACGCAACCGAAGTTCGTAGCTGTCGGCACCTGCCACGCGCGCCCAGCGGAAGCCGTGCATGGCGACCGTCTCGCTCGGCGCAAACCAGATCCTCTGGGCGCTGGTCAGTGTCGGCCCCGCCAAGCCCGGCTTGGGCAGAGCGTTTGGATCTTCCTTGCTCAGCGTCGACAGCCAGCCGAGAGGGACCGTTTGCCAATGGTCGTTCAGGAGGGTGCGCACGTCACCCTCCACGTTTGCACTGATCGCTTCGCCGCCATCGACGCGGAACGCCGCGTGGCCAGCGGTGACGATGGCGCTCAACTTGCCCATCGTGGCCAGAACCGCGTTGCGACCCGCTTTGGGTAGCTCGACGTCGACGCGTCCACTCTGCAGGGCGAAGCTCCAAGTCCAAGTGCGCGGCCCGGGAGTCAACGCCAAGAGCTGCGGCAACGGGAAGACCCGCAATGACGAGTTCGGTGCAACTCGCAAATGAGCTCGGCTCGGCAGCTCGATCACTGCGCCTTCCACCGACGTGCTGATGACCCCGCCCGCGTTCGTGGCGCTGCCCGAGACCACCACCGGCTTACGTGGCCCCGACTCCGCTCGCGCGCTCGGCGCAGCTGCGCAAAGCAGAGCGCCCAGCGTACAGGCAACGTAGCTGACTCGAAGTCGCGATGGTCCCATGAGGGTGGATTACGGCTTTTGTTGCGGTGACTTGAGCCATTTCAGCCCGAGGCCCGAAGACAGTGCCTCCCTGCGCCGCTCTCGGACTACACTTCCGCACCATGGCCACGGTGCGTGCCAAGAAGAAATCCGGGGCTTTGCCCAAGAACGAGCGCCGCCAGCAAATTCTGAGCGTGGCCCGTGAGGCGTTTGCCAAGCGCGGCTATCACCAGACGACGATCGACGACATCGTTGCCCTGGCGGGCGTCGCGCGCGGCACCTTCTACTTATACTTCGAAGACAAGCGCGCGGTGTTCTCGGACCTGGTCGATCGTTTTGCCGGGCAGTTGTCGATGGCCATCGTGCGCATCGTAACGGACGATGCCGGTCGCTCCGTGGTCGAGCAAGTGCGCGAAAACATCCGCGCCATCATCGCCACCTGCCTTTCGGAGCGCGCCATGACCAAGATCTTGTTCACGGACGCGGTGGGCGTAGACCCCGCCTTCGATCGCAAACTCCAAACATTTTACGACTCGGTCGTGCAGCTGCTGACAGAGAGCCTGAAGGATGGTCAGGCCCTGGGCATCGTCGCGGACGGTGAGCCGCGAGTGCTCGCGTATCTGACGATCGGTGCCCTCAAGGAGCTTTTGTACCAAGCCGTCACGCTAGGCTTTGCCGAAGAAAGCGCGGACGTGCTCACGCAGCAAATGTTCACTTTCCTCAGCGGCGGCTACCTGCGCTTCGGCGGCGGCGACGGCAAGGGAGCCAAGAAGCAACGCAAACGCTGATGTCGAACCAGTGGGCCTACATGCGCGTACTCAGGCGCTTGCCCTGGTATCCGTTTGGAAATAATTTGGAAACATGAACGACGCCCGACGAAACCGTCTCGGAAACGTCAGGGATGGGGCTGGTAGCGGTCGGGAACGTGGTTATTTTGCATCGGAAAGTGGCGCTTTCCCGCTGAATTACTTGACCGACCGCGGCTGAAAGCGCATGGACGACCCGGCGAAAACACCTGGGTTCGCCCTACATAGACGCCATGCAAAACGATCTCTCCGAGGGCTCCGTCAACACGCTGAGCCTCGCGTTCGCCGAAGGCCTGTACGCCGACTATCTGAAGGACCCCAATCTCGTATCACTGGATTGGCAGCGATACTTCGCTGAGCTGACTCCGGACGCGGACTTCAGCCGCGAGCCCAAGTTGGGTCCCTCGTTTCGCGCGGCGAGCCTGTTCAATGCTCCTCCCGCCAGCAACGGCCACGCGCAGGGTACGAACGGCAAGAGCAGCGGGAACGGCCAAGCGGCGCCCGGTTGGGCCAACGGTGTCTCGGACGTCGCAGTGCGCCAAGACCGTGTCGACGCCCTGATCCGCGCTTACCGAGTCCGCGGCCACATGATCGCCAAGATCGATCCGCTGGGGCTGCCGCGGCCCCTGCAGGCAGAGCTGGATCCGGAGTTCCACGGTCTGCGCGGCGACGATCTGGATCGCAAGTTTTCGAGCCGCACCATCTTCGGCGCCCAATCGCTCACGCTGCGCGAGATGCTGACGCGGCTGCGGAACACCTACTGCCGCTCGATTGGCGTGCAATTCATGCACATCGACGATCTGAAGGTGAAAAATTGGCTGCAAGATCGCATGGAAGGTTCGGAGAACCGCGTCGAGCTGCAACGCTCCGAGCAGATCCGTATTTTCACCAAGCTGACCGACGCCACGATCTTCGAGGACTTCTTGCGCCGCAAGTTCTCGACCGTGAAGACCTTCTCGCTCACTGGCTCGGAGAGTTTGATTCCGCTCTTGGCGCTCGCCATCGATCGCGCGGCAGAGCACGGCGTCGACGAGATCATCCTGGGCATGGCTCATCGCGGACGGCTGAACGTGCTGGCCAACATCATGGGCAAGAGCCCGCGCGAGATCTTCCGCGAGGTCGAGGACAGTGATCCCGAACTTTACTTCGGCAGCGGCGACGTGAAGTACCACCTCGGTCACAGCTCCGATTTCGTGACCGAGAGCGGCAAACGGGTGCATCTGTCGCTGTGCTTCAACCCGAGCCATCTGGAGTTCGTCGATCCGGTGGTGCTCGGGCGAGCGCGCGCCAAACAAGACCGCGTGGGCGACACCACGCACGCCCACAAGCTCGGCCTCTTGATCCACGGTGACGCGGCGTTCGCAGGTGAGGGCATCATTCAGGAAACCCTGAATCTGAGCCAGCTGGATGCTTACACCACGGGCGGCACGCTGCACGTCGTGATCAACAACCAGATCGGCTTCACCACGCCGCCCTCGCAAGGGCGCTCCACGACGTACGCCACGGACGTGGCGAAGATGCTGCAAATCCCCATCTTCCACGTCAACGGGGAAGATCCGGAAGCGGTGGCCCAGGTCGTGCGCTTGGCCATGGATTTTCGCGATACGTTC
>Ga0302321_100002035_pt1 | contig 17308 bp, 19 predicted proteins | sample Fen_T0_1_FD_202505 | JGI IMG/M metagenome (GOLD analysis project Ga0302321, IMG submission 202505) | Peat permafrost microbial communities from Stordalen Mire near Abisko, Sweden - Fen_T0_1 | ecosystem: Environmental > Terrestrial > Soil > Wetlands > Permafrost | place: Sweden: Abisko...
AGTTCGCCGGCGACTGGTCCGGCTGGACGGCCGAGGAGGCAGCCTAGATGCCCGTGCCCAAGCTCGGCCACCTGCCCGCGCAGACGCCCCTCGCCCTCGTATTCGGCGGGCCGTCGGCCGAGCACGACGTGTCGATCGTCTCGGGCACGGCCATCGCCGAGTCGCTGATGGCCAGCGGGTACCCGGTCGAGCAGTGGTACATCGAGCTCGGCGGGGCCTGGTGGCGGCTCCCGGACGGCCATCGTCGCGCCGGCCGCCCGCAGTCGGACTACGACGACCCGTCGACGCTGGACGCCGCGGGGCCCCTGAGCGCCGCCGAGGCGCTCGACGGGCTCGCCGGTCGCGAGCGGCCGCCGCTGGTGTTCCTCGCCCTGCACGGGCCGTTCGGCGAGGACGGCACCGTCCAGGCGATGTGCGAGTCCGCTGGCCTCGTCTACACGGGCGCGGGCGTGACCGCCTCGGCGATCGGGATGGACAAGGCCGTGTTCAAGCGGCTCTGCCGCGGTCTGGGGCTGCCGGTCGTGGACTGGCTCGAGGTCCGCGCCACGCGCTGGGCCGCCGATCCGATCGGGGTGCTCGCCGCGGTCGACGCCTTCGCCGCCGCTGCGGGCGACGTGCGGGTCATGGTGAAGCCCGCCCGCCTCGGCAGCTCGCTCGGGATGACCCTCGCGCACCGACCCGACGAGCGGGCAGCGGCCCTCGCCGAGGCGTTCCGGTTTGACGACCTCGTCCTGGTCGAGCGGTACGTCGCGGGCGCTCGGGACATCGAGGTCGCGGTGATGGGCAACGAGCCCGATGCGCTCGAGGTGTACGGCCCGGGAGAGATCATCTCCGGCCACGAGTTCTACGACTACCAGGCGAAGTACACGCCGGGCCTGTCCCAGTCGACGCTCACCGCCGAGGTGACGCGAGTCCAGAACGCCGCTCTCCTGGACCTCGCCCGCGCCACCTACACCGCGATCGGATGCGAGGGGTTCGCGCGCGTGGACTTCCTGGTGACCGACGAGCAGCTGGTGATCTCCGAGATCAACACGATCCCGGGCTTCACCCCGATCAGCCTCTTCCCGACGCTGCCCGCCTCGGGCGGCTACACGTTCGACGCGGTGTGCTCTCGAGTGGTGGACCTCGCCATCGCCCGTGATGCCGCGCGCGTCCGCCACCGCCCCACGACAGCGGACCTCCCGCGATGACACAGCGGAAGCCGCAGCCCGCTGCCCGTCCGGCCAAGCCCGCGGCCACGCGCCCGGGCGTCCGTCGGGGTGGCGGTCGCAGGACCCGCCCCGTCCGCCGGGCCTCGGCCGGTGTGACGGCCGTGCGGGCCGGCGCCCTGCTCGTGCTCCTGGCGGCGGTCGCTGGACTCTACGGCCTGGCTGCGTCCTCGGCGTTCTCGGTCCACAAGACCCAGATCACCGGCGCCACGTGGACCTCCAGCGACGAGATCCTCGCGGCGCTCGCCATCCCGTCGGGCCAGAACCTGTTCACCGTGAACGCCGAGGTCCTGGCGCGACGTCTCGATGGGATTCCCGCCGTGCGCACCGTCCACGTGACGGTCTCGCTCCCGGACGAGCTCACCGTGGCCGTCACCGAGCGCCAGGCGCTCGTGATCTGGGAGTCGGCCGGCCACCAGTACCTCGTGGACACGACCGGCTTGCTCTTCGCCGAGCTCGGCGCCTCGCCCCCCGACGCCGCGGCCCAGCTGCCGACCATCAGGGACGAGCGGGCCTCCCCGCAGCCGCTCGTCGTGGGCTCGACCCTCGACCCGGTCACCCTCGACGCGGCGCTCCGGCTGGGCTCCCTCACGCCGGCCGACGTCGGGAGCACGGCCACCGGGCTCGCCATCAAGGTGGACGACACGGACGGCTTCACCGTCTCGAGCGTGCCCGATGGCTGGGACGCCGTCTTTGGATTCTTCACCCCGACGCTCCGCACCACCGACCTGATCCCGGGTCAGGTCCGCCTCCTCAAGAGCCTCATGTACGGCCGCGAGGCCAAGGTGGGCCGGATCATCCTGGCCGACGAGCGCAGCGGGACCTACCTGCCTCGGGGCTCAGCCGCGCCGATCGCCACCCCCAAGCCCACGCCCAAGCCGACGCCCCGGCCCGGCGCGCAGCCGTCGCCGACCCCGACGCCCAAGCCGAAGCCCAGCGCAAGGCCCACGCCCAGGCCGTCCGCGACTCCGCGGCCGACGAAGAGCCCGAAGCCGTGAGCGCCGTCTGCCAGGTCGGCGGGGCCCGCCTCCGTGCGGGCGGGCGTCGCCGCGACCACCCCGCCGGGCGGTCGTCTGGTAGCGTAGGCACGACGTTCCAAAGGACGGAGGCCCGCCGCCCGTGCTCTTGCCCCTCGTGGGTCTGCTCATCGGCATCGTTGCCGGCCTCTTCCTCAACGTCAACGTCGGCTTCGAGCTGTCGCGCTATTCGGCCGTGGCGATTCTCGCCGCGCTCGACTCCGTCCTCGGCGCAGTCCGCGCAGAACTCGACGGGGTCTACGACAATCGCATCTTCATCAGCGGGTTCCTCGTCAACGCCATCGTGGCGGTGCTCCTGGTGTTCATCGGCGACCGGTTGAGCCTCGACCTCTACCTCGTCGCCCTCATCAACTTCGGCTTCCGCATCTTCAACAATGTCGCGCTGATCCGGCGCCACTTCATCTAGCATCGGTCCCGGCAGTCGGGCCCCCAAGCGAGCGAGGGGAAGCAGAGGCACGTGGAACGGGAAGCGGTCCTGGTCGGCATCGACGTCGGCACGTCGAAGGTCGTTGCGCTCATCGGCGAGGTCAGCCGAGACGGGCGTCTGACGATCATGGGCCACGGCACCGTGCCGGCCACCGGCCTCAAGAAGGGGCAGATCGCCAACATCGACCAGACCGTCCGCAGCATCGCCGACGCGGTCGAGCGCGCCGAGCGGCTGTCGGGCTGGAAGATCGACCGCGCCTTCGTGGGCGTGGGCGGCCCCCACGTCGAGAGCCTCAACTCAACGGGCCAGGTCGCGGTCACCGCGCACCACCGCGAGGTCACCCGCGCGGACATCGACCGCGCCATCGAGGTGGCCCGCGCCGTCTCCATCCCGTCGAACCGCGACGTGCTCCACGTCGAGCGCCGCGGCTTCACGGTCGACGGCCAGGAGGGCGTCAAGGACCCGCTGGGCATGAGCGCGCTGCGGCTCGAGGTCGAGGCGCACATCGTGTCCGCCTCGGCGACCGCGGTGCAGAACCTGACCAAGTGCGTCCAGCTCGCGGGCGTCAAGATCGACGAGCTCGTCGTCAACGGGCTCGCGTCGGCCGAGGCCGTCCTGATCGAGGCGGAGAAGGAGCACGGCGTCGCGGTGGCCGACATCGGCGCCGGCACGATCAACCTCACGATGTTCTCCGACGGCTCGCCGTTCCACACCGCGGTGCTGCCCGTCGGCGGCAACAACGTGACCAACGACATCGCCATCGGCCTGCGGACGCACGTCCAGGTCGCCGAGGAGCTCAAGCTCCGCCACGGCACCTGCGACCTGCGCGACGTGGTGGACGAGGAGATCCCGATCACCGACCCGGGCGAGGACGGGAACCGCACGGTCAGCAGCCTCGAGCTCGCGCAGATCATCGAGGCGCGCATGCGAGAGACCTACGAGCTGCTCAAGGACGAGATGAAGCGCGCCGGGCAGGGCATGCTCCCGGCCGGGCTGATCATCACCGGCGGCGGGTCGCAGCTGGCAGGCGCTGCGGAGCTCGGCCGCGAGGTCCTCCAGATGCAGGTCCGCGTGTCGGGCCCGACCGGCATGGGCGGCCTGACCGACACCATCTCCGATCCCTCCTACTCCACGGCCGTGGGCCTGTTGCGCTGGGGCGCCAACCAGGTGGCCGCCGGCGAGCCGCTCCAGTACGAGACGGGAGCGGAGGGCGGCGGCTTCTTCAGCCGCATCCGCGACGGGATCCGGAACCTCTTCCCGTAGGCCGCCGTGCGCTCGCTCGAGCTCGAGGTCCGCACCGGCCGCGCCCGCGGCTTCACTGACCTGACGCCCGCCTGCGTCCGATTTGCCGCGGAGGCCTCGGGCGGCGGCGACGGGCTGCTCTCGGTGTTCGTGCCCCATGCGACTGCCGGCCTCGTGATGCTCGAGCTGGGATCGGGCGGCGAGATCGACGCGATGGCCGCGCTCGACCGCCTCCTGCCGCGCGACGACCGCTACGTCCACCGCCACGGCGCCACGGGCCACGGCGCGGACCACGTGCTGCCGCTGTTCGCCGCGCCGTCGGTTGCCGTCCCCGTGCTGGGCGGTCGGCTGGCGCTCGGGACGTGGCAGTCGATCGCGCTGCTCGACCCCAATGGGGACAACGAGACCCGCCGGGTCCGCCTGAGCTTCCTCGCGGGATAGCCGGAGGCGGCGCCCGATGGGACGCCGCCACCTGCCCGGTCCCGTGGCCCCTCGCTACCCGGCCCCGTCCCCCGCGAGCAGCCCGCGCAGCTGTGCCCGTCCGCGGGAGATCCAGCTCGCCACGGTCCCCTCGCGGGCGTCGAGCAGTCGGCCGATCTCCGCGTGGGTGTAGCCGTCAACGGTGTGCAGCACGATCGCGGCCCGGGCTCGCGGCTCGAGACGCCCGAGAGCCGCGGCGAGATCCGGGTCGACAGCGTCCTCCCAGGGACGCGGCGTCAGGCGGGCGATGGCGGCCAGGCGCCGCTTGCGGCTGCGGAGCTGGTTGAACGCCAGACGGAGGCCGATTGTGTAGAGCCACGCTCGCGGGTCGGCGCCGTCGAAGCGGCCCCACCCCTCGAGCGCCCGGAGGTAGGCGTCCTGGGCGACGTCCTCGGCGTCGGGGAGATTACCCAGGACCAGGACAAGGCGACGAACGAGCGCCGGGTAGTGCGGGCCGACGGCCGTCGTGAAGGCGGCCGCATCGCGCGCGGCGGCATGGATGGCCGGATCGTCGACGCCTGCCCCCGGCCGAGCGCCGAGGAGCTCCGAGGGCGTGGCCGCTCTGGGCTGCATGCCGCTCACGGCATCGGCATCCCGAAGCAGACGCCCACGCCTGCGGCGCCGACCCGCTGGTCGATCACCATGTGGAGCCGACCGTCGTTGAGCACCGAGCCCGGCACCACGAAGCCGTGCGCAGGCGGGGTCGACTGCTGCACCGACGTGCCCCCGCCCTTGGTGCCGTCGCCGGCCTCGACCTGCCAGACCACGGCGGTGTAGCCGCGGGCGCTCAGATAGGCGGCGGCGTCGGGCGGGGTCATGCACTCGAGGCTGGCGCCGTGGAGCGGCTGGCCGTCGTTCTCGATGCCCGGGGCCCCGGCGACCAGTTGCTGTACCACCACCGCGCCGGCCGCTGCCGTGGCGACCGCAGCGAGCACGAGGACCGCGGCGAGCGTCATCGACAGGCCGAGCGGTCCGCGGTGGCTCCGGCGTCGGGCGGCAGGAGGCGGCACCGCCCCTGCGGGCGCCCGATCCGCGAGCGCCGCCAGCCGGCCGTCGAGTTCCGTGTCGAATGTGTCCATCGTGCTCCGTTCCCGGACCGGCGGGTCTCTGCCGCCCTCGGCCCGTTGCACCGAGATCAACACCGCGGCCCCGCGAATCCTTGCAGGGACGTCGAGCGCGTGCCCAGGGAGACGTCGGGCAAGGGCGGCGCCTCGCCCCGTGAAGGCTCCACCTGACCGCAACCATGGCTGCGCGCGTATACTCCCCAGACGTCCGCGCGTACCCGTCGCGGCCCGAGCTTTCGTGCCCGGCGCCACAGGGGCGGGCCTGAACCAACGACAACCGACGCCAGCCTTCGCTTGAAGCCCGGGAGTGCTCCGATGCCGCTGCGATCCGATTCAGAGAACTTCGCGCTCATCCGCGTCGTCGGCGTGGGCGGTGGCGGCAGCAATGCCGTCAACCGGATGATCCGGGCCGAGATGATGGGCGTCGAGTTCATCGCCTGCAACACGGACGCGCAGGCGCTGCTGCAGTCGGACGCGCCGCACAAGATCCGCATTGGCGACAAGATCACCCGCGGCCTCGGCGCCGGCGGCGACGCCACCATCGGCCAGCGGGCGGCGGAAGAGGACCGCGACAAGATCGCGGACGCGATCGCGGACTCGGACATGGTGTTCATCACCGCGGGCCTCGGCGGGGGCACGGGTTCCGGCGCCGCGCCGGTCGTGGCAGAGATCGCCAAGGAGCAGGGCGCGCTGACGATCGGCGTCGTCACCAAGCCGTTCAGCTTCGAGGGCGCCCGCCGCAAGCTCATTGCCGAGAAGGCCGCCGAGGAGCTCAAGGCGAAGGTCGACACGCTCATCACCATCCCCAACGACCGCCTCCGCGACGTCGTCCAGAAGAACACGTCCATCGTGGACGCGTTCCGCGTCGTGGACGACGTGCTCCGCCAGGGCGTCGCGGGCATCAGCGACATCATCACCGTCCCCGGGCTGATCAACCTCGACTTCGCCGATGTCCGCACGATCATGAAGGACGCCGGCTCCGCGCTGATGGGCATCGGCCGCGCGACGGGCGACAACCGCGCGCTCGAGGCCGCCCGCCAGGCCGTGGCGAGCCCGCTGCTCGAGGTGAACATCGCGGGCGCACAGGGCATCCTGTTCAACATCACCGGGTCCTCGAACCTCACCCTCTGGGAGGTCACCGAGGCCGCCGAGGAGATCCGCGCCGCCGCCGACCCGGAGGCCAACATCATCTTCGGCACCAGCTTCAACGAGCGCCTCGGCGACGAGGTGATGATCACGGTCATCGCCACCGGCTTCGACGGCCGCCGGCGCACCGAGTCGGCGCGCGCGGCCGCTGCCGACCGCCACGGCTCCGCGTCGAGCCTGCGCTCGGCCCCCGCGGCGGCCGCGTCCGGCACCCCGGTCCCGGCCCGCGACTTCCTCGAGGAGCTCGAGCGCCAGCGCACGGCCACCGAGAGCGAGTCGCGCGGCCGCGAGGAGGCTGTCGCCGTCCCGGTGCGCCAGGAGCGCCCCGCCGAGACGCCGCGCCGCGCCCCGTCCTACGACGCGGACGACCTCGAGATCCCGAGCTTACTTCGCAAGGGCCGCTAGGCCATCTCGCCGGAGGATCCCGCTGTGACCCTCGACCTCGCTGAGGTCGAGGCGTTTCGGCGCGCCCGGGAGGACGTGCTGGCGCGGATCGCCGCTGCTGCGGCGCGCGCCGGGCGCGATCCCGCCGAGGTCACGCTGGTCGCTGTCTCCAAGACCGTCGCCGCTGAGCGGGTCCGCGCCGCGGTCGCCGCCGGGCTGACCGTGCTCGGCGAGAACCGCGTCCAGGAGGGCGCGGCCAAGGTGCCGGAGGTCCCGGGCGCCGTGTGGCACCTGCTCGGCCCCGTCCAGGCGAACAAGGCGCGCAGGGCCGTCGAGGCGTTCGACGTGCTCGAGGCTGTCGGGTCGGTCGAGCTCGCGGAGCGGCTGGACCGGATCGCGGGCGAGGTGCGGGCCGGACGCCCGCTGCCGGTGCTCCTGCAGGTCAACGTCGCGGGCGACCCCGCCAAGTCCGGCTTTGACGAGGCGTCGGTCGAGGCCGCCCTGCCGGTGTTGGCGTCCATGGCGAACCTGCGACTCGACGGGCTGATGACGATCGGGCGGCTCGTGTCCACCCCCGAGGAGGCCCGGCCGACGTTCGTGGCGCTTCGCGGCTTGGCCGCGCGGCTGCGGACGCTCGAGCCGCGACTCGGCCGCGCCCTCTCGATGGGCATGAGCGACGACTACGAGGTGGCCGTCGAGGAGGGTGCCACGATCGTCCGGGTCGGGCGAGCCCTGTTCGGGGAGCGGCCCCGTCCGCTCCATTCGGGTGCTGAGGGGTAGGGTCCGAGCGTGGCCTTCGCGCAGGTGTTCGCCGGCGTCTTCGTCATGCTCCTCTGGGCGCTCATGCTCGCCCGGATCCTGCTGACGTGGACCGATCGACGCGGCAAGTCGAGGGCGTCCAAGGCGGTCTTCCAGCTGACCGAGCCGCTCCTCGCGCCACTGCGCCGCCGCCTGCCGAGCACGGGGGCGTTCGACGCGTCGGCCGTGCTCGTGCTGGTCGTGCTGGGCCTGGTCTGGCGGTTCATCCTCTGATGGCGGGGGAGCGGGCACAAGTGCGCATCGCAGTGCGCCTCACGCCCCGCGGCGGTGCCGACCGCGTCGACGGGGCGGTCGACGGCGTCCTGCGGGTCCGCGTGGCCGCGCCGCCCGTCGACGGTGCCGCCAACAAGGCGCTCCTGCGGCTGCTGGCCGACGAGCTGGGTGTCCCGCGCGGCGCCGTCCGACTGCTTTCGGGCGAGGCGAGCCGGACCAAGGTCGTGGAGGCGGATGGCGTGGACGCGGCAGTCCTCGCTGCCCGCTGGCCGGGCCTCCGGGGCTGAGGAGGCGCACCACCGGTCGGTCACGATGGGCTGTGGCGGACGGCCCGCGGAATCGCCTCGTCGCGCTAGAATGCTGGTCCCCACGGGGAAACGGGCGATTAGCTCAGTTGGTTAGAGCGCACGGTTCACATCCGTGAGGTCACTGGTTCGAGTCCAGTATCGCCCACCACTCTGACGGTCAATGCAGGCGGAGCCGATGGCTCCGCCTGATGTGTTTCGGAGCCCCGAACACCTCTCCTAGTAATTTCGACGACCGCGTAACAATCTCCTGAGATCGCCCGTCGCAGGACCGAACACCCCGGCTGGCGGCCTCCTCCCCGCTGTCCTGGGTCAGGCACAGCGCGAAGCCCCCCGGTCCCGGGGGGCTTCGCCGTGACAGGACCCGATCGCGACGGTCAGGCGGCGGTCGGCGCCCCGGACGCCGATCCGGCGGCAGCAGGCGGCCCGTCGGGCAGGTTCTCGAACACGTAGATCACGCGCCGCTTCGGCCCGCCATTGCCCTCCACGACCCGCGTGGGCTTGACCGGCGCGAACCAGCCGAGCACCCGCTCCTCCGTGATCCCGTGGTGGCAGTTCGCGGGATCGCTCATGACCCAGTCGACCGGCAGCGAGATGATCGCGTGGCGGGCCACCCGGACGACCTCGCGGAAGGCGTCCGCCTGCCGGTCGCCGAGATGCTCGAAGACCTGCAGGGCCACGACGAGGTCGTAGGCCTTGTCGGGAAACGGCCACGACCCGGTCGCATCGCCCTTGACGACGCGACCCTTCGTGCGCAGACCCGGCGGTGCCACGATGTCCAGCACGTCGGCGTTGGTGGCGATCGGCCGCAGGTGGGGTCCCAGCTCGAGGGCCGTCCGGAGCCGGTACCGCGCGGACAGCTCGTCGATGAGTCTCGACGCGACGGACATGTAGCGCCCCCGCGCCTTGTAGTACGGGTACGAGGCTTTGAGCGCCAGGAAGTTGCGGCGCGACATCCCGCGAACGCCGAACGCGAGCAGGCGGTTGTAGCGCGCTCGCCAGGAGGGGGCAATCCAATCGCTGGGGCCGATGTTGCGGCCGAGCTGGTAGGGCACCCAATCGCGAACCGGACGCAGGATGGGCTTGACCGGCCCGAGGAGCCTTCGGATCTGCGCGTTCAAGATGCCTCCCCCTCGGTGACCTGCGACATGGACGGTTCCGTCGTGACCTAGTTCGCGGCGAGCCGGCGCAGGACCGCCGGCAGGATGCCGCCCTGACGCAGGTACTCCACCTCGATGGGGCCGTCGAGCCGGGCGATCGCTGTGAACGTCCGCTCGGACCCGTCCTCGTCGGAGCGGACGCTGATTGTGACCACCTGCCGCGGGGCCAGGTCCGCGATGCCGTGGATCGAGTACGACTCGCGCCCGGTCAGGCCCAGGGACGCGGCGCTCTCGCCCGGCAGGAACTGCAGCGGCAGGACGCCCATGCCCACGAGGTTCGACCGGTGGATCCGCTCGTAGCTCTCGGCGATCACCGCGCGGACGCCGAGCAGCGTGGTGCCCTTGGCCGCCCAGTCGCGCGACGAGCCCGAGCCGTACTCCTTGCCCGCGATCACGAGGCACGGCGTGCCCGACGCCTTGTAGGCCATCGCGGCGTCGTAGATGAACGTCTCGGCGCCATCGGGGAGGTGGATCGTGTACGGCCCCTCCTTGCCCTCGACGAGCTTGTTCCGCAGGCGGATGTTGCCGAACGTGCCGCGCATCATCACCTCGTGGTGACCGCGGCGGGCACCGTACTGGTTGAAGTCGGCGGGCGCCACGCCGTTCGCCTGGAGCCACTGGCCAGCGGGGGACCACGCCGCAATCGAGCCCGCGGGGCTGATGTGGTCCGTGGTCACCGAGTCGCCCAGCAGCGCCAGCACGCGCGCCCCGTCGATGTCGGTGAGCGGCGCGGGCTCGGCGGTCAGTCCCTGGAAGAACGGCGGGTTGGCGATGTAGGTCGAGTCGTCGTCCCAGGCATAGCGGTCGCCCTCGGGGATGGCGATGGCGCGCCATCGCTCGTCGCCCTCGAACACGGTCGCGTAGGTCTGGCGGAACAGCTCCGCGTCGATCGTGGCGCCGACGACCTCGCGGACCTGCGCCTGGGTGGGCCACACGTCGGCGAGCATCACGGGCGCGCCGTCGCTCCCGATGCCCAGGGGTTCGGTCGTCAGGTCCATGTCCACGCGGCCCGCCAGCGCGAACGCGACCACCAGCGGCGGGGAGGCGAGGTAGGCCGCTCGGACGAGCGGGTGCACGCGGCCCTCGAAGTTGCGGTTGCCGGACAGGACGGCGGCCACGACCAGGTGGTCGTCCTCGATCGCCCTGGCCACAGGCTCGTCAAGCGGGCCCGAGTTGCCGATGCAGGTGGTGCACCCGTAGCCGGCGAGCGCGAAGCCCAGATCGGCCAGCGGCTCCATCAGCCCGGCCCGCTCGAGGTACCCGGTCACGGCGCGGGAGCCCGGCGCGAGCGAGGTCTTGACCGCCGGATTGACGGTGAGCCCCCGGGCGACCGCGTTCCTGGCGATCAGCCCTGCGCCCACCATGACCATCGGGTTCGACGTGTTGGTGCAGGACGTGATCGCCGCGATGGTCACCGACCCGTGGCCGATCTCGGTGCTGGCACCGCGGGCCTCGATGACCTTGCGCGGCACGCCCACGGTCTCGGGGTACGCGGTCCGGAAGTTGTCGCCGAGCTTGGAGAGCCCGACGCGGTCCTGCGGGCGGCGCGGCCCGGCCATGGACGGCTCGACGGTCGCGAGGTCGAGCTCGATCAGCGCGTCGAATTCGGGCGCCGCACCCGGCTGGCGCCACAGCCCCTGCGCCTTGGCGTAGCGCTCGACGAGGTCCACGCGCTCGGCCGGCCGGCCCGTGAGCCGCAGGTAGGCGAGCGTCTCGGCGTCAATGGGGAACAGCGTGGACGTGGCCCCGAACTCGGGGCTCATGTTGGCGATGGTGGCGCGGTCGGCCAGGGCCAGCCCGGCGAGGCCGTCACCCGTGAACTCGACGAACGTGCCGACCACGCCGAACTTGCGCAGCATCTCGGTGATGACGAGCACGAGATCCGTGGCGGTGGTCGCCGGCGGCATCTCGCCAGACAGGCGCACGCCGACGATGCGCGGCAGCTGCTGGTAGATCGGCTGGCCGAGCAGGACGGCCTCGGCCTCGATCCCGCCCACGCCGTATCCGAGCACGCCGAGGCCGTTGATCATCGTGGTGTGGGAGTCCGTGCCCACGAGCGTGTCCGGGAAGGCGACGGGCCCGCTGTCGTCCGCGCGGTCCGCGACCACCGTCGCGAGGTACTCGAGGTTGACCTGGTGGATGATGCCGGTGCCCGGCGGCACGACCCGCAGGTCGCGGAACGCGGTCTGCGCCCAGCGCAGCAGCTGGTACCGCTCGCCGTTGCGCTCGTACTCGCGCTCAACGTTGAACGCGAAGGCGCCGGTGCCGCCCCACGCGTCGATCTGGACGGAGTGGTCGATGACGAGGTCGGCCGGCACGAGCGGGTTCACGCGCGCCGGATCACCGCCGAGGGACGCCATCGCGTCGCGCATGGCGGCGAGGTCGACGACAGCCGGCACGCCGGTGAAGTCCTGGAGGACGACGCGCGAGGGCATGAACGGCACCTCGGCCTCGACCGACGAGCCGGGCCTCCATGCCGCAAGGGTGGCGACGTCATCCTCGCGGACGATGCCCCCGCCCGCGTGGCGGAGCGCATTCTCCAGCAGGATCTTGAGGGTCATCGGCATGCGCGACAGATCGACGCCGATCGGCAGGCCGGAAGCGGCGAGCGCATCGAGCCGGTAGTAGTCGGGGAGCGCCGCGCCGAGGGAGGCTCGGGAACCGAATGCGTTGGGCGTGGTCATGCGCTGATCTCCGCTGTGGGGACCGGGCGATGAGGGTGCGCCCTCGAACCGCTCGCTACACTCGTGGCATGGCAGTGTACCGCGCGCGCATCCGGTCGAGTCAGGGCCGGTCATGAAGGCCTGGGACACGGCGGACGAGATCGTGCGACGGTCGCGCGAGGAGCGTCTCGCCGAGCACGAGGCCACGTTCGACGCGATCGAGGCCGAGGGCATCGACCTGCACCCCGACCGGGACGCCACCCACAGGCATGGCGACCTGGAGCACGCGTCGGACCACACGCACCCGCACGCGCACTCGGCCCCCGGACAGCGGCCGGTGACGGGAATCATCGGGGCTGGCCCCGTGGGCTTGGCCCTCGGCGTGGCGCTGAACCGGGTCGGCTGGCCAGTGCGCGCCGTGGCGTCACGGGACGCCGGGCGCCGCGAGCGGTTCCGCGAGCATGTCCCGACGGTGCGCGCCTTCGCGGAGTCGGCCGCGCTCGTGGACGACGTCGAGCTGATCATCCTCGCGGTCCCCGACGACGTGGTGACCGGGCTCGCCGCGACCCTCCGGCTCTACGCGGGTCAGGCCATCGTCCACACGAGCGGCCTGCTCGGGCCCGAGGCGCTCGCCCCCGCGCTCGCGGCCGGCACCCAGGCGGGCGCCTTCCATCCCCTCGTCGCGTTCGCCGACCTCGACCGCGCGCTGGCGGCCCTCCCGGGCGCGACGATCGCCATCGAGGGCGACGACGACCTGGTCGCGCACCTGGCCGACATGGCCGAGGCGATCGGCGGGTCGCCCGTCCGCCTCGCCCCTGGCTCGAAGGCGTCCTATCACGCGGCGGCGGTCCTGGCCGCGGGCGGCGTGGACGCGCTGCTCGACACGATCCGCGAGGTGGCGGCCGCGCTCGGCCTCGACGAGGCCGGTGCCCTGCGCATCTTCCTGCCGCTGGTCGAGCAGACCATCGCGAACGCCCGGGCGCTCGGGATCGACGCCGCCCTCACCGGCCCGGCGACACGCGGGGACGCCGGCACGCTCGCAGCGCACGCGGCCGCCCTCCAGGGCAGCGCGCCCGCCGCGCTTGCCGTGTACCGGGTGCTCATGGCGCGGGACATCGAGATCGCCAATCGGCGTGGCGCGCTGTCACCAGAAGTGACAGAACGTCTCCGGACCGCACTTGCGGGGGACTCCTGACGCGGTACGATGCGGGCATGCAGCACAGCCTCGCCGCCCTTCACGGGGCATGGCCCGCCCGGTACGTCCACCAGACGCCACGGGCCCGGGAGCGGCGCCTCGGGCTCGGGGCCGGGCCCCGGTTCCAGCCGGCACCCTCAAGGCATACCGTGCTGCGCCAGTCCGAGATGGGTCCCCTCACGGAGCTGCGCGCCCAGTGGCGCACCCCCGTGATCGAGGCCGACCGCGCGATCGCCGCGACCGGGTCCCGCCAGGCGGTGCGGATGTCCTGGACTCGTACGGACCGCGGCGCCGGCCCGCGCCGCCCCTCCGTGGCCCCGGCGTGGCGCGCCTGAAGCAGGGGACCGCCACCTCCGCTGGTGGAATCGTCATCCGGTACATCGCCGGCGCTCCGCAGCTGGTCGTCGGCCGGCGCCGCCGTGAGCGCGATGGCGTGACCTGGTCGCTGCCCAAGGGAACGCCGAACCCCGGCGAGACGACCGAGCAGACCGCCACCCGCGAGGTCACCGAGGAGACCGGCCTGCTCGTGGACATCGTCCGGCCGTTCGAATCGATCAGCTACACGTTCGTCCAAGGGCGGACGCGGATCTTCAAGACCGTCCACTACTACCTGATGGCCCCGACCGGCGGCGACCTGGCGCGTCACGACCACGAGTTTGACGAGGTGCGCTGGATCGGTTTCGACGACGCCTCCTCGCTCCTCACGTTCGAGACCGAGCGGGCGCTCGTCGCCCGTGCCGGCGCCGCCGCGGCCGGGGGGCCGTACCCTGGTGCCGTTCCCACAGCGGAGACCCCCGACGCATGACCGAGACGCCCGAACCCGCGCCGCAGCCCTCGCCGCTCCTCGACCGGCATGAGGCGCTCGGCGCCAAGATCGTGGACTTCGCCGGATGGCTGATGCCCATCCAGTACGGCGGGATCCTCGAGGAGCACCGGGCGACCCGGTCCGCCGCCGGCCTGTTCGACCTCTCGCACATGGGCGAGCTCGTGGTCGAGGGGCCTGAGGCCGGCGCCGCGCTCGCTGCCGCGCTCATCACCGACCCGCCCGCGCTCAAGGTCGGTCGCGCCCACTACTCCATGATCGTCGCCGAGGACGGCGGGATCATTGACGACCTCATCGTCTACCGGCTCGGCCCCGAGCAGTTCATGGTCGTCGCGAACGCCTCCAACGCGCCCGTGGTGTCCGACGCGCTGGCCCACCGCATCGTCGGCTTCAAGGCCGTCCTCGACGACCGCTCGCTGGCCACCGGGCTCGTGGCGGTCCAGGGTCCGCGGTCGCTCGAGATCCTCGGCCCGCTGTCCGACGTGGACATCGACGCCATCCACTACTACGGGATCGCCGAGGGTTCCGTCGCGGGTGTGCCGGCGATGATCGCCCGAACGGGCTACACCGGCGAGGACGGCTTCGAGGTGTTCGCGGACGTCACGCGGATCCACGAGGTGTGGGACGCCATGTTCGAGGCCGGGAGACCGCACGGCATGGTGCCGGTGGGCCTCGGTGCCCGCGACACGCTGCGCCTCGAGGCCGGCATGCCGCTGTACGGCAACGAGCTCGACCGCGCGACCAACCCGTTCGAGGCCGCGCTCGGCCGCGTGGTGAAGCTCGCGAAGCCCGGCCCCTTCATCGGCCGCGAGGCCCTCGAGAAGGTCGCCCGGGACGGCACCGCGCGTCGGCTCGTCGGCCTGGTGCTCCGCGAGCGCGGCATCGCGCGGCACGGCTACCCCGTCCTCGTCGAGGGCGCAGCGGCCGGCACGGTCACGTCGGGCACGATGTCGCCCACGCTCGGCCAGCCCATCGCCATGGCGTACGTCCCCACGGCCCATGCCGAAATCGGTACGATGCTGGCAGTCGAGATCCGCGGCGCCCCGGTCGCAGCCGAGGTCGTTCCGCTCCCGTTCTACAAGCGCCCGGCCTGATCCGGTCGCCACCCCAGCCGCCGCTCGTCCCCAGCGCCCCGTCCCGCGCCACCCGGGACCCGCGACACACAAGGAGCCTGCCTGATGGTGCCCGCCGATCTCCGCTACACCAAGGACCACGAGTGGGTCCGCGTCGAGGGCGACGAGGCCACCGTGGGGATCACGGACTTTGCAGCCCACCAGCTGGGCGACGTCGTGTTCGTCGAGCTGCCCGTCGTCGGGCGCACGCTGGCCCAGCACGCCACCTTCGGCGTGGTCGAGTCGGTCAAGGCCGTCTCGGACCTGTTCGCCCCGGTGTCAGGCGAGGTCATCGCCGCCAACGGCGCGCTGGGCGGCCAGCCCGAGCTCGTCAACACCGACCCGTACGGCGAGGGCTGGATGCTGCGCGTCAAGGTCGCGGACGCCGGGCAGCTCGACGGGCTGCTCGACGCGGCGGCCTACGAGCAGCTGACCGCCGAGGGCTGACGATGCCGTACGGCTCGCACGCCGCGGACGACCGAGCGCGGATGCTCGCGGTGATCGGCGTCGACTCGGTCGACCGGCTCTTCGACGACATCCCCGACGCGCTCCGCTCCGGCCCCCTCCGCCTCGACCCGCCCGAGCCCGAGCTCCTGCTGTCCGCGCGGCTCCAGACGCTGGCCTCGCGCAACCGGGTCGACCTCGCGAGCTTCCTCGGCGCCGGCGCCTACCGCCACTGGACGCCCGCGGCGGTGGACCAGATGCTGCTCCGCGGCGAGTGGTACACGGCCTACACGCCGTACCAGCCCGAGGTCAGCCAGGGCACGCTGCAGTCCATCTACGAGTACCAGAGCCTCCTAGCCGAGCTCACCGCGATGGACGTGGTCTCGGCGTCGCACTACGACGGCGGGGCCGCGACGGCCGAGGCCGCGCTCATGACGTGCCGAGCCACTGGCCGCGAGCGCCTGCTCGTGTCGCGCGGGATCCACCCGCACTATCGGCGCACGCTCGAGACGTACGCCGAGGGCGCCGGGCTCCGCGTGGACGAGGTCCCGCTCGTCGTTGACGGGCCCGCGGCCGGGACGACCGACCTCGCCGCGCTCGAGATGATGCTCGCCGACGGCCCCCCCGTCGCCGGCGTGGTCGCCGCCAACCCCAACGTCATGGGCCTCCTCGAGGACATGGTCCGGGTGGGCGAGCTGGCGCACGGCGCGGGCGCCCTCTTCGTTCACGTGATCGAGCCCGTCTCGCTGTCCGTGCTCGCCACGCCCGGTGAGAGCGGCGCGGACATCGCGTGCGGCGAGGGCCAGCCCCTCGGCATCCCGCTCCAGTACGGCGGGCCGTACCTCGGCATCCTGGCCTGCAGGGAGCCGCTCGTCCGGCAGATCCCGGGCCGCCTCGTGGGCCTGACCAAGGACCTCGACGGCAAGCGCGCCTTCGTCATGACGATGCGCGCGAGGGAGCAGGACATCCGCCGCGAGAAGGCCGCGTCCAACATCTGCACCAACCAGGCGCTCCTCGCGCTCGCCGCGGCGATCTACCTCGCCGCGATCGGCCCGCACGGGCTGCGCGACGTGGCCGCGCTGGGCGCCGCGAGCGCGACCGAGCTCGAGGCCGCCCTCGCCGCTGCCGGCGCCCCTCGGCTCCACAGCGGCCCGTACCTCAACGAGTTCGCCGTGCGCGTGCCCGACGCGCGCCGCGTCCACGCACGGCTCCTCGATCGCGGCGTCCTCGCGGGCATTCCGCTCTCGGAGCTGCTGCCAGACGACCCGGCGCAGGCCGACGGCCTCCTGGTGTGCACGACCGAGGTCACCACCCCGGCCGAGATCGCGGCCTTCGCGGACGCGCTCCGCGCCGAGCTGGCCGGAGGTGCCGCGTGAGCGTCGTCGGCGAGAAGCTCCAGCCCACGATCTTCGAGCTGTCGCGGCCCGACCGCGGCGGCGGCAAGATCCCGCATCCCCCGGTCGGGGCGCTCGACCGGATCCCGGCGTCCGCGCGGCGAGCCAAACCGGTCGCCCTGCCGGAGCTCTCCGAGCCCGAGGTGGTGCGCCACTACGTCAACCTCTCGGCGCTCAACTACTCGGTGGACG
>Ga0302321_100002036_pt1 | contig 17306 bp, 18 predicted proteins | sample Fen_T0_1_FD_202505 | JGI IMG/M metagenome (GOLD analysis project Ga0302321, IMG submission 202505) | Peat permafrost microbial communities from Stordalen Mire near Abisko, Sweden - Fen_T0_1 | ecosystem: Environmental > Terrestrial > Soil > Wetlands > Permafrost | place: Sweden: Abisko...
GCGTCTTGCAGCGTTGTCCGAAGCCGTTGTTGCGATGTCTGAGTCCATTGTCGAAATGCCAAGGGAAGGTGCAACCTAGTCGATGGTTCCTGCGACGATGTCGATCCGTCTTGCAGCGCAGTCAGAGGGTGGTACAGAGATGTCAAAGCTCGCTGCGGCGAAGTTTGTCTCTCTTGTTGTCGTGTAAAGGGTCCCTGCGAGAGCGTGCATGGCGTCTGCAACAATGTGGGTAGGCTCGGCAGCGCGGTCAGTGAGACCTGCCGCTGTGTAATAATAACCTTCGGAAAGGTTCGTGGCGACTGTGTTAGGACGTGGAGAGACTTTACCGCTAACGAACACTCATTAAGGGGAATGATGGGAATAGTGTACGGAAATTTAAAACCGCAAATTTACTCTAATAGTCGCTCATCCAATCACCCACTGGCCTGCGATGAGCAGGCCCCGGAGCCAGTAGGCTGCGAACGATCAGGAGCAGCGGAGCAAGTACGTTTCTCCATTGAGAAAACCTATTAACGGTTAACAAAAGGTCTTCGTGGGATGCGGTGAAACCTGGGGCAGGGCGTGGGGTCGTAGATTTTTTGCGCAGGCACAGACAAATCTGAAGGTCGGTGGCGCGTTCTCCTGTACAAGTTCATCTCAACCCAACAACCGCCAACGAATGGAGGACACGCCGCAACATGAATCCTGGAAAGACTGGTTTCGTCAGCACGGGCCCAAGCTGCTGCTTTTCGCCCGCCAGGCCACGCGCACTCGGGCCGATGCGGAGGATGTCGTGCAGGAGGCGTTCGTGCGGTTTTGGAGGTACCAGCGCAAGCTCGGGGGCGAGCCGTTGGGATTGTTGTTCGCGTCGGTCCGTCGCGCGGCGGTCGATCTGGCGCGGCGAAATCTGCGGCGGGCTCAGCGTGAGCTCACGGCTGAGTCTGAGCTCGCGGAGGACGATGGAGGACTTTTCGAAGTGTTGGGCGAAAACGACGACCGCCGCGTGGCGATCGAGACGGCGATCCGCCACTTGCCCGACAAGCTGCGCGAGGTGCTCGTGCTCAAGATTTGGGGCGAGCGCACGTTTGAGGAAATCGGGACCCAACTGGGGCTCTCGGCCAACACCGCGGCCTCGCGTTACCGCTATGCGCTGATAGCGCTACGCAAACTTCTCATTACCGACAATTGTCCGCTGCCATGAACTACAAATTACACGAACTGGAAGCCGAATTGAAGCGCCTGCGTCCGCGGGCTCCGTCGGAGCTGTGCGAGGCAAGGGTGGAGGCCGCGCTGGCGAAGGCCCGGGCGTCGACCCGCGGGTGGCGACGCGTCTGGCGCGCACTCGCGCTCTCCGGTGTGGCGGCTGCGCTGGCGCTGTCGGCTGGTTTAGTTAAGACGTCTTCGGCTAGCGCCGCGCTGAGTCCGGTCGCGGTCGAAAACGAAGTCTACGACACCCACGAGGACGGCGTGGTGAAGCTAGCCGACGGCTCCAAAGTCTGGCGCACGCGTATACAATATGTGGACACCATGCGTTGGAGCGACGGCGGAAGAACGCTGACGTTGACGACGCCGCGCGAGGAGCTGCGGATCGTGCCTCTTGTGGCCTACTAATTTTCCATGAATACAATAAAATCTATTATGAACCGAACAATCTGCAAGATAGCTTTGATACTCGCGGCGCCGCTGGCGGTGAGTGCTTGGGCCGCCGAGCCCCCATTGCCCTCGACGGGCGTGGCACATGAAAAAGGCGCGGAGGTGAAGCATGCGCCGATGCACGAACTGACGTTTTTGGGTTTGGTGACACGCAACGCCGACGAGGCGGTGACGTCGCAACTTGAATTGCCTCCGGAGACCGGTTTGGTGGTGGTGGAAGTTGTACCAGACGGCCCCGCGGCCGGTGTGTTGAAGGTGAATGATCTGTTGGTTCGGTTCGATGACCAGGTTTTGATCGAGCCGCGTCAGCTCGGCGTGCTGGTGCGTTCGCACAAGGAGGGCGATGAGGTGAAGCTCGCGTACTATCGTGGTGGAAAACAGCAGACGGCGCGCGTAAAGCTGGCCAAGCACATGGTGCCCGAGGCCGCGCTGACGCTGCCGCACAGTCGGAACAAAATTTTTATGCACACGGGCGACGGACCGACCTCTGCGTATATCTTTGGCGAAGGACGGCCAGGGCCGGGCGAAATGCGGATCTCTAAAATCGAGCACACAGGCGCTGTGATGTTTTTCGAAGACGGCAAGGGTCGGCTCGAGATTAGCAACAAAGACGGAAAAAAAATCCTGACCGCGCGGAACGAGAATAACGACGTGGTCTTCTCCGGACCGGTGGAAACTCCGGAGCAGCGCAAGGCGATGCCGGAGGAGGTGCGTGAGCGTCTGGAGAAGATGGAGTCGACCGACGTGCGCATGCCCACACCGCCATTGCCGCCACCACCACCCGCAATGGGTGAGGGTACGCACAGTTCGTCCATGATGATCTACGGGAACGGCGAAATGCCCGACGCGGTGGAGCAGCCCTTCGTCGACGATCGGGTGTCCTAACCTGAGGCGGAGTTTGGAATACGGCACAGAATTTTTAACCGCTAATGGACGCGAATGGACGCTAACTAAGAAAGCCTATGGCTGGCCTGCGATGAGCAGGCCCTGGAGCAGGTAGGCAGCGAACGACCAGGAGCAGCGGAGCAAGTAAGTTTTATCCTTTGAGAAAACTCATTAGCGGTTAACAACGGTTTCTGAGCGTTTTTGGATGCTGGCGATATTCGGTGGTTGTATTCGGTGCAATCTGCGAAGACTTAGGCATTGAGGTCGGATCGGGCTTTGGCTACTGAAGCGGTATGACTGACCGATACCAGGATCTTGCCCCGCTGGGCTGGAACGCGTGGTTTGAGGAGCAGGCTAAACTCCACTGCCAGCCCGATGAGACCGTAGCCCGGGTGGCTGCGGTGGATCGTGACCAGTTGTTGCTCATCAATGAAACGGGCGCATTCCGGGCGAAACTGTCGGGCAGCTATAGGTATACCCACCAGGTTTCGCAGGAGTTTCCCGGTGTGGGCGATTGGGTGTGTGTCCAGAAGCTTGCTCAGGAGGATTTTGGCGTCGTGCAATCGCTGCTCGAACGGAAAACGGCGTTGCGGCGAAAAGCGGTGGGACGCGCGCTCGATTACCAGATGATTGGGGCAAACGTGGACTGCGTCGTCGTCGTCCAATCCTGCCACTTCGATTTCAACTCGAAACGATTGGAGCGCTACCTGGTCATGGTGGCGGAGGGCGGGGCAGAACCGAATATTTTGCTCACCAAGACAGATTTGGTCAGCCGCGAGTTGTTGGCGACTCAGCTGGCCGAGATTCGCACGGCGGGAATCACGGTGCCTGTGTTGACGTTGAGCAATGTCACGCGTGAGGGCGTCGAGGATTTAAAGCAAAGGTTGTTGCCTGGGAAAACGTATTGCTTTGTGGGCTCGTCAGGAGTCGGAAAGAGCACGCTCATCAACGAACTCGTGGGGCGCGGGGTGCTCGAAACCGGCAATGTCAGTGGTACCGGCGAGGGAAAGCATACGTCGGTTCGCCGGGAATTAATTGTTCTACCGAGCGGGGCTTTGGTGATCGACAATCCGGGGATGCGCGAATTCGGAGTTCTTGGTACTGGAGCCGGGTTCGGGAGCGGGTTTGGCGACATCAGCGAGCGAGCCTCCCAGTGCCGGTACCGGGACTGCACTCATGTCTCCGAACCCGGTTGTGCGGTGCTGAGCGCCTTGGAGGAGGGTGAGATCGCGCAAGAACATTATGACAATTATCTCAAGCTAAGAAAAGAATCGGAGTTTCATCAGATGTCCCAAGTTGAGCGGAGAAAGAAGGACCGGAGCTTTGGCCGCTACGTAAAGGCGGTAAAGAAAGACTTGGGTCGAGAATAGATGAAGAAGCCGAGTGACGGAGTGGGCACTGAGCGCGGACACAGAGAAAGACAGGAGCAATGCTAACCACGCAGCACACTACAGCGAATTGACGAATGTTGTAGCCGGGGGCGCCGAACCCGGCCCCTTCAAATCCCATCCTCGGCGCGTCCGGCTACACGGTGAGAGGAGGCTACCTAACCAACGGTTATTTGCTATCTGTAGCTGCGCGGATGACTGCGTCGAAGGCTGGTTTAGGCGCGTTGTCGCTGTCGAATAGCAGCGGTTTGCCTTTGGCGCGCCAGGAGACGCCGTCATTTACGCCCCAGAATGTGACTATTTTCACGACGTCCTTGTGCTTGAGAAAGGCCTTGAAAAGAGCCGCGTATTGGTCGGCGAGACGTTGATCGGCGTTTTCGACGAGGCCGCCTTGAGTGGTGGTGGAGTTGCCGGAAATATCTGCCCCGGTCGTCCCTTGTCCGGTTCGCGCGCTGTTGACGTCGAATTCCGTAATATGGATCGGCAGGCCGAGGGTGGCCATTTCTGTTAACGCCCGGTCCATTTCTTCGAAGCTTGGGCCTGAAACGCTCACGTGGGTTTGCGAGCCGATGGCCATGACGGGCACCTTTTGCGCTTGGAGCGACTTGATTAGAGTAATGAGTTTCTGGCGTTTGGTTGGATTTTCTAAGCCGTAGTCGTTATAGCGGAGAATAGCGTCGGGATCGGCTTCGTGAGCGTATTCAAACGCCTTGGCGATGAAGTCCGGACCGATGATTTCCATCCAAAGCGAATCTCGCAGGAGGTCTGAACCCTTGTCGGAGATCGCTTCGTTCACCACATCCCAGACCTTGATCTTTCCCTTATAGCGACCGACGACGGTGTGAATATGCTCGCGCATGCGGGCTAGTAACTCCTCGCGGGAAGCGCGTGGTCCGTCATAACGAAAGCGCTTGGAGGCGGCGTTTGGAGCGTCGTCTTTTTCACGGACCGGAGGTGGATTGGTTCCTTGGAAAACCCAAATAGGAGTTTGGCCGTGCCAGACCAGGGTGTGCCCCACGAGATACATGTGGTTTCTCAAGCCGAAGTCCACGAAGGCGTCGGCTGGGCCGAAGTCGAAACCGTCCGCACCTTGCTGCGGATGGATAAGCGCCCACTTCATGTCGTTCTCCGCGACGACTTGGTTGAACTGTTGCAGAACGGTTTGAGCGTCTTTTTGCACCTGATCGGAATTTCGGTTTACGTTGTCGGCCGTGCCCGCTGCACCCATGGCGATGGTTCGGTTAACGGCAACGCCCACGTAAAATTGATCTTTGTAAGCGTCTTTGAGCGTCGGACGCGGTTCGGCCGGGAAAGCTGTCTCTGAAAAGGTCAGCAACGCCGCCGCCCATAATCCGAGTTGTAGGTGATGTTTTTTCATGAAGGTGAGATTTGAAGGATTCCGCTACACTGAGTGGACGCATTCGCAGTGCCTTGGCTTAGAGGTAGGCCAGGTGATGGGTAACTTCAATATGCCATTAGTAGTAGTTTTCTGCCGGAGCCAAGCTCTTGCTGACGATGTTACCGTTTGGAATGAGAGCCGAACATGGACTAAGGGCCAACACGGTGGCAAGGTCAGCAAGGCAGATACTAGGCCTTCACGGGGGTAGGTTGACCGCTTTTCGCAGCAGAATAAATAGCCTCAATAATTGTCAGGTCTCGACGACCCATCTCACCAGGCGCCAAGGAAGGCTGGCCGGTTAACAGCTCCAACGCCATGCCGTCCAGTTGCGCCGCTTGATGGTTGACGCGGGGAAGGTGAACAGGGCCGCGTGAGGTCGTGAGTACGGGTGTGTCGTAATAAAATGCCGGGGGGCCGAGTTGAGCCCAGCCGTTTTCTGATTCGGCGCGGAAGCGGCTGACGTTTTCGGCGTAGGAGGCCAGGCACGTTGCTTTGGCGCCGTCTGAGAATTGCATCTCCCATTTCACGGATTCCTCGATCTCAGAAAAAACCTCCGGCCGAGTCACTGGGCCAAAGCGGGCCGTGATAGTCGAGGGCGCTGCCTCAACTTTGGCCATGCAAGCGGCCTGGATGACATAGACGCCCATGTCCATTAACGGTCCGCCACCGGCAAGCTTCTTGTCTGCGCGCCAATTGCTGGCGCTTTTCGGCGAGCGCATTCGAAATCCATTAGCACCGTCGATGCGCATGAAAACACCTAAATCTTTGTCCCGCGCCAGACGCGTCAGCTCGACGGTATGAGGCTCATAGTGCAGACGGTAGCCGATCATCAAGCGGACCCCGGCCGCTTTGCAGGCGGCAATCATCGCATCGCATTCGGCCACGGTATTGGCCATCGGTTTTTCACAGATGACGTGCTTTCCGCTTTTGGCTGCGGCAATCGTGTGCTCCGCGTGCAGACCGTTTGGCGTGACGACATAGACCACGTCGATGTCAGGATTGTCGGCGATCTGGGCCATCGTTTCATAGCTAAAAACGTTCTTTTCAGAAAACCCGTAGTTGCGCGCCCATTTTTTTCCTTTGGCAGGGTCGCCGGTAATAACGCCGGTTAGCCGACAATGGCTGGTCTGGCGCAATGCCGGGGCGAGCTGGTTCGTCGAGTAGTTGCCAAGTCCGGCCAGCGCGATGCCGAGCTTCTTGGCCGGCGCAGAGGGCTCAGCCGATCGGCCCAAGCGCGGTAGTAAGAGGACTCCTGAACCAATCACTAAGCTACCAAGGAATCGACGACGTGAAACGGGAAACGAGACGGGCGGGGTTTTCATAATCTTCCGGATATCGGTATGAGTGACTCTCAAAATTGATCAACAAAGACGGATTTTCCAGCGACGACGGCACATTCTATGTTGGCCGCTCCGGCGCTTCGGTTCAGGCTCGCCTTGCGGACCGAGACGGCGCAATCAGCTCCGGTATCAATTTGCCGATTACAGTAAAGTGCGGACAAGTTGGAAGCTGCGGCAGGAGCTCAATATCAGCAAGTGCAGCTGCAAGATTTTTTTTCGGGCGTGAGCGTTTTCTGCACGAGCACGATGTCTTCGCGGGAGGCCCAGCCTTGGTGCAGCCAGAAGGTTCGCCCTGCGGTGTTGTCGGCAAAGATAAATAAATTGCACTTCACGATTTTTAGCGTGGCGAGTTTTTCGAGGCATGCGTCGACCAGCGCGCGGCCGATGCCTTTTTTGCGCTGGGCGCGGGCGACGGCGAGGTGGTGCAGATAGCCGCGGCGGCCGTCGTGTCCGCAAAGGACGGTGCCGACGATCGTGCCCTGGGCGTTGGAGGCGACGAGGCTGAGGCCGGGGTTGCGGTCGAGGAAAGAGGCGGTGGCCTCGCGCGTGTCGGATTCGCCAAGGCCCATGCCTTCGGTTTGCAGCCAGAGGGCGTAGACCGGGTCGTAGTCGGCGATGGTCAGCGGGCGGAGGGAAAACTCGGCCATGGGGATAGCGTTTATCGGTTACAGCTGGATCGGCAAGCCGAGCTCGATGATCTGCGTCGGAGGGATCTTGTAATAATCTTTGGCCGTGCGGGCATTGCGGCTGAGGAAGGAGTAGAAGCCTTTTTGCCATTCCCACATGCGGGACTCGCCGCCGCTGACGACCATTTCGCGATTGAAGTAGTAAGTCGTTTCACGCGGTTTGAGCAACGCGCCGCGTTCACAGATCATTTCCATCAGGGCGGCGACATTGGGCGATTCCATGTAGCCATAACGGCCAACCGCGCGCCAGAGGCCTTCGCCAATAAATTGGAGCGAAAGCCGGCCAGGTTCGTTCACGGTAGGGATCTCCTCGGTAATGACACTGAGCAGTACCACGGTTTGCTGGAGGCATTTGTTGGCCTTGAGGTGATGGAGCAGAGCGAGGGGAGTGCCGCGGGGATTGCCAGCCATGAACACAGCACTGCCTGAGACACGGGCAACGCGGGGGCTTTTGACGATAGAAACAAGTTCGGATTCGGTGACCTCATTGCCATAAACGCGGTGAACGATCTCGTTTTTACCCGTTTTCCACGTGTGCATGATCGCCATGATGAGCCCGGCGATCGCGAGCGGAAACCAGCCACCTTCGGCAAATTTGTGGATGTTGGCGCGGAAAAATACGAGGTCAACGGCGAGAAAGAGGCCGCAGATGGGCAAGGCCAGCCAGAGCGGCCATTTCCAGCGTCGGTAGATGACAACGAAGTACGCGATCGTGGTGACCGCCATGGTGCCTGTCACGGCAATGCCGTAGGCGGCGGCGAGGCGTTCACTGGAGCCAAAGCCCCAAACCGTAATGATAGAGCCAAACGCGAGCAGCGCATTGACCAGCGGCACGTAGATCTGGCCGGAATGTTCGGCGTTGGTGTAGGAAATTTTAAGACGGGGAAAATATCCGAGCTGAATGGCCTGGCGCGTGAGGGAGTATGTGCCGGAGATCAAAGCCTGGCTCGCGATAATGGTGGCCGCGATGGAGAGAGCGATCAGCACGATTTGCCCGACTCCAGCCGGGGCCAGCGCGAAAAACGGGTTGTCTCGGAATTCAGGATTGGTAAGAGCAAAAGCCCCCTGGCCGAAATAGCTGCAGAGCAGTCCGGGAAAAGCTACGAAGTACCAGGCCCAGGCAATGTACTTGCGCCCGAAATGTCCCATGTCGGCGTAGAGTGCTTCCGCGCCAGTGATAGCGAGCACGACCGAACCGAGCATGGCGCTGACGCCGACGGGACGGTGGATGAGAAGATTGTAGCCGTACCAAGGATTAAGAGCCACGAGCACTTGCGGGTAGTGCACGATCTGCCAAAGGCCCAGCAGCCCGATGGCGGTAAACCAAACTATCATCACAGGACCAAAAACACCGCCGATGCTTTTGCTGCCCTTGTGTTGAAAATAATAAAGCGCAGCCAGAATCACGCTGGCGACTAGAATGATGACCCCGGGCGCTAAATCGGGCATGATCGCTTTGAAGCCTTCCGCGGCGCTCAACACCGAGATGGCCGGCGTGATAACGCCGTCGCCATAGAGTAGGGCGGCTCCGGTGAGAATGATGATGACCAGGAGCCCGAGCCGGCGTTTGGGGTTATCCCGTCCGGCATGGCTCAAAGCGAGGAGGGCAAAAATACCGCCTTCGCCGCGGTTGTCAGCTTTGGTGACAAAAAACAGGTACTTCAGGCTGACCACAATCAATAGTGACCAGACGATGAGTGAAAGGATGCCCAAGACGCCCTCTGTGTGATCGACCTCGACTGGCAGTCTTGCGATGCACTCGCGCATCGTGTAGAGCGGGCTCGTCCCGATGTCGCCGAAAACGACACCTAGTGCCGCGAGGGTCAGCGCTAGCTTCGCAGTCCTCTTTGTTTGATCAGGCGAACCGGATGACATGAATTTGGGAAGTTTTACGTTCCTGGAGCTTAGTCCAAGCCGATTGTCATGCTTGGGAAAAAATGGTTGCAATGCAGGCTTGCGTTGGCTCTGGGTGCATTTTCGGCTCCTTACATCATGAGTCTTCTTAATTGGAAAAGCACGGGCAACTATTCGGATATCCTTTATCACAAGGCCGATGGCGTCGCGAAGATCACCATTAATCGGCCGGAGAAACGCAATGCCTTCCGTCCCGAGACGGCGTTCGAACTCTATAGTGCTCTGGTAGATGCGCGCGAAGACCAGACGATCGGCGTGGTGCTGCTGACCGGCGCCGGCCCCCATACGGACGGCAAGTTTGCCTTCTGTGCCGGCGGTGACCAAAGCGTGCGCGGTCATGCCGGCTATATCGGCAAAGACGGCGTTCCGCGGCTCAATATCCTCGATGTTCAAAAGCTGATCCGCTCGATGCCGAAGGTCGTGATCGCTCTTGTCGCAGGCTACGCGATCGGCGGCGGGCATGTGCTACACCTGGTGTGTGACCTCACGATTGCAGCCGACAACGGCATCTTCGGCCAAGTGGGACCGAAGATGGGCAGCTTCGACGGCGGCTTTGGCTCCAGTTATCTGGCGCGCATCGTAGGCCAAAAAAAGGCGCGCGAAATCTGGTATTTGTGCCGCCAATACAATGCTCAGCAGGCGTTGGAAATGGGCCTGGTCAACGCGGTCGTTCCTGTGGCCGAACTCGAAGCCGAAGGCGTGAAGTGGGCGCAGGAGATCTTGGGCCACAGCCCGCTAGCGATCCGTTGCCTGAAGAGCGCGTTTAATGCTGACGTCGACGGCCAATCCGGCCTGCAGGAACTAGCGGGCAACGCCACCATGCTCTATTACATGACGGACGAGGCAAAAGAGTTTCACCGCGCCCAGCGTGAAAAACGCCGACCCGAGGCGCGGAAGTTCCCTTGGTTGCCGTGAGAGGTATGCTTAACCACCGGAGTTGGGTAACGTATGGGAATGTTTCCACGCTCTGAACGGGCGGCGTCCCGATAGCGAGCAAAGGCCACGGAGGTAAGTTGTCTGATGAATACAATGAACGAAGCCACGTCCGATCCGCTTGAGCACTGCCGCAATATTCAACGTCAGCTCGGCGAGTTAATTGACCACGCAAAGCAGGACATCGACCGAGTCTCAGAACCGCGGTTTCAAGCGCTTCTTGAGACGAGTGCAGAAGTCCTGGGTGGTTTGCGCACGGCCTTTGAGCATTATGAGCAGGGAAGCGAGAAAGCCTGGCAGCGATGACGGGTGGATCCTGGCAAAGGCAAATTTTTCCCTCCTGTATGTGGTTCGTTGAGCGATCACGTAGCTTCGCCAGTCTTGGTGCTCCGGTTAGCCTGCTCGGTTTCTCGTTTGGAATCGATTGATAGAGAGCCTGGTCCCGAAAGGAGAAGGAATAGGAGGCTAAACCACATCGCGAGATCGGTCCGAGCTTCGTGGATCATGCTAAGTAGGCCGTAGTTTTTCACTTTCATCAGCGAAAATCCCAAATAACCGTGTCCCAGCAAAACGGGAATTTTTGTCGTGAAGATCGCGACAGAAATATTGAGGAAAAGAGCGAGTGCGACGATGCGGGTGAACAGTCCTAGAATCAACGTGATGCCGCCAAGGACCTCGACTGAGGCAACGAAGGGTCCAAAAAACTCAGGCGCAGGAATGCCGATGTTCGCAAAGCGCCCCGCGCCATTCGTGGCGGGGTCAAGAAACTTGAGGATGCCTTCGTTGAGAAAAACGATTCCACAAACCAATCGTATGAGAATGTTGGCGGGAGAACCGGTGCTTTGAATGAAGGTGAGGCGCGATGGCATTTTATGGTTTTTCCACTGACGAATATAAGAAGAGACGTGGACGAACCAAATAACTGTGATAAATCTTCATCAGCTATTTGGAATTTCCAAAGGAATGATCGCATGTCGGCGCAGCTCAACTCCGCGCAGAAAAGTGACGATGGCGCGTTCGCCGATGCGATCACCGGTGAGTTGCTTGTGGAGCGTATCGATCGCAGGAGTAGGCGTTCCGTCGAAGGCGACAAGAATATCCCCTTCGAGCAAACCGGCACGGGCGGCGGGGCTTTCAGGTTCGAGGCCAGCCACGAGCACACCGGTTTCCTGCGAGAGACGATGATGACGCGCCACTTTACGGATCAGAGGAACGGTCTGTCCGGCGACTCCGATGAAGCTTCGACGGATACGTCCGTCCTTGATCAATAGGCCAACTACCCACCGCGCGGTGTTACTGGCGATAGCGAAGCAGATGCCTTGGGCGGGGCGGATGATCGCAGTGTTCACGCCGATGACCTCGCCATGAGTGTTGACGAGCGGTCCTCCGGAGTTGCCTGGGTTAAGCGCGGCGTCGGTCTGAATCACGTTGTCGATGAGGCGACCGGACGAACTGCGGAGCGAACGGCCGAGTCCGCTGACAATACCTGCAGTTACCGTCTGCTGAAATCCCATTGGCGAGCCAATAGCGATAGCGATTTGGCCGGGACGAAGTGCGTCGCTGTCGGCGAGCTTTAGATACGCGAGTTCGTCTGCGCTGACGCGGATGACCGCCAGATCAGTGCCCGGATCTTCTCCAATCAGGTCCGCTGAAAGTTTGCGACCATCGGCAAGGAACACTTTTAGCTCTTGGGCATGGTGAACCACATGGCTGTTGGTTAGTATATAGCCATCGGGTGAAATGAAGAAGCCGGAGCCAGAACCGCCCGGCGTATTGTTACCACGGACTTCGATGTGAACGACGGCCGGATGCGACGCTTCGACCGCGTTGGCCACGGCATCGGAGTAAGCATCGAGAAGCGCGCCATCGGCAGGCGCGTCGGCAACGGGCGTGAGATATGAATTCATGAATAGCACGAAATGAATGTGGTAAGCCGCATTTCGCAAACGGTGCCGACAAGGGCGTAGCCTGTGGCATACGGCCTGCTCGTACAGGCGGATGCTTCGAATCGAGACAAAAGAAGGTTGGACGCTGATCGAGCATCGCGAACACGCGCGGCTAGCGGGCGATTTTGCGCGGCATTGGGGCAACGAAACATTCGGCAGACCTGAACCGTTCGACGGGATTCACGTAGCCGTTTCTCGGCACGACGACGCCTGGGCTGAGCGCGACGCTGCACCATGTCTCACCCGCGAAGGACGGCCCAGTGCGTTTTCTGAAGCGCTTGTTGGACGGTATGCTTCGTTCGAGGAAATTGATCTGCTCGAGTATCTCACGGTTCGCGGTCGGGCGACGGAAGCTGTGGCGATGGATAATCCGTACGCGGCGATTATCGTGTCGATGCACACGGTGAATTTGCTCACGGAGCAGGCGGATCTTCGGGGTCTATCTGGTCGCGAGCGCGAGGCACACGCGCAATTTATCGAGGAGCAGCAAACCCGCCAGCGGCAACTCGCACGTGCCGTGGAAAACCTGCCGGGCGGTTCGGCAGCGGTGATGCCGGAGGCGCTCGCCCGTGCTTTTGAGTTTCTCCAGGCGTGCGATCATCTTTCCCTGCTCGCCTGTGTAGGGTTTGCGCGGCCCGCAGTGTTGCGACATCTTCATCCGTCGCACAATGGCGGGCGGGTGAAATTGGAATGCGTTCCGTTGGGAAATAATATTTTTCGGGTTAACCCGTATCCATTTGACTGTGACGAGTTGAGATGTGTCGTGCCGTGTCGCGACGTTCCTGGGCGGATCTTTCAAGATCAAGAGGCGTTTCGTGCCGCCGTTCGCACAGCGCCTAGTAGGGATCTGGCGATTTGTATCGTGCGCTGAACGGGTGCGTTCAGTTGAGATTGTTTTAAGGAGGAACAGGTTGGTCTCAAAATTGCTTAGCCTGCTTACCGCGCTCATCGCGTAGCATCAGATGACTTCCGGAGAACTCAATAACTGCATCGTTTTACTCGGCCCAAAATTGCAGCCGTGGCGGTGTCGGCGTTTTAGTTGGTCGGGGGATACGATTTCTGAGGTCGATCGCATCAGCCGAGTCGAAACTCTGGATATCGGTTCCTTGGTTGTGATTCCGGGATTATACAACGCGCACACTCACGTGGGCGACTCGTGTTGGCCTGACGGTGCGACTGGGCTCACGCTTGAGCAGGGATTCTTCCGGCCGGACGGATTTAAATATCGTGAGCTGGCGAAAATTTCACCCGAGCAACAGCTCGAGCATCTCGTTGCACACCTGCGATACATGGCTCGAACCGGGACCGTCGGGCATTTTGATTTCCGTGAGCAGGGTGTACTTGGGGCCGAGCTGTTGCGTAGAGCCGCGACGGCGACCGGCGTCGACTCGGTGATTCTTTCACAATTCGATCGCGTGCCTTTTTCCGAAGCGGAGCTTGGTGCCAACGTGGCGCCGTTGCCAGAAAGTGCGTTGTGTGAACTCGAGGCCATGCTCGGCGTTGCCGATGGATTTAGTGAGAGCACCATCAACGATCTTACAGATAGCGCTTGGGTGAAAATCCGGAAGATTACCGAAGAAAAGGGGAAATTCCGGGCGATTCATTGCCTGGAAAACGAAGGCTATCGCAACGTTTCGGCACGCCGAACAGGCCGCGGAGATCTCACGCGCGCTTTGGAGCTTTTTGCGCCGCATCTCGTGATTCATCTCACGGTGGCTGACGACGATGAAATCGCATTGCTTGCCCGCGCGGGCACCACTGGCGTGCTCAACCCACGCGCCAACGCCAATCTTGGGCTCCCGTTGCCCCCGGTCCAACGTTTGCTGGAGAGTGGCGTCAATCTGTTGCTTGGAACTGATAACGGCTTGCTCAACAGCCCTAACATGTTCGCCGAACTAGATTACACCTATAAAATAGCCAAAAGCCAATTTGGCGATGCGGTGCGTCCTGATCCGCTGTCTATACTGCGCATGGCTACCTCAAACCTGCCTTCCTGTTTTGGGACGGAGCGATGCGGGTTTATCGACAAAGATTTACCTGCGAACTTCGTGGTACTTAATTTTCACCAGCCGCACCTGCGTGCGACCCGCCACATTCCCGCGTCGATAGTCAGTCGGGTAACGCCCGATGACGTGCTTGCTACGTTTCGGTTAGGTCGACCTCTGTACCGTTCGCCGAATTTCGAGACCAGTGGTGGGACAACTGTGTCTTCCGGTCTTGTTCAGGTGGCGTCTCGTAGCTAAAAAATCTTTCGTCGCATGCATCACACGCTCGACCGAACAGACACCTGCAATCGTTGGAACCGGGCTTATCCGCCTCGGCTGAAAATTGCCCCCGGGGACACGCTGTCGCTGCGCATGAAAGATTCGAGCGATGGGCAGGTGTCGCCAGAAATGACGGCGGAAGAGTTTGCGACGCTCGATACGACTCGAATCCACGCACTCACCGGGCCAGTAGCTGTCGATGGAGCCGAACCAGGCGACGTGCTCGAAATCGAAATTCTAGATTTTCAACATGAGGGTTGGGCCTGGACGAGCATAGTTCCAGGGCTTGGATTATTTGGCGACGACTTCAAAAAACACTATCTCCACATTTGGAGGTTGGAAGAGAACTGCACTCACAGTATTCCGGGCGTCACTCTCGATCTCCATCCGTTCTGTGGAATCATCGGCGTACAACGAGCCGAAGCAGGAGAATTTCGAACGCGCGCACCAGGCGTTTTCGGCGGCAATATGGACGTCCGCCAGTTGGGAGTGGGCGCGACGCTGCTGCTGCCGGTATTTATACCTGGCGCAGGGTTGTGTGCAGGCGACGCACACGCCGCTCAGGGCGATGGCGAAGTGTCGATCAATGGTATGGAAGCACCTATGACGGCCACGTTTCGCGTAGGCCTGCGAAAACGTTATCCATTGAACGGGCCCTATGCCTTGGCCAATCCTGTGCTATTGCCGCCACGCTACATGACGAAACCCTTCCACGTATTTATCGAGTCACACGAAGACCCTCGTGAAGCCTGCCGCGCTGCGGTGGGCCGTGCCGTGAAATACTTGGAGCTGCGACTCGCGCTCTCGCCGGAGCTAGCCCTCATTCTGTGCAGTGTTGTTCTCGATCTGAAAATCAGCCAGCTCGTGAACGCGCCGCTTACGACGATCTCGGCATTTCTTCCTGAAGCGATTTTCGAACGTGAAGACCGCTGGGCAATTGCGACGTGAATCGGCAGGTTCGCGTGCGTATGCTCCAACGCAACTCGGGCTGCCGGATTAGCATTGCTCTTGCTCCGATTGAACGGGGTTACTCAGGATGCCGATTTGCTCGATCTCGACTTCGACGCGATCGCCCGATCGCAACCAACGTGGCGGTGTTCGTGCCATACCGACTCCGTGCGGCGTGCCAGTGAGGATAACGGTTCCTGGGAGCAGGGTGGTGCTTCCGCTGAGAAATTCGATCAACGTCTGCACATCGAAGATCATATCTGAGGTGGTCCAGTCTTGCAGGACCTCGCCGTTAATCCGCGTCGCGATTTTCAAATTGTTTGGGTCAAGCAACTCGTCGCGCGTAATGAGACGCGGTCCGAGTGGACAAAATGTATCGAAGAACTTTCCTCGACACCATTGCCCGCTGCCACGCCGCATCTGCCAATCGCGCGCGGAGACGTCGTTGGCACAGGTGAAACCGAGCACATAATCAAGAGCATGGGCGCGTGAGATGTTTTTGCAGGCGCGCCCGATAACCACTGCCAGTTCGCATTCATAATCGACTTCATTGCTTGCGAGGTGAGTGGGAATTAAGATCGGGTCGCCCGGATTTTGTACGGTGTTAAGACCTTTAGTGAACAGCACAGGATATTCGGGCACTTTAGCGTTCAATTCTTTCGCGTGGTGATGATAATTTAGACCGATGCCGAGGATTTGAGTAGGCGTTATAGGCGAAAGCAGCTTGGCGATAGCCGCACGTTCGGAGGTAACGTGAAAATCACTGAAGAGATGGCCCTCAATGCGCCTTGCGCTTCCATCCTCTTGCTCAGCGCCCTGATGAATGTCGCCTGCGGAATCCAAATACCGGATGATTTTCATGAGTGGGAATCGTTATATAAAATTGCGGAATCGGTAGGTGCTTTGTGTGAAGAGGTCCTAAACGGTACGGCCAAATTTGAACCAAATTAACTTAAGTATTCGAACTTTGCACGAGGAGTTCATATCTTCCTCACAAACTGGCGCGAAAAGGTGCCGATAGTGCTGCGAAGTAGGCGCAAATCGATCTCGTAGAGCAGCGCTTCGACGACTTTGCCGATGGGCAAACACTGGATATTCCCCATGGAAACTGCGATTTTTCCGCGTGCCATAAACAGTCAACGCAGACGCTCGTTATAGCGTTACTCAGCACAATCACATTCCCTGCGGATTGAAAACGTTTCAATAATCAATAAAAAGGGATAAAGTATATCGAATACAGAGCTATCGCTGGATGTAATGGAGGACTGTGACACGTTGTTGCTGGTTGGTACGTCATTCCCATACATCGAATTTTATCCAAAGCCAGGAAGCGCGCGGGCGGACCAAATCGATATTGATCCAGCACGGATCGGGTTGCGTTATCCAGTCGAGATCGGGTTGGAAGGGGACGCACGCCGCACACTCGCTATGCTGGAGTCTTTGTTGGAGGCGCACGAAAAAGAAGTTTCTCAAGAAAGCATGAGCGACTGGCGCAAGCTCATGGAGGAACGGGGCACCCGACGAGACAAACCGATGAAACCACAAGTCGTGGCGTGGGAAATCGGGAAGCAGAGCGGGTACACGCTTGCACGATCTCTGTATTGCTAATTCTAGTAGGCCTTGCGCCCTCACCACGGAACTCACTTACGTCGTGGGCGTGGCGACGGGTGTGGTTTCTACGATTGTTTTGAGTGAATCTCTAAGGGCATGTAAGCGGCCAGTGTCTTCGGTGAGCTCATGATTAACGCTCTCGATGTAGAAAGTGTCGATCGCGATGCCGCGTTCGGTGCCGATCCGAGCGAAGGTGATGTCAAAGCCGTGGTCGTAGATGGCCTTGGCGAGAAGATACAGAAGGCCGATCTGGTCTTTGGCCTGAATCTCGACGATGGTACGCTGCATCGAAAGCTCATGGTAGACGTCTACGATGGGCGGGAACGAACCATGCATGGCCTCGCTAGGCGAAACGGTTAC
>Ga0302321_100002037_pt1 | contig 17301 bp, 11 predicted proteins | sample Fen_T0_1_FD_202505 | JGI IMG/M metagenome (GOLD analysis project Ga0302321, IMG submission 202505) | Peat permafrost microbial communities from Stordalen Mire near Abisko, Sweden - Fen_T0_1 | ecosystem: Environmental > Terrestrial > Soil > Wetlands > Permafrost | place: Sweden: Abisko...
GCGGCGCCGCCTTCGGAGCTCGGCGCGCTCGCCAGCGAGCTGACCGTCGGCGAGACCTACTTCCTGCGCCACGTCGAGCAGTTTCGCGCGTTCACCGAGGTCGCCGTCCCCGACCGGCTCGGCCACGGCAGGCTGCGCGTGCTATCGGCGGGCTGCTCGTCGGGCGAGGAGCCCTACACGCTCGCGATGCTGCTGCGCGCCGGCCATCCCGACGCGGCGGTCACGGTCCACGCGATCGATCTCAACCCAGCGTCGGTCGCGCGCGCCCAGGCCGGGCGGTACTCGCGGTGGTCGCTGCGCGTGGTGCCGCCGGCGTTCGAGCACCGCTGGTTCCGGCCCGAAGGCAAGGACGTCGTCGTCGCGCCCGAGATCCGCGCCGCGGTCACGTTCCGCCAGGGCAACCTCCTCGAGTACGCCGCGCTGACCCAGCCGCCGTACTGGGACATCGTGTTCTGCCGCAACGTCATGATGTACTTCACCGATGACTGCGCCGAGGCCGTGCTCGCCCGGCTCGCGCTGGCGGTGGTGCCCGGCGGCTACTTGTTCCTCGGCCATGCCGAGACGCTGCGCGGCCCGAGCGAGGCCTTCGCGCTGCGCCACTCCCACGGCACGTTCTACTACCAGCGGATGCCCGCGGCCACGCGGCCCTCGAGCGAGCGCGCCCCGGACGGCGTTGTCGAGCGGCCCGGCAGCGACGATCCCGACGCGCCGTCCACGCCCGCCACCACCGCCGCCCGCCGCGCGCTCGACCACGTGCGCGAGCTGATCACCCACGAGCGGTTCGCCGATGCGCTGACACGGCTCGACGAGCTGCGCGCGCGGGCCACGACCGATCGCGACGTCGCGACGCTGCGGGCCCTGGTCCTGACCCACGCGGGCCGCTTCGCCGAGGCCCGGGTCGCGTGCGCCGAGCTGCTCGCGCTCGACGCGACCAGCCCCGGCGCCAACTACCTGCTCGCGCTGTGCTACGACAGCGCCGGCGATCCCGACGCAGCCGCCCTGCTCGCACAGCTCGCGGCCGAGCTCGATCCGAGCTTCGCGATGCCGCGCGTCCACCTCGGCCTGCTCGCGCGGCGCGCCGGCGATCGCGAGATCGCGTGCCTCGAGCTGACCCGCGCGATCGCGCTGCTCGAGCGCGAAGCGCCGGCGCGGCTCGCGCTCTATGGCGGCGGGTTCAGCCGCCAGGCGCTGCTCGGGATGTGCCGCGCCGAGCTCGCCGCGATCGGCACGCTGCGATGACGGAGATCCTCGTCGTCGACGCCAGCCTCGCCGTCCGCATGGACCTGCTCGCCGCGCTCGAGGCCGCCGGGTTCGACGCGGTCGGCTGTGCGACGCTCGCCGGCGCGCGCGACGCGCTGACGGCCCACTCGATCGCGCTGGCCATCCTCGCCGTCCGGATGCCGGACGGAGACGGCATCGAGCTACTCGCCGAGCTCCGCGCCGACGTCCGGTACGCGGACCTGCCGATCCTGATGCTGTCGTCGGCGGCCGAGGTCAAGCACCGGATCCGCGGCCTGCGCATGGGCGCGACCGACTACATCGGCAAGCCGTACGACACCCGGGCGACGATCGACCGGGTCCGCCAGCTGATCGCCGTCCCCGGCGCCCCCGGCGCACCCAGCGCACCCGGCGCCCCCGGCACGCCCGACCGCCTGGTGCTCGTGATCGACGACAGCCCGGCGTTTCGCGACGCGCTGACCGACGCGCTGCGACGCGCCGGCTACGCGACCGCGACCGCCGCGTCGGGCCCCGAGGGCCTGCGGACCGCCGCCGCGCGCCGGCCGGTCGGCATCATCTGCGCGAGCTCGCTCCCCGAGACCGATGGCGCGGCCGTGATCCGGCGGATCCGGCTCGATCCGGCGCTGCGCACCACGCCGTGCATCCTGCTGACCCGGTCCGACGAGGCGGCCGCCGCGATCGAGGCGCTCGACGCCGGCGCCGATGCGTTCGTGCGCAAGACCTCCGACGTCGAGCTGATCCTCGCCCGGCTGGGCGCCGTGCTGCGCGTCGCCCACGCCGAGCCGGCCGAGGTGGTCAGCCTGCTGTCGCCCAAGCGGATCCTCGCGGTCGACGACAGCATCGACTACCTGGACGGGCTCGCCGACGAGCTGCGCGACGCGGGGTACGACGTCGCGCACGCGACCTCGGGCGAGGAGGCGATCGCCCTCCTGGCGGTGCAGCACGTCGACTGCATCCTGCTCGATCACACGATGCCCGGGCTCTCGGGGATCGAGACCTGCGCGCGCATCAAGGCCGCGCCAGCGGTGCGCGACATCCCGCTCATCATGCTGACCGCGCACGAGAGCCGCGACGTGATGATCGAGGGCCTGTCGGCGGGCGCGGACGACTTCACGGTGAAGTCCAGCGGGATCGACGTGCTGCGCGCGCGCGTCCAGGCCCAGATCCGGCGCAAGCAGTTCGAGGCCGAACACCGCAGCGCGCGCGAGCAGCTGCTGCGCAGCGAGCACGCCGCCGCCGAGGCCCGGGGCGCGCGCGAGCTCGCCGAGACCCGCGCCACCCTGGTCGAGCAGCTCGAGCGCAGCAACCGCGAGCTCGCCGCCGCCAACCGCGAGCTCGAGGCGTTCAGCTTCTCGGTGTCGCACGATCTGCGGGCGCGGGTCCGCGCGATCGAGGGCTTCACGCACGTGCTCTCCGAGGATGCCGGCGAGCGGCTGATCGAGGACGACCGCGCGAACCTGGGCCGCGTGCTGGCCGCCACCGCGCGGATGTCGGAGCTGATCGATGCCCTGCTCGAGCTGTCGAGCATCAGCCGCGGCCCGCTGGCGCGCACCCAGGTCGATCTCTCGGCGATCGCGAGCTCGGTGTTCGACGAGCTCCGCCAGCGCGAGCCCGCGCGCAGCGTCGAGATCGTGGTGGCGCCGGCGCTGCGGATCCAGGCCGACGAGAAGCTGATGCGGATCATGCTCGACAACCTCCTGGGCAACGCCTGGAAGTTCACGTCGCGCCACCCGCACCCGCGGGTCGAGGTCGGCGCGATCGGCGATCTCTGCGAACGCACGTTCTTCATCCGCGACAACGGCGCCGGGTTCGACGCTGCGTACGTCGGCCGGCTGTTCGCGCCGTTCCAGCGCCTCCACAGCACGTCCGAGTTCAAGGGCACCGGCATCGGCCTGGCCACGGTGCAGCGCATCCTCGAGCGCCACGGCGGCCGGATCTGGGCCGAGGGCGCGGTCGGCCAGGGCGCGACCTTCTACTTCACGTTGCCGCGCTAGCGGCGAGCCCGGCCAGGAACGCCTCGAGCGCCGCGGTCACCGCGGCGGGCTCCTCGACCGCCGACGAGTGGCCCGCGCGCGGGATGACCACGAGCTTGGCCCCGGCGATCGCGCCCACCAGACGCTCGGCCTTGGGGCGCGGCGTCGCCACATCCTCGTCGCCCACGACGACCAGCGTCGGTGCGGTGATCCGCCCGAGCTCGTGATAGACGCCGGCGCGGTCGATCACGCCGTTGGTCGCGCGCCAGATATCGCGCCGCCGCGACATCAGATCGACGAACGTCGCGCGCTGGGCGCGCCGCGCGGGGTCGCCGAGCAGGGTCTTGCCGAGCATGATCGGCGCCACCTTGTTCTTGACGATCCTGGGTCCGAGCAGCTTGGTGATCCGCGTGAGCATGCGGTAGCCGCGGAGGTTCTCCGCGGGCTCGGGGTCCGCCGAGGTCTCGAGCAGCATCAGCGAGCGCACCAGGTCGGGCCGCCGAGAGGCCATCCGCATCGCTGCGAAGCCGCCCATCGAGAGCCCGCAGAAGTGGACCGGGCCGCGGACCAGGCCCTCGATCAGCCGCACCGCGTCGAGCCACACCAGCTCCATCCCGATGCAGTCGCGGTGATCACTGCCGCTCTGGCCCTGCCCCCGGTGATCCCACGCGATGCAGCGGTAGCGCGCGCGGAGCGCCGCGATCTGCGCCGCGAACAGCTCGGTGCCCCACAACAGCCCGTGGCTGAACACGATCGTCTCCCCGGTCGAACCCGGGCCGGTGTCTTCGTAGTAGAGCGACACGCCATCGACATCGAACGTGGCCATCGCGGCTACGGTCAGCCGGGCCCGCGGCGCTGTCAACGATCACTTCGGGGGCGCGGCCGAACCAGCGGCGGGCGCAGCCGCCTCGGCGACCTCGACGGCATCGCCCTCCGCCAGCCCCGGCACGGCGATCTTGATCAGCCGCTCGTCGCCGGTCAGACCGGTCGCCACCTGCAGCGTCGCGCCGGTATCGCGCTCGATCGCGATCGGCACGTAGTGCAGCTTGTGCTGGGCATCGACGACGGCGACCCGCAGCCCCTGGCTATCGCTGTAGAGCGCGGTGGACGGAATCTCGACCACGCGGTGCGGCGCCGGGAACGACAGCGCCGCCTGCACGTACATGCCCGGCTTGAGCGCGCCGTCGGGGTTCGGCACCCGGACCTCGGTCGTCATCGTGTGGAGCTCGGGATCGAGCGCACCGGCCGACCGCGTGATCTTGCCCTCGAACTTGCGGCCCGGGTACTCGCGCACCGTGATCGTCGCCGGCGACCCCGGGTTGACGCTCGCGACCACGGTCTGCGGCACCTCGACGAACACGCGGACCGGATCGGTCGCCGCGATCGTATAGAGCTCGGTGCTCTTGGTCTCGCTGACCAGATCGCCGCGCTCGATCGACCGCGAGGTGATCGTGCCGGCGAACGGCGCGACGACCTTCAGGAACCCCTGGGTCTCGACCAGCCGGCGCACGTTGGCCTGCTGCGCCGAGACGTTGGATTGCGCCGCGGCGACGCTGGCCTCGTCGGTCGACGCCTGCGCCTGGGTCTGCTCGACCTGCGACTGCGAGACCAGCTTCTGATCGGCCAGGCTCGAGTAGCGCTGGGTGTTCGATCGGGAGTACTTGCTCTGCGCGACGACCTGGTTGACCGCGGCCTGCGCCTGCGCGAGCTGGGCGCGCGCCTGACTGAGCTGAGCGTCGAGGTCGGGCGCGTCGATCTCGACCAGGACCTGCCCGGCCTTGACCTTGTCGCCGATATCGACGTTCCACTTGCGAACGTAGCCGGTGGTCCGCGGGTAGATCTTGGTCTGCTCGAGCGCCCGCGCCGTGCCCGGCAGCGTCATCTCGCGGTTGCTCTCGAGCACGCGCGGCTTCATCACCTCGACCTTGACCACCGAGCTCGCGGCCGTGGCCGGCGCCTCGTCGAGCCGGCTGCGCGCCTTGCTGCGCTGCATCCAGCCAAACCCGAAGGCGCCCGCGATCACGATCGCGGCGACGGCGACCACCCCCGTACGCGACGTCCGCGACGGCGGCGGCAGCTGGAAACCGAGGTCTTCGGACTCTGGATGATCGTGATTGTCTGGATGATTGGCGGTCATACGTCGACCTCGATGTGCACCGGGGCTTTGCGGCGCAACAGGCTGTACATCACGGGAACAAAGACCAGCGTGGTGATCGTGGCCAGGACCAGGCCGCCGATCACTGCGCGTCCGAGCGGTGCGTTCTGCTCGCCGCCCTCGCCGAGGCCGAGCGCCATCGGCAACATGCCGAGCACCATGGCGAGCGCGGTCATCAGGACGGGGCGTAGTCGGGTCATGCCGGCGGCGAGCGCCGCGCCGCGCGCGTCGCGGGTGACGCGCTGCTCGTTGGCGAACGACACCACGAGGATGCTGTTCGCGGTGGCGACGCCCACGCACATGATCGAGCCGATCAGCGCGGGCACCGACAAGGTCGTGCCGGTCAGAAACAGGATCCACAGGATCCCGGCGAGCGCGCCGGGCAGCGCCATGAGGATGATGAACGGATCCAGCCACGACTGGAAGTTGACGACCATCAGCAGGTAGACGAGCACGATCGCGAACACCAGGCCCGAGCGCAGCCCGCCGAACGAGCTGTTCATGCTCTCGGCCTGGCCCTTGAACACGATCCGGGTGCCGGTCGGCGCGGTCTTGCGCACCGCGGCGACGATCTCGTCGATGCCGTCGCTGACCGCGCCGAGGTCGGTGCCGTCGATGTTCGCCTGGACGTCGAACGTGCGCGCGACGTTGAAGTGGGTGATGTTCGCGGGCACGAACGTCCGCTTGAGCTGAGCGAGGTTGCCGACCGTCTGCATCTTGCCACCGGCGGAGACCGGCGTGGCGCGCAGCGCGTCGAGCGTGGCGATCGCGTACTGCGGCGTCTGCACGGCGACCAGGTACTGCACGCCGCGCTTGTCGATCCAGTAGCTCGGCGACACCGTACCGCTCGACGCCAGCGACACGAGCAGATCGCTCGCGACGTCGCGCTCGGAGACGCCGATCTGCTGGGCCTCGACGCGATCGATCGAGATCGACACCGCCGGGACTCTCGAGACCTGCGCCAGGTGAACGTCGGCGGCGCCCGGGACCTTGGCGACCTTGGCGGCCAGGTCCTGGGCGACCGCGAGGGTCTTGTCCTCGCTGCCGATCGGCCCGACGACCTGGAGGTCGATCGGCGCCGCGAGGCCGAAGTTCAGCACCTGGGTCGAGATGTCGGGCGCCAGGAAGAAGAACGTGGTCTCGGGGTAGTTCTTGTGCAGGGTCTGGCGCAGCGCCCGAACGTAGTCCTCGGTCGGCCGGTGCTCGGGCTTGAGCGCGATGAGGATCTGGGCGTCGGCCGGCGAGATCAGCGCGCCTTCGCTGAGCGACAGGTTGATGCCGGAGTACGGCGTGCCCATGACGTCGAGCATGGTCTCGATCTCGGCGGCCGGGATCACGCTGCGCACGGTGCGCTCGATCGCCGCGATCCGGGTCTCGGAGTCCTCGAGCCGGGTGCCGGGCACGCCGCGGACGTGCAGCTTGATGAGACCCGCGTCGACGCTGGGGAAGAAGTCGCGGCCGATCAGCGTGAGGATCAGCATCGAGCCGAGGAAGAACACCATGAAGCCGCCGACCACGAAGCCGCGGTGCTGGAGCGCCCACGCCAGGCCCCGGCCATAGCCCGAGCGGATCCGGCCGAACGTGCGCTCGAACGCGATCGTGAACCGGCTCTGCTTGGTCGACTCGTGCTTGAGCAGGTAGTGCACCATCGTTGGCACCAGGGTCCGCGACAGCACGTAGGACATCAGCATCGCGAACACGACGGCGAGCGCCATCGGGACGAACAGCGACCTGGCCGCGCCGGTCAGAAACGCGATCGGCGCGAACACGATGCAGATGCACAGCGTCGAGACCAGCGCCGGGATCGCGATCTGCTGCGCGCCGTCGATGATCGCCCGGGTGAACGGCTTGCGCTGGTGCATGTTGCGGTGGATGTTCTCGATCGCCACGGTCGCGTCGTCGACCAGGATGCCGACCGCGAGCGCCAGGCCGCCGAGCGTCATCACGTTCAGCGTCTCGCCGAGCGCCCACAGCGCGATCGCCGAGAACAAGATCGACAGCGGGATCGAGATGACGACGGTCAAGGTCGAGCGCCAGCTCCCCAGGAACATCAAGATCATGAGCCCGGTGAGACCGGCGGCGATCAGCGCCTCGCGGACCACGCCGTCGATCGACGCGCGCACGAAGATCGACTGATCGAACAGCAACTTGACCTGGATCTGGCCCTGCGCCTCCTTGGGCAGCCGCTCGAGCGCGTGCGGGATGGCCTCGCGGATCCGTGCGTTGACCTCGAGCGTCGACGCGTCGCCGTTCTTCATGATCGTCATCAGCACCGACTTGCGGCCCTCGACGTGGACGAGGTTGGTCTGCGGCGCGGCGCCGTCGCGCACGTTGGCGACGTCGCGCACGTAGATCGTCCGGCCGTCCACGGTCTTGAGCGGGATGCCGGCCAGCTCCTCGAGCGTCTCGGGGCTGGCGGCGATGACGATCGGATACTCGTTGACGCCGAGCTTGGCGGTGCCCGACGGCAGGATCACGTTCTGGGCGCTGATCGCGGTCTGGATATCGCGCGGCGACACCCCCAGCGCGTGGAGCCGCGCCGGATCGATATCGACCATGATCTGGCGCTGCTTGCCGCCGTACGGGAACGGGATCTGGGCGCCCGGGATCGTCGAGATCTCGGAGCGGATGTAGTTCACGCCGTAGTCGAACAGCTGCTGCTCCGACAGCGTCGCACTCTCGAGCGCGATCTGCATGATCGGCACGCTGGTGGCGCTGTACTGCATGATCAGCGGCGGCACCGTGCCGGGCGGCATCGCCCGCACCGAGGTCTGCGCGACCGCCGTGGTCTGCGAGATCGCCTGCGCGACGTTGGCGCCCGGCTGCAGGTACATCTTGACGACCGCGATGCCGGTCAAGGTCTGGCTCTCGACGTGGTCGATGTCGCTGACGATCGTCGTGAGGAAGCGCTCGAAGTTATTGACGATGCGCTTCTCCATCTCGTCGGGCTGGAGCCCGCCGTAGCTCCAGATGATCGACACGACCGGGATGTCGATGCTCGGGAAGATGTCGGTTGGGGTCTTGCGGATCGAGGCGACGCCGCCGAGCGCGATCAGCATCGCCATCACGACGAAGGTGTAGGGGCGGCGAAGCGCCGTTCGAATCAACCACATCGGCGCTCGAGTGTGGCCGCATTCATCGCGCTGTCCAGAGACACCCGGGGTGTCGCAGGCCCGGTTAACACTTCGAAGCCGACGGATCCGGTACAGATGTCAAGCCGGAACATCGGTACAGCTGGGGCTCCCATAGCGCCAGCAATCGACCGAGCCGCACGATTCATGCTGCAAAGCCGAAATTCGCTCGGTACATTTTCCCCGCAGGCATATCGAGACCGTTGAAATCGCCTGCGAGCTGGTGTGTGTTGTGACGATGAGGCGATCCCTGGTGGCACTGTCGGCATGCATGTGGGCATGTGGGGACAATATTGCCAGCCCTCCGGACGCCCCGCGCGATGTCTCGTTCGAGCCGGCGGCGCACATCCCGATGCCCCGGGTGTTCCCCCATACCGGGACCGTGCTGCCCAGCGTGCAGCTCGTCACCGTGACGTTCGAAGGCTACGCCGACCGCGACGCGGTGGAGCGGTTCGGCGCCGCGATCGTCTCGTCGAACTGGTACGTCTCGGCGGGCGCCGAGTACAACGTGAAGGCCGGCACGGCGCTCCCCGCGGTCCGGCTCGCGCAGATGCCCGGGCCGCTGACCCGCCGGGATATCCGGGCGCAGATCGCGAACCTCACGACCGGCGCGATCATGACAAACCCGGCGGTTCCCCAGCCCCCGCCGCTCTACCTGGTCTACATCCCGCCGGACATCGAGATCACGGATCTCGTGGTCCGGCGCAGCTACCACGAGGTCATCCGGCTCGGCAACGGTGACCAGGTCCCGCTCGCGGTTGTGCTCGATGGCGGCGACACGGCCACCACGCTGGTCGCCGCGGCGCACCAGCTGATCGACGCCGCGACCGATCCGTTCACCCAGCCCGAAGGCTACTACGCCGATCCCCCGGTCAACGACCCGTGGTCGCTCGTGCTCGGCGAGGTCGCCGATCTGTGCGAGGCCGAGGACCTGGTCAGCGATGGCGGCTACCTGCTGCCGCGCGTCTACTCGAACCGCGCCGTGGCCGCCGGCAAGTCGCCGTGCACGCCGTTCGTGCCCGACGATGACTGGAACGACGTCTCGGCCAAACCGTCGCAGATGCCGGCGGTCGCCGCGGGCAGCTCGACGACGTACGTGCTGACCGGCTGGTCGACGCGAGAGATCCCCGACTGGAAGCTCAGCCTCCACGCCGCCGACCGATCCGACTTCACGCTGAATCAGATGTCTCCCGATCTCAGCAGCGACACGATCAACAACAAGTCCAAGGTCACCTTGACGCTGCGCGTGCCCGCCGAGGCCACGTCCGGGCAGACCGGCGGGGTCTACGTGCGCTCGGGCGACAAGCACCCGTGGGCCGTCGGCTTCGTCGTACAGTAATCTGCAGCTCCACTGTATTTTTAGGCGCCGCAAAGGCGCCACTCCCGGGCAAAAAGCGGCAGTCCACGTGACCGAAACATCCAAACTCGTGATTTCGATACCAGTTCAGCGCTGGCAATCCTCGTCTCACGGTTCCCTCGCGGGCGCGCGGCGCCCGGCGCGTCGCAGGCGACTGGCTGATCGCAGCGGTCTTCGAGCGTCGGCTGCCATACACGAATATTCGACTGGCTTATCAGGCAAACACCGATTCCCGACGGCGAGGCCCCTATCAAGGGCATAATCGATGCCGATGCGACTCGTCATTATTCGTGATCCGTACAACGCGCACAGCGTGCCGCATCGCGCGGCGTCTCCCGATGTGGGACGAGTCCCGCCTTGCGCTTCGATCGGTAACTTTGCAAAAGTGAACACCATGACCGGTTTCCGGACAGCACCATTTTGGTTGGTGATGGCATGCGTTGGCTGCTCGACGGACTTCACGCCCGCGGCTGCGTACCTGCCACACACCTGTAGCGTCGACGACGATTGCGCGGATCCCACGACCGCGATGGTGTGCGAACTCCAGAGCTCGAAGCCAACATGCATCAAGGCGTCGGACGCGACGCTCATCATCGGGGAGAGCGCGCCGCTCAGCGGCACCAACCAGGCGCTCGGCACCGCGATGAAGCTCGGCATCGACATGGCGTTCAAGGAGCAGAACGCCGCCGGCGGCGTCCGCGGTCGCATGCTGCAGCTCGACTTCCGCGACGACGCGTACCAGCCCGACATCGCCGAGTCGGCGGCGCGCGCCCTGATCGACGTCGTCGAGATCAAGGGCCAACCCCCGATGTGCCCGTCGACGTCGATGAAGCTCACCGGCAACGCGGTGGCGATCTCGTCCGACGCGCTGTCGCGCGGCCCCAACGCGGTGCTCGCGATCCTCGGCAACGTCGGCACGCCGACGACCATGCGGTCGGCGCCGATCGCGCTCGAGACCGGCACCGTGTTCTTCGGTGCGTTCACCGGTGCGTCGACCCTGCTGCGCGACACCACGGCCGGGCCGTGCGAGCGATACATCTTCAACGTCCGCGCGAGCTACGCCGAAGAGGCCCAGGCCACGATGGAGTTCTTCCAGAACCGCGGCATCACCGACCTGAACAACCTCATCAGCTTCGACCAGAACGACTCGTTCGGCCAGGCCGGTTACGACGGCCTGGTCGCCGCGTACAAGAGCACGATCGGCCCGTTCCCGCCGGGCACCGACTCGACCACGCCGATCTTCCGCCAGCGCTACGACCGCAACAACGAGAACAGCGTGCCGGCGATGCTGCAACTGACCGAGGACCACCTCAACACGCTGCTGGCCAACGCCGCCGGCGGCTCGGTGACGGTCGGCATCATGATGACCGATACCTACGGCGCCGCCGCCCAGTTCATCCAGGGCCTGCGGACGTGGCAGTTCGTCAACGACACGGCGCAGACCCAGCTGCAACGGGCGTCGAAGCTGCACCTGTTCTTCAGCAACATCTCGTTCGTCGGCGCCGACGCGCTCGCGGACCGGCTCAAGTCGGCGGGCCTGGTGCCGCTGTCTGGCAGCGCGCACTTCACCGACAACGTCGTGGTCTCGCAGGTCGTGCCGAACTACCAGAGCGACGCGAGCGAGGTGGTCACCTCGTACCTCAAGCTGATGATGGGCACCACCAACACGCCGTCGTTCACCTCGCTCGAGGGCTACGTGTCGGCGCGCGTGTTCATCGCGGGGCTCTTGCTCCACAAGGGCCCGTTCACCGCGGCCTCGCTCGTCGACACGTTCGAGACCCTGCCCGATCTCGCGCTCGGCATCGGCGGGACGTCGGGGTTCTCGACGACGAACCACCAGTACTCGAACTCCGTGTGGGGCACACAGATCAAGACAGATGGCTCGTTCCAGAATCTATATTTCTGGAGCAAGGACCATGAGATCCAGTTTTACGAGTGAGGCCCAGCATGTCCGACTCTGTGTACGGTAACGGCGAGGCCGCGCTCGCACTCTCGCACGAGCCCCAGCCGATCATGATCGGGCGCTACTTGCTGCACCGACAGATCGCGCGTGGTGGCATGGCGACGATTCACATCGCGCGGCTCATGGGCGACGAGGGGTTCAGCCGGATCGTCGCGGCCAAGCGCTTGCTCCCCGAGTTTGCGGAGGACTCCGAGTTCGTCGCGATGTTCCTCGACGAGGCCCGGATCGCCTCGAAGGTCCATCACCGCAACGTCGTGCCGGTGCTCGACGTGGTGACCACCGGCGAGGAGGCGATCCTCGTCCAGGAGTACGTGCACGGCGCGCCGCTGCACTTCCTGCTGCGCACGGCGCGCCAGACCAACTCGCGGATCCCGCTCGATATCGCGGTCTCGATCGCGTGCCAGGTGCTCGCCGGCCTGCACGCCGCGCACGAGACCCGCGACGAGCTCGGCGCCCCGCTCCACATCGTGCACCGCGACGTCTCGCCACAGAACGTGATGGTCGCGGTCGACGGCACGGCGCGGCTGCTCGATTTCGGCGTCGCCAAGGCGACGATGGCCGCGCACGTCACGCGCGAGGGCCAGTTCAAGGGCAAGCTCGCGTACTCCGCGCCCGAGCAGCTGCGCGGCCACGCCACGCGGCAGAGCGATCTGTACTCGCTCGCCGTGGTGCTGTGGGAGCTGATCGTCGGCCACCGCATGCACCACACCGCGCAGGCCGAGGTCGAGCTGGTCGCCACGATCATGAACGGCCGGCTGCCGACGATCACCGACGCGCTGACCGCCGACCGAGACGCGCTCGGCCCCGATCGCTGGCGCGAGCTGCAGGCGATCGAACCGATCATCAAGACCGGGCTCGCCGTCGAGGCCTCCGAGCGCTGGGCGACCGCGGCCGACATGGAGCACGCGCTGACCGACGTCGTGCGGCCCGCGACGTCGGGCGAGGTCGCCGCCTGGCTCAAGGGCCTCGGCCGCGAGCTGATCGAGAAGCACGGCCGCGTGCTCGCCGCGGAGGAGGCGAGCTGGCGGCGCGTCGGGACGTCGATCCAGCGCCGGCTGGCGAGCGGCACCGGCGAGCCTCGCCGCGGCGTCCAGGCCTCGTTCGCGAGCGCGCCGACCGCGGCGCAGTCGCAGCCGCGCCCGGTGGCGCCCGGCCGCAGCGTCAGCGCGACCGCGCTGATCGCGGTCCTGTGCACGCTCGTGGTCGTGCTCGGCATCGGCGTCGTGCTCGCCATCCGCAGGCCGGCCAGGACGGCCGCGATCGAGCCGGCCGCCCCGCCCGCCGCGGTCCCGCCCGCCGCGGTCCCGCCCGCGGTGATCCCGCCCGCCGCGGTGGCCGCGAAGCCCGCGCCCGTCGCGCCGCCCGTGGCGCCCCTGGCCGCGCCGCAGCCCAGCGTTCCGCAGGCGATCGTCACCCCTGTCGCCAAGTCGGCGCCCGCGCCGGCCGACGTCGAGAGCCCGGCCGACGCGCAGCCCGTCCCCGGGACGCCGGCGCCGACCGGGCCGTCGCGCAACCCGCCGCGCCAGCGCGAGTCGCAACGGTCCCGCCCGTCCCAGCAAGCCGCGCCGCCCAAGAAGTCGACCCCGGCGGCCGGGCCCACCAGCCAACCGAGCTCGGCCCCCGATCCCGCCACCGACTGCAGTCCTCCGTACTACTACGAAGGTCAGAAGAAGATCTTCAAACCCAACTGCATCTGATCGCCGCGCACGCGACGACCGCGTCGCGAACCAGGAGCCTCATGATCGCCACACGCCACGCATCCCTGATCGGACTCGCACTCACGCTGGCCGGCGCGCTCGGCGCACCGGCCCGGGCCGATCCGATCAGCAAGGATCAGTGCGTCGACGCCCACGGCCGCGGCCAGGACGCCCGCGACAGCGGCAAGATCACGCTGGCGCGCAAGCTGTTCCTGCAGTGCGCCCAGCCGGCGTGCCCGGCGCTGGTCCAGGGCGACTGCGCCCGGCTCGCCGACGATCTGTCGCGCCAGCAGTCGTCGCTGACGTTCGTGGCCCGCGATGCGCAAGGCACAGACCTCCCGGACACCACGGTCTACGTCGACGATCTGCTCGTCGTGACCCGGCTCGACGATGGCAAGGCGCACGACGTCGACCCGGGCCGCCACACCGTGCGATTCACCAACAACGGCAAGGAGCAGTCGGTCACCCTCGTGGTCGGCGCCGGTGAGAAGGCGCGCTCCGTGGTGGCCACGTTCGGCACGGTGAACCCGGCGAGCGCGGCGGGCGGCGTCGCCGGCGCGACATCGCCGGCCGCGCAGATCGAGCTCAAGACGGTCCATCCGGTGGGCGCCCGCGTCGTGATGTTCGGCGGCATCGGCGTCGCGGCCGTCGGGACCGGGCTCGCGATCGTGGGCCGATCGCAGGTGCCGAAGGCCTGCGATTACTCGAGCCGCACGTGCAACGCGCCGCCCGGCGATCCGGTGTTCAACGACGCGCAGTCCGGCGCGCGGCTGTACAAGATCGGGCTCACCACCGCGGCCATCGGCGGGGTCGCGGCGGTCGGCGGCGCGATCTGGTACTTCACCAACGCGCACGTCGAGGAAGATAGCGCCAAGGTCGTGATGCCGATCGTGTCGCGCACCAGCGCCGGCCTGTCGGTGAGCGGCAGCTTCTAAACAAAGTCGCATAGGCTGGTGGCCAGGAGATCCGCGCGACGCGACGCGCGGAGGGGTGAATGCGCCGGCTTGCCGGCGCATCCCCAGAGGGGTTCGCAGGAAAGCGCGGGAAAGCCCCCTCTCGATCGAGGCGGAACATGAACCCTTGACCGCAGGTCAAGGCGTTCCTGTGTAGCGCAGCGCCGGTAGCCGGACCAGCCGGGTGAGCAGCTGTTCGATCACCTGCGCGAGCACCTGGTCGCACGCCGCGGCCGGCGCGTCGCACAGGCCGGTGTGGACCGGCGAGGTCTGGATGATCGCGCTGCGCGGCGCGACCAGCCAGTGGAACCGCTCGCTGCGGGGCAGGCTCGCGATCGGCCCGCCGAGCGGGTCGCCGGCGGCGATCCGCGGGATCACGGCGAGCGCGTCCGCCACTTCGTCGGGATCGGTCGCCGGCGACAGCGCGCGCAGCCGGTCGACGTCGAGCTCGATCCGCGCGGCCAGGAACGCCTGGGCCGGACACGACACGATCACGCCGGCGTTGATCAGCTCGCCGCGCTCGACGCGCGGCACGACGCGCACGATCGCATAGTCAAACGCGCTGGGCACGGATCGCCTCCTCGACGAAGCCGCGCGGCGCCGAGACCCGCGACCACAGGTGCTCGACGTAGCTGCGCCGGGTCTCGTCGGGGGTGGCCTCGCCGTCGAGCCACGCGTCGGGGACCTGGGCGACGATCTCGTGGAGCGCGGCCCGGGTGACCCGCGGCGCCAGCGCGGCGTCGGCGGCGCGCAGATCGCCGGCCAGCGGCAGCAGCGCGTGGTTGCGGATCATCGCGAACGGCGACCGGCTGCGCGCGAGGTGGTCGTTCCAGTCGTGATGAAAGTACAGCGCCGCGCCGTGATCGATCAGGTACAGCGCGCGGTGCCAGCGCAGCATGTTCGGGTTGCGCGGCGTGCGATCGACGTTGGTGATGAACGCGTCGAACCACACCACGGCGGCGGCGAGATCGCGATCGGGCGGCGGCGCGAGCGCAGGCTCCCAGTTGAGCGCCCCCGGCAGGTAGTCGAGCGCGACGTTGAGCCCGGCGCTGCTTCGCAGCAGCTGCTGGATCTCCTCGTCGGGCTCCGACACCGCGAGCATCGCGTCCAGCTCGATCAACACGAGCTGCGGGACCGGCAGCCCGAGCAGCCGGCCCAGCTCGCCGCCGATCAGCTCCGCGACCAGCGCGCGCGGGCCCTGCGCGGCGCCGCGAAACTTCGCGACGTAGGTGCCTTCGTCGTCGGCTTCGACGATCGCCGGCACCGAGCCGCCCTCGCGCAGCGGCGTCAGGTAACGCGTGGCCCGAACGGTGCGCACGCGCGCAACCTAGCGCGCCGGGCGCGCGCGGTCCACGCGCGGCGCCGGCTCAGCGAATGACCCAGGCGCCTTCGATCTTGATGTACTCGCCGTCGCGCATCTCCCAGCGCGGCTCGCGCCAGACGTAGCCGACGCGCTCGCGCTCGTAGTGGCCCGGCTCCCACGCCCACTGGCCGCCGAGCCACTCCCACCGGCCGCGCACCCAGAGGTAGCCGGGCCGGGGCGACCATCGCTCCTCGCGCACCACCGGCGGCGCCGCGGCCGGCCCGGGTGCGTACCAGCCGCCATCGACGCGGACGTAGACGCCGTCGCGGGTCTCCCAGCGCGGCTCGCGCCAGCGGTAGCCACGGCGCTCGCGCTCGTAGCGACCGCCGACCCAGTCATAGCGGCCATCGCGCCACTCGTAGTTGCCGTTGACCCACACGTAGCCGCGGCGCGGCTCGTGGCGCTCGTAGCGCGCGGCCGGCGGCGCCTCGTACGGGCGCCGGCGATCCCGGCGCTCATCCCGTCGCTCCTCGCGGTGCTCCTCGCGGCGCTCGTCCCGGCGCTCCTCGTGGCGGTCGTGGTCTCGCCGATCGCGGTCATCGCGGTGATCGTCTGCGTACGATTGCCCCGCGGTGGCGAGCAGCGTCCCCCCGAGCAGCGCCGCGAACAGGATTCGAGAACCTCGTGCGTACATGCGTTCCTCCGACGGACAGGCGACAGATGGTACGACGGATCGTTGCCCGGAATTCATCGCCGATGCAGCTCGCGGCTGCGCCACGTCACACCCACATGGCAGCGGATCTCGCACATCGCCCCCGATCAGCCGTAGTGGACCTGGATGGTCTCGATGATCGTCGTCATCGCCGCGGCGACGACCTCGGTGTCCGGATCACGGACAATCACGTAGCCATCGCCCTCGTAGCTATCGTTGCGCGGCTGCCCGAGCTCGGGTAACCGGGCCTCGACCACGAGCGCGCCGACGCGATCCTGCGCCGCCGCCACCCCCGTGACCCGCAGCACGCGGCCCCGACCGACGCCGCGGAGGTAGGCGCAGCCGACCGCGTAGCGCCGCGGGAACGGACCATCGAACGCATCGTCGACCACGGCGCGCGCCCACGCGCGATACATGTCGGTATCGTGCGCCGCGCCGGTCATCCGCACGATGTTGGCGCCCGGGGGCCGCGCGGCGATCTCGCCGATCGCCAGCGAACCATCGCCGCGGCGAAACCACTCCATGTGGGTGAACCCGGTATCGAGGCCGAGCGCCGTGACCGCGCGCACGCCGAGCTCGGTCGCGTCGGCCCACGCGGGCCCGGTGATGTCGCGCGGCAGCACGCAGACCCACTGGATCCACGGCGTCTCCATGACCTCGAGCGGCGTCGGCGCGTAGCGCGACAGCGAGAGGAACCGGACCTCGCCGCCGATCGTGATGGTCTCGAAGCTGAACTCGTGGCCGACCAGCAGCTCCTCGGCGAGCGCCGGGTTGTCGGGCGAGGCGTGGATCGCCGCGAGCGCGCCGCGCAGCTCGTC
>Ga0302321_100002038_pt1 | contig 17298 bp, 16 predicted proteins | sample Fen_T0_1_FD_202505 | JGI IMG/M metagenome (GOLD analysis project Ga0302321, IMG submission 202505) | Peat permafrost microbial communities from Stordalen Mire near Abisko, Sweden - Fen_T0_1 | ecosystem: Environmental > Terrestrial > Soil > Wetlands > Permafrost | place: Sweden: Abisko...
CCGACTCAACGTGTTTGGCCACTGCTATCTCGCCGCGTACGACAAGCGCTTCGCCGACTCGGGCAACGTCGGCATGCTCGATCTCGTCACGGCGCTGAAGTGGGTACGCGACAACATCGCGCAGTTCGGCGGCGACGCCGGCAACGTGACGGTGTTCGGTCAGTCCGGCGGCGGCCGCAAGGTGGCGACGCTGCTCGCGATGCCTTCCGCCAAAGGATTGTTCCACCGCGCGATCATCGAGAGCGGCGCCACGCTGAAGCTCGTGGAGCCCGCGCAAGGCGCGCGCGTTGCGAGCGAGCTCATGAAGTCGCTCGGCCTCGACGCCGCAAAATGGCGAGACATCCAGAACGTGCCACTCGATAAGCTCATGAGTGCGTACTTCGCTACTCAGCGGACCATGAACGTCGATCAGATGACGATGGGATTCTCGCCGAACGTCGACGGCACCGCGATTCCCGCGCATCCGTTCCATCCACAGGCGTCCGCAGTATCCGCCGACGTGCCGCTGATGCTCGGCTCTACGCGCACGGAGCTCACGGCGAGCGCCGACGACGCCGCGTTCAAGCTCGACGACGCGGGGCTGCGCGCGCGGCTCGGCCAGATGCTGCGCGAGCAGGCGGGCCGCGTGCTCGATGTGTACCGCGCCGCGAATCCGAACGCGTCGCCATCCGATCTATATTTCCTGATCGCAAGCGATGAGCGCTACAGCGCACCCGTCATGAAGATCGCGGAGCGCCGCGCCGAGCTCGGCAAAGGTGGCGTGTACCTCTACTACTTCCGCTGGGAGACGCCGCTCGACGGCGGCAAATACAAAGCACCGCACACGGTCGAGATCCCGTTCGCATTCCACAACCTGAGCGCATCCCCGTGGACAGCCGGCGTTCCAGGCGCCGAAGCACTCGCGGATCAGGTGAGCGATGCGTGGCTCGCGTTTGCGAAGAGTGGCAATCCCAACACGCCGAAGCTACCGCAGTGGCCCGCCTTCGACGCGCAGCGCCGCGCGACGATGGTGTTCGACACGAAGAGCGCGGCCGTCGACGATCCGCTGCACGACCAGCGCCTCGCGATGTTTGCCGCGAAAGGGCTCACGTAAAGGCGGGGTTGCTTCGCTATTCAGCTGCGTTCGCGAGAGCCGCCCGTACTTCGTCGTCGGGGAGAACGAACCCGCGGCGCGCCAGCTGCGAGAGCAGCGGCCGTACTCGCTTCACGACGCCAGCGCGTTTCGCGGCGAGCAGCACGTCGGCAACGCCGAGCACCGTGAGGCCGAGGGCGGTCGCCTGCTCGCGCCCGCGCGCGTCGTCCATCAGCACGAGCGAGTCTGCATGCTCGCGCGCAAGTGCGATCGTGCTCGCTTCGCCGGAGTCGAGCGCGGGGAACGTCCAGGTCTCCGGTGGTGCCGGTGCCACGCGAATCCACCCCTCGCGCATCGCGGCCTCGAGCTCGCGAGCGCCGGGACGGCTGGCGTGGCCGGTGACCTCGTCTTTCACCAGACGCGTGATCGTCACGGCGCCGTAGAGCTCGCGCAGCACGTCGAACGCGCGCGCGGTGGCGAGGCCGATCAGAGGGCTTGCGTCGGCGACGACGAATGCGGGCATAGCGCTATTCATACGCTGTGTCATTCGGATGACACAAGTCGGCAGTTCAAGCTGGCGCTTCCCTGGCGTTGCCCGCAAAATCGATAGTCGCGCCTATAAGAGGAATAAGAATGAAGCGCGTCTTTCTTCTGCTACTACTCGTCTTTACCGCGGGTGCGTATGCCGGCGTGAACTCGTGGACGCTTACCGGCCCCGAGGGCGGACAGGCGTATGGCGTCGCATTTCACCCGGATACGGGCGTGGTGTTTGCGGTCGCCGGTACTTCGCTCTATCGGTCGACCGACGGTGCGCAATCGTGGCACGAGCTAGTTGGTCGAGTCGGTGGAGGCGGTGGCCGCGTCCTCGTCCACCCGACCAATCCGAATCTCGTGATGATGTCGACCGTGAACTCGACGTATCGCAGCGACGACCGGGGCATTTCGTTTGGAGCGATAAGCACTCCTGGAGCGCTGAGCCGTCTCGTCATGCTTGCCAACGGCAGCGCGCTGTTCGCCACGACCAATGTTTACGGTGGGGGGGTGTATCGGAGCCCTGACTTCGGGCTTACGTGGTCGAACGTCTCGGGAGCATTGCCGACGGACGATTTGATCATCGATCTCGTTCTCGATCCTCAAGCTGCGAATACGTTGTATGTGCTGTTTCAGACCGATGGGCTTTACAAGTCCGTCGATGGAGGTGCGTGGTCACTGGTGAATTCGCTTGCTTCCCTGGGCCCGAGGAAGCTCGCCATCGACCCCGGTGCGCCCGCGCAGATGCTGCTTGCGACTGTGCAGAACGGGCTCCTGACATCGAGCGATAGCGGCGCACATTGGGCGGGGGACGGCACCGCGCCCGCGGCCGCCTATTCCTGGGTGGGCTATGCGCCGACGACACCGACGGCGCGCAACGGCGCCGCCGTGGCTGTGCCGTACAACGGTCGCATCATTCACAGGGCGGCGCGGACTCAAAACTGGGCCTCCGGCTTGCAGGTGAAATTTCCACTTGTCTACGACGCAGCGTTCGACCCGCACGACACGGACCCCACTAAAGGAACACTACTGATCGCGAGCAGCGAAGGTCCGCTGTTGAGTCAGGATGGCGGAGTGACGCTCGCGGTGCGCTCGCAGGGCATTCGCGGGGCGACCGTGGCAAATTTGGTTGCCGGGCGTGACACCGGCGGGACGATGTACGCCGCACTCTCGAGCGGGCCGATCGGCATGCATCGTCGAACGGCCGGGAGCTGGGTTTCTGCCAACAATGCGCAGTTGCGCACCCTCGTTCCGTCCGCATTCCAGCCTACTGCACTGGCCGTGGACCCTGCCGATCCGTTGACCGTGCTCGTTGCGAGCGTCGGTTCGCTGATGACGTCGTTCGATGGAGGGGATAGCTGGAGCGGGCCGCACCCTGGAATAACCAGCGGCGTGATCCGGTCCCTTCAATTCATGCCATCGAATCCGCAGATCGTTTACGTGAGCGTAGACCCGGACGGCGTTTATCGCAGCGACAACCACGGCGCGACCTGGTTCAAATACGCGACGGGCCTTCCGCTTTCGATCGGCCCCCTCGCCGTCGACCCGACGTCTACTACTGTGGCGACCGCCACGGTCTACGCTGCCGCGTCGAATCCTGGCGCGACCCCGCGTGTCTTCAAGACAACTAACGGAGGCGCCAGTTGGGCCGCGGCTAGCACGGGGATCGATGCCGAGTGGATCGTGAGTTTGGCCATCGATCCGACCAATCCGCAGGTCGTCTATGCCGGTGCCAGCGGTAACGGTGAAGGCACGTTCAAGAGCACGAACGGAGGGCAGTCGTGGGCGCGCGTCGGCCCGCCCGCGGGCGATGATCCGGCGATCACCATTGCCGTCGACCCCGTCGTGCCCACGACCGTCGCGATGGCCATCAACGCGCTCGGCGGCGCGTCACGCTCTGTCGATGGCGGCGTCAACTGGGAAAACCTCGCGTCACTACCTGCCGGAGCCTACGTTGTGACCAACGTGGTTCTCGACCCGCTGAAGCCGTCGAATATCCTGGCCACCGCCGACGCTGGACTCATGGAGCTCGAGGTAGCTCCGGATTTGGCAGTCACCTTCCTGACTCCACCGCCCGCGACGTTAGCGCTGGGAGGCAGTGGCTCTGCGACGTTGCGCGTCAACAACCGCGGGCCGTTCGGCGCTTCCGCCGTGGTGCTGAACATCACGCTGCCCGCCGGTATCACTGCACCAGCACCCGCTGCCCCGCAAGGCTCGTGCTCGCAAGTCGGTAACGGTATCCGTTGTGCGTTCGGCGGCATGCTCGCGCCTCAACGCATCGACGTACCGTTGACACTGACGGCGGGCAGTGCGCCCATGCTTGGCGCGCTGTCGGCCTCGGTGGTTGCTCACGAGTCTGACCCGGCGCCGAACGACAACTCGATCAGCACGCCGATCGAGATCAAGCGCCTCGCCGATCTTGGTGTGACGCTTGCCAGCAGCGCGACGTCACTCGACCATCATGCGGCGCTCACGTTGACCGCAACAGTAACCAACACGGGTCCGAATGCCTCGAGCGCGACGAAAGTCGCGATCGAGCTCGGGACGGCGTTGACTTACCAGGGTGCTACGCCGTCGAAGGGAGCGTGTACGCAAACCGGCACGATCGTCACATGCACGCTCGGTGTCATGGATCCCACCGCTTCGGCTACCGTCGCGATCGCCGTTGTCGCCGATGGTTTAGGAACGCTCTCGGCAAGCGCGGTTGTCTCCGACGCGGGCCTTCAGGATCCCGTCGGTGCTAATGACTCGGGAACAGCCAGCGTCACCTCGCGCAGCGTCGCGGACCTCGCTGTTCAAATTACTGACGCCGCCGATCCGGTGACTGCCGGGGAATCGCTGTCGTACACCGCGACCGTCACGAACAATGGACCGGATGACGCGACCTCGGCAACGGTCACAATCAGTATCGGGGGCGCCACGGTGACGAGCGCGACTAGCCCACAGGGCTCGTGCCTGCCGAACGGCACGACCGCGATATGCACGTTGAACGCGCTCGCTAACGGAGCTACAGCGACGGTCACCGTCGGCGCGAATGCCACCACTGCGGGTACAGCAACTGCCGCCGCGAATGTCACGTCCACCGGAACCGATAAGACAGCGGGGAACGACGCAGCGAGTCAGTCGACGACGATCAACGCTGCGCCGTCGGGCGGTGGAGGCAGCAGCGGAGGCGGCGGTGGAGGCGCGTTCGGCGAGCTCGAGGTATTGGCGCTGCTGGCTCTCGTGCTCGGGCGGAGAAGGCTGCCGAGCCGCGCTTAGCGAATCACCGGCACCGTCTTCTTGTCCGAGAACCCGAGCAGGTCCACTTCGCCTTCGGTCGCGATCTTCGTTTCTGCGCGCGCAATGAACGCGGCTTCGTCGCGGATGGCGATGCCGAGCTTGCCCGCCTGCTCGATCACACGCGACTGGCCCGAGAGCACGAGCGGTCGCGCGCCTGCGAGCTTGGTCGGCGCCACTTCAATTTTCTTGCCGGTGGATTGCACGAGCCCAAAGCGCTCGTTTCGGCTAGCGTCGACGACCTCGTTCTCGCGCACTAACGTCATCGCGCGGCCGCCGCGTAAATGCGCGGAGATTTCGTAGCGCAGCGTCAGCGAGTACAGCTTCTCCGCCGGTCCCGTGACGCGTACGCACGGGCCAAGCACGCCGCGCGCGCTGACCTTCACATCCGTGAACAACGGAAAGCTGATCTGCAGCGGCTCGCCGGTGCTATACGTGTTGAATGCCGACACGGCGGCGACGAGATCGCGCACCACGGCCTGCTCCTGGTCGGGCTGCATGATCAGGAAGTCGAGGTGATCGGTGATCGCGCTTTCGGCGGTAACGCTCATGCCACTAGAGTACCCGAAACCGGTTGCCCTGCTGCGTTGCGAGTTAACGGAACGAGCTCGAACTCGCTTGGGAGTAGCACGGCCGCGGGTCTTGAGAATCCTTCGTGGCGTGGCGTCAGCTTTGAAACTACTATGCCTGTCGATCATGGCTCGTCCGAGCCGAAGTTTCGGGGGAAACAATGCAAAACAACGGGATGCGGGTAGCCATCGTCGCGGTGGCCGCGCTGCTAGGGTCGGCCGCCACGGCGCAGCAGACGGCCAAAATCGACTTCAAGAGCGTGGGCCGTGCGTGGCCACTGTCCGCCGACGTGAACAAGCTCGAGATGGTCGGCCCGACGAATCGCCGGCCGGCCCCGACAGGCGCCAATGCGCCGACGCCGGGCCAAGGTCGCGAGCGGGCGCAGCAGGACGATTACTTCATGGGCGCGGCGCGTAACGGCGACCACCCGGCCGGCATCGATCCGTTGCCGTTGGATCTGTTTACCTCGAAGGATTTCTACAAAGACCGCGCGCTGTGGACCGACAAGCGGTACTTCCGCTGCAACAGCCCGGCCGCCATCGAGGACCAGTGGGGCGGCAACCGCCGCAGCACGATCGGCGATCATCCGCCGGCGTCGGCCGCGTGGGGTTACTGCGATCGCGACGTGCCGCGCGATTCCATCGTGAGCCCCTATCCGTTCAAGACGGCTGCAGATCACTATGCCGCTCTGCTCGCCGAAACGAAAAAGCGCGGTGGCCCGACGAAGAAGCCGAACGAAAAGGCGCTCGAGGATTGGACCGGACGTTACATGCATCCCGGCCGCACGCCCGACAACCAGAACTGGTATCGATCGCGGCACGTTCAGGTGCCGACCGTGCTCTCGCTGCTGACGCCGGAGTACCAGACGCGGTTCGTGCAAGAGGCTTATCACCACGGCAACGACAACAAGGCCATGTGGCCGTCGCAGTACTGCTGGCCGGAAGGCTTCATGCGGCGCTGGCACGAGGCCGCCGTGTGGGAGCATCACGTCATCGCGACGCCGTCGGTCGTGCAGATCGTGACGGGCGTGGCGCGCAACTTCATCACCACCGTGCACATCGGCCGCGAATTCAACATGGAAGACGTCGCCAAGGGCGGCGTGCCTCGCTTGGGGCAGGCCGTGCCGCGCTGGTACGGTGAGACGATCGGCTTCTGGGACAAGGACACGCTGATCACGTGGACCTCGAACGTCCAGGGCTGGAAGGTGCACTCGGCGCCCGAGTTCTCGAGCAAGATGCAGACGGTCGAGATCTACACGCCGAACCGCGACGCAAGCGGAAAATTCCTCGGCTTGAACCACGAAGCCATTTTCTACGATCCGGAATCGCTCGTGCAGCCGGTGCGCATCGTGCGCAACTTCCTGAAGACTTCGGGCTACGAAGAAGGCGATCCGTACGTCTACATTGAGTGTGTGCATACGATCTTCCCGGTGAACGGCACCGCGACACCGGAGTCGCCGGGCAACGTCATCCAGTACGAAGTGCCCGACATGTACGGCCGTCCGTGGGCGCACCTCTGGGACAAGTACTGGGAGAAGGACATGGAAAAGCCGAAGGACGCCGATATCTTCGACTTCAGCAAGAAGTAACCTAGGACGTAACCGATAGCGACGACGCGCGGCTCGCCGGAAGGTGGGCCGCGCGTTTTCTTTTGGGGGTCGCGGCGGTAAGGTGGCTTCAGGGAGCGTCGTTCGACGCAGGGGGTCGCCAAATGAGTATCCGTCTAACCGTGCTGGTTCTCGCCGCGCTGCCGTTCGCGGCACACGCGCAATCGCAGACGAAAGCGCCTGGCGCGCTGCCTGCGGACATCAACCCGATCACGCTGTCGCGGTTGCCGCCACCGACAGCCGCGGATCTCGATGAGGAAGGTCAGAAGCTGTTGGCCGCGCGGTCCGACTACAAGCCGGGACCGGGACCCACGCACATCACGATCTGGGCGCCGCGCGAGCGCAATCTTGGCATTCCGACGGGCACGAATAGCCCTGTCGGCGCTCGGCAGTTTCAACTCGCCGCGTTGATCGGCGCGCGCGAGTGCGATCAGGCGTACGAGTGGTCGGCGCACGAGCCCGCGGGGCAGAAGCAGGGACTCGAGCAAAACGTCATCGACGTCGTGAAGTTCAACAAATCCGTGACGGGGCTCGCCGAGAAGGACGCCACGCTGATCACGTTCGGCCGTGCGATGTTCCGCGACCACCGGGTCAGCAGCGAGCTGTGGGCGAAGATGGTGAGCCTCTACGGTCGCCAGCACACGGTGGAGCTGATGACGCTCATGACGGACTACTTCCGTGTCGGCGTCATGCTGAATGCCGTCGATCAGCACTTGCCGCCGGATCGCCCGGCGCTGTTGCCCGACTTGAAGCGCTAGAAATCGCTACAGAGTTCTTCGCGCAGCGCCGGTTGGGGTGTCAGCACCGAGTCAGAGTAAGCGCAGACTCTGTATGTGCGTCGTAGATCAAGGAGGATCTAGTCATGCACACACGTCTTTTGAAGAACTGCGTTCTCGTTTCGCTCGTCGCGGGTCTGCCTGCTGCTGCGCATGCGGCTCACGATGACAGCGAGCGGGGCTGGAATGTCTCGATCGTCGGCGGCTATTCGGGCGGTCTATCCGGATCGCTGACGCCGTTTGAAAACTCCGTCATAGATCTCTCTGCTCTCGATCCGTCGTTCAGTGGCGCCGGCGGCGCAGCCATCGATCGGTTGCGCTACGGCGATGCGTTTCAGCCCGGCGCCGGCGGCGGCATCGAAGCTGGCTACGGTCTGAACGATCACGTGTCCCTCTACACGCGGCTCACCGTTGCCCGGTTTCTCGGTCGCGGGCTCGAGCTCGGCGTCACTCGGCCCGACAGGATACAGGCCAGTCTGACGTCCACGGACTCGGCTTTCACCGCGCGCGAGGTGGACTTCACGGACAATCGGCGTGTGCTTGCTGCGAGTATTGTGGGAGGCGCCGACCTTTCGCTTGCCAAGACGTTTGGGCTGCGCTTCAGCCTCGGCGCCGATTACGCCGGCGCACCGCGGGGCGCGCAGGATCCTACGCTGGGTACGCTTGGCGTGAACGTCGATCGCGACGCGGGCGCGCGGGTCGACTACCCGCTCGAGATCGACGCGGTGTTCAGGCTCCACTGAGGTGCTAGGCGGCTTGCGCGTCGGCCGTTATGCTGACGCGCAGTCGTCGCCTCGGGGGGTGCCATGCGTTCACGAATCGGTAGTTTGTGTTCCGTTGCGTTCATCGTCTTCGGTTCTGCGGTGGCGCTTGCGCAGCCGCCCGCGTCGCCGCAGATGCGCGGCGACGGGCCACCGCCGAAGCCTGTGCCGTTCAAGATCACGCGCTCAGACGCCGGCCTCGATGCCGTCATCGCGAGCAACGCGAAGCTCGAGACACTCGCGACCGGCTTCGGCTTGAACGAAGGCGGCGTGTGGATTCGCGAAGGCAAATCGGGATATCTGCTATTCGGCGGGCTGCTCGACAACGTGATCTACAAGCTTGCGGCGGACAAAACCGTCAGCGTGTTCATGGAGCAGGCCGGCTACTCCGGCACGGACGTGAATCACACCGGCGCGCAAACGCGCAGCGGCCGCTCGCACGTGCTACTGATCGGGCCAAGCTGCACGGGCTTGGACTCGAAGGGCCGGCTCATCTGGTGTGCGGACAATGACCGGACCGTGAATCGCCTCGAGGCCGACGGCACGCATACCGTGCTGTCGCGCGGAAGCCCCGACGGCAAGCGTTTCAGCGGACCGAACGACATCGCTGTGCGCCATGACGATGGCGTCTATTTGACGGACAACGATTTCGGCATCCGCGACGCGGGTTCGAACCCAGACAAACAGATGCCGAACGGCATTTGGCTCATCAAGGATGGTCAGTCGAAGCTCGTGCTGAGCGGCGAGGCGCTCGGCGGCATTCCGAACGGCATCGTGCTGTCGCCGGACGAGCGCTACATGTATCTCGCGATCTTCAACAAGATGATGCGCTACGAAGTGAAGCCCGACGGCTCGCTCGGCGCGGGCGCGCTATTCACCGAAGGTCCCGGCATCGTCGACGGCATGAAGGTGGATACGCTCGGCAACGTGTATTCCACCAGCGGCGCCGGACCGGGCATCGTGCGAGTCACTGCGCCGAGCGGTAAGTTGCTCGGACTCTTGAACTTGCCGATCTACGGCGGCGAGCCCAAGCAGCAGATCTGCGCTACGAACGTCGCGTTCGGCGACAACGACGGCAAGAGCCTGTTCATCATGGGCTGCAGTGCCGTGTACAAGGTTCGGCTGAAGGTCGCAGGCGTGATGCAGGGGCCGAAGCCGTAACCAATTCCTCAATCCGTCTGGCGGGCGTCGCCTTGTATGGCCGCGCTCACAGCGCGTGGGGCGCGATAGAACTCGCGGGCGCGTTGTGAGAACTCACGTCGGCGTCTATCTGATTCGCGACGAACACAAGGGACAAAGAGCATGACAAGAGTCATCCGCGGATCGCTCGGGATTCTGAGTATCGGTCTCGCGGCAATCGCGGGTTGCTCACCCCCCGCAAGAATACCGGGAACCGACAGTACGGGAGCCCCCAAGCGGACGGCCGCTGCCGCCTATGGGCGCATCACGCAGAGCGGTAACCTCGTCGTGAACGGTGTGCAGTACGCTACGGGCGGTGCGACGGTCACCATCAACGGCGAGGCGGCGTCGCTCGCAGACCTGGCCGTGGGGCAGGTTGTCTCCGTAGCGGCAACCCTCGGGAACATCTCCGCGACCGTCGGCGTTGCGACGTCGATCAATGGAGACTTTGCCCTTGCGGGGCCCGTGGCCTCTGTCGACGCGGCCAACGCAGTCGCGACCATACTCGGGCAACCGGTGCGACTCGGGCAGGCAGTGTTCGACGCCTCTATTCCTCTGTCCTCGATCGCCGGTCTGGCCGTTGGCGATAAGGTCAAGGTTTCCGGTTTCCGCAACGCTAGCAACGAGATCGTTGCGACATGGGTGGGAAGAGCGGCTGCGTCGGCTGCGTTCGTCGCCAGAGGCGCCATATCCGATGTCCGACCGGGAGCGTCATTCCGCATCAACGGGCTCCGCGTCGACTACGCGTCGAGCAATACTTCTGCTCTCGTTGAAGGCGATGTCGTCGAAGCGCGCGGCAAGGCGCTCGATCCCGTGGCCAACGTGCTCACCGCGGACACGGTCCTCATGAAACCCACGGATGTGATCGCAAATCCGGGGGACTACGTCGATCTCGAAGGCTACCTAACCAAGCTCGATCCAAACCAACCGCTGAACTTCGAAGCGGTTGGCCTGCCGATCACGAAAACGACCGGCACGGTGGTCAGTGGTGTGGTTACGCGCGACGCGTTCATCAAGGTGAAAGGTGGCCTCGGAAACCACGGCACGTTGTTCGCTAGCCAGGTGTCCATTCCGTTCGCGATCCCTCCCGGCGAGCACACGGTGGAGGGCATGGTGTTCGATGCGTTCAGAGGGCCGGTGGCGAACATGCTCGTAAGCATGTTCGTCATCTTGCCTAGCGGATCGGGTTACTCGTATTGGCTGGTTGGGGGGCAGGTGCTTACAGACAGCGCGGGCCGCTTCAAGGCAACAGGGTTGCCTGACTCGAAAGTTGTGCTTTGGGCCGAGGGCTATTTCGACGGGTACTATCAGCCTTGTAGCGTGACCGTCGACGTCAGGGGTGACGTGACCAGAGACATCGAAGTCGTCACGAGCTCGACGCTGAGCTCCCTCGATCCACCGCGACCTTTGACTGGGCGTGACCCCACGTTCACGGGCACGGTGTACGAGTTGACGGCTGCAGGCTCGCAGCCTCTCACGGGCGCGGTCGTCGAAGTCACTGACGCCAGTATGCTCACGCGCGCCATCACGCAGACGGACCTCAAAGGACGGTTTTTCCTGTGTGACTTGCCGGCGTCGAGCGTCGAGCTCGCCGTGTACAAAGACGGCTACGTTATGGACCTATGGCCCGTCGATAGCACTCAGTCAACGAACGTCGACATCGAGTTCAAGCGCGTGACCAAGCAGCAGGACAAATAAGCGGAATGGTCCGCGTACCGTCACTGAGCGGGGTCGACCCCGAGCTGGCGCTTCAGCTCGGTAAGCTCCCGCTCGAGCGTCGTGATGCGTTGCTCGAGCGCCTCGAGCGCGTTGCCGGAATGGGCGCTTTGGTGCGCTTCGTCCGTCGGTGCCTCTGCTCGCGCTTCCATGGGAGCAGATTCGATCAGTCCGGCGAATAAGTGCGCGTACGCGTTGTCCTTGCGCCGCGGCTCCCGCGGCAGCCGCGCAACGTACGGACCATCGGTGCGCGATATCAACGCCTCGAGCGCGGCCTCCACGTCCTCCGGGGTCGCGAACTCGTGCAGCCGGCCGCTGTGCGCCTTCAGCTCACCCGGTGTTTGAGGTCCGCGCAACAGCAGCAAACAAATAATGGCGTACTCGGCCGGCGAGAACTGAATCAACGCGAACTGCGTGTTGCAGAAGCGCTGTCGATATTTGTCGACGCGCGAGTTCAGGTTCTCGACCATCACGTGCTTCTTGCCGGCGAGCTCGTTGATGGTGCGCTGGACGGTACCTTGATCGAGGTTCAGCACGGGTTCACGGCTCGATTTCTGGTTGCACGCGTTCACGAGCGCGTTCAACGAGAGCGGGTATTGGTCGGGCGTGATGACGGCTTTTTCCATGAGGCAGCCGAGCACGCGGGCCTCGTTTGGGGTGAAGCGAATTTCCAAAGGTTGTGCTCGATGGGGAAACCCGGATTTTGCGCAGATCGGCACGCGATTCGCCACCCATGGGTCCGCAATTTGAGCCCGCCGTTCTTGAAATGCAGGGATGGAAGCGTCACGTCGAGGTCAGGCCGGTGAACGCGGCCGCCTTTTCGCTTATCGTGAGCCGACCGGCGTCGCGGTAGCGACCCACGTCAAACGGAGAGCACGAATGGCCAACACGGAAACGGCGATTCTCGCGGGCGGGTGTTTTTGGGGCATGCAGGACCTGATCCGCAAGCTGCCAGGCGTCACTTCCACGCGCGTGGGCTACAGCGGTGGCGACGTGCAGCACGCCACGTACCGCAATCACGGTACGCACGCCGAGGCGATCGAAATCGTTTTCGACCCTTCGAAGACCTCGTACCGTGACTTGCTCGAATTCTTTTTTCAGATCCACGATCCGTCGACGAAGAATCGACAGGGCAACGACACGGGCGCGTCGTACCGCTCCGCGATCTACTACCTCTCCGATGCGCAACGCGACGTAGCAGAAGACACGATCGCCGACGTCGACGCCTCGAAGCTCTGGCCCGGGCGCGTCGTTACGGAGGTGAAGCCCGCGGGGATTTTCTGGGAGGCCGAGCCCGAGCATCAGGACTATTTGCTGCGTTACCCCGGCGGTTACACGTGCCACTTCCCGCGCCCGAATTGGCGGTTGCCGCGCCGCGCCCCCTTGAAGACGGCGTAGCGCGTATGAGCACCGAGAAGAGTGAATCGTCGAGCGTCTTGCGTTGGCCGGGCGTAATCGAATTGGCGCAGCGTGGCAACGTGACGCCGCCGCGTCGTGTCGAGAAAAGCGATGCGGAGTGGCGCAAGGAACTCACGAACGAGCAGTACTACGTCGCCCGTGGCAAAGGCACTGAGCGCGCGTTCAGCTCCGAGATGTGCGCGCTGTTCGAGCCAGGCCGCTATAACTGCCTATGCTGCGGCACGCCGTTGTTCGACTCGACCACGAAGTTCGATAGCGGTACCGGCTGGCCGAGCTTCACGGCGCCGCTAACTCCCGACGTCGTGGCCTACCACCTCGATACCGCGCATGGCATGCAGCGCGTCGAGACCACGTGCAACGTATGCGATGCGCATCTGGGCCACGTGTTCCCGGATGGTCCACGGCCGAGCGGCCTGCGGTTCTGCATCAACGCGGTGTCGTTGAAGAAAGCGAAGTCGCCCGAGTAGCGGCGCGCTACTGCGTCGTTTCCTGCGCGCCGAACAGCTGTTTGCCGTCGGGTAGCGTGACCTTGTCAGCGGCGGCCTTCATGCTGCCATCGCGAGCGCGCGACCCCGTGATCGTGATGGTGGTGCCGGTCGTCAGCGAATCCTGATTCCAACCGAAGCGCATCAGCCGGTTCGGGCTGCCGAGCTCGAACGCCCATGCTTCCGCTGCGCCGTCGCCGTTCTTCACGTCGAGATAGAGCCACGTATGCGGATTCATCCACTCGATGCGCGTGACCGTGCCGGTGACCTTCACGGGCTTGGCCGAGTCGAAGATGGCGGCGAACGAGTGGTGCGCCGTCGCGGGCAGGCTTGCGACCAGCAGCGCGGCGGCCAGGCCGAGAATCCAACGGTTTCGATCGCTCATGACGCGTCCCCCGATTTCCCAACGTCCCTTAGTCTAGTGCGTGGCGGCCGAGCGCGCACGCTTCGCGCGCGTTGACTCGCGCGTCGAACGGACGTAGGTTCTCCTCCATGCCGCGCACCGGGGGGATCAAGCTGCTGGCACCGCTTTGCGCGGTGTTGTTCCTGTGCTCCACTCCGCCCGCGGTCGCTCAGTGGCGCAACGTGCCGCCGGAGGCGAACGTCCCGCACACGAAGAGCGGCGCCGTCGATCTCGAAGCGCCGCCGCCGCGCCACGCCAACGGCCGGGTTGATCTGCAGGGCGTGTGGATGCCCAACGACAACCGCTACATCCGCGATCTCGCGCTCGACATCGGCGAAGCCAAAGTCCCGTACCAACCCTGGGCGCGCCGCCTGACCGACGAGCGCAAGGACGGCTCGCATTCGCGCGAGGACCCGGATGCGCATTGCCTGCCGCAGGGCGTGCCGAAGATCGACTACGTGTCGTACCCCTGGAAGCTCGTCGAGACCCCGACGTCCGTTGTCATGATGTTCGAGACGTTCACGTTCTGGCGGCAAATTTTTACGGACGGCCGCACGGTGGAGCCGAGCGCCAAGCCGGCGTGGATGGGCTATTCGACGGCCCGCTGGGAGGGCGATTCCCTCGTCGTCGAGACTGCGGGCTTCAACGGCAAGCTCTGGCTCGACCAGATCGGCCACCCGACGACGGATCGCCTACACGTGACGGAACGCTTTACCCGAACGCACTACGGCCACATGCGCATCGACGTGACCGTTGACGACCCGGGCGCCTATACGGCGCCGTGGTCGGCGTCGCAGGTGGTGCACTTGCGGCCGACCTGGGAGCCGCTCGAGTTCATCTGCGAAGAGAACAACCGCGATGTCGAGAACCTGCCGGGCGACATCGCCATGGCCGGGCTCTCGAACGTCGAGGCCGCACGGCGCAAGGGCTATCTGAAGTAAATCTCCGCGCGAGTTACTTCGTTTCGCCCTCGGTGGCGGGCGCGCCGGTGCCCGGCGACGTAATAAAGAGTCTCCGCCCGTCCGGCAACGTAACGTCACGGCCGTTGGCCGCATTCGAGCCGTTGCGGTGACGGTATCCGAAGACGACGACTTCGGTGCCCGTCGGTATCGAGTCGCGCGTCATGCCACGGCGTACGAGCGTATTCGGGCTGCCTGCCTCGATCATCCACTCTACGACGGTGCCGTCGGCGCCTTTCACGTCCAGGTGGATGAACGCGTGCGGGTTGATCCATTCGACGCGGCTGATGGTTCCTTTCAGCGTGATCGGCTGCTTCGCGTCGAACTCCGTCGAGAACGCGTGGTGCGCGCTAGCCGGCACGGTCAGTGCGAGCCAGAAACCCGCGAGCGCCGCCCGGAACAAGGGTGTCGAAAACTTCGTATTCATCGTTTGCTCTCCGTCGCTTTTCGCTCTTCCTCGCGAGTTGCCGACAGCAATCCGCGCAGCCCGTAATTACCCTCGTGACAGGCGTACTCGACCATCTGCCCGGTTTGCGGATGCATGAAGATCTCGACCGTCCAGGGCGTGGTGAACACAGGGTCGGACACCGTTGCGCTGTAGCGGATCTGGTCGCGCGCCGTGCGCGTGAACCGCTCCACGACCTTGAACTTGTCGCTCACCACGGAGTCGAGCATCTGCACGCCGTAATAGTGCCGATTCGGTTTCAGGTTCGTGGTCTCGACGACCAACGTATCGCCTTCCCAGTGGCCGCGCGAATCGCCCACCCATTGCGTCACGCGGCCCGGCAAATGCGCACGGCCATCGATCGGAATGATGCGGACCTCGTGATTGAGCTCGGCCATGATCGTCACGTAGTCCGGCGTCTGCACGATGTAGTAATTGTTGTTGTAGGGTTCGGGCAGCATCGGCGCGTGGCCGCCGCCGAACCCGATGCACCGCTCCGTCAGGTAGCGGTCCTCGGGAGTGTCGGCGGGGTGCGCAGCGGCATAGGCGCTGTCGCGCTCGAACTGGCGCTGCGCATCCGGCGTGAACGGAGGCACGCGGCCGGTCTTCGGCTCCACGATCAACGACGTGCGGCGCGTCGGCACGATGTCGTTGCCGCGATCCATCCACGCATCGTTATAGGAGCCGACGTTGCCAGTGGTCTTGTCCTGCTGGATGTTCTCGTCGCCGCTCTGGGCCGAGAGCCGCTGCTTTACGTAGGCTTTGGCCTCGTCCGCCGTGAAGAACTCCTTGTCCTTGAGCTCCGCCGGCCGTTGCAGCGGCGTCAGCGTCGCGTTCGACCAGGTGCCCTGCAGGTCCGGGGCGCCCCACGGCGTGCGCGCCGTCTGCGCGCTGGCCATCGAGCATGCGAGCGCGAGCGGTAGCGCGGTGAGAGCAATCAGGCGCGGTGTCATGGTTGGCTCCTCTTCACTTCTTCGTCCGCTTGTACAGATCGCCGTACAGCAGCTCTTCCGTGAACGGCACGCATTTGAACTCGAGCAGGTGCGCCCGGTTGTCGGAATTGCGGTGCAGGCGGAAGTGCATCGACCACGGGCGGGAAAACGTTTGCGGGTCTGTAAGAGTAGCCGAGTAATCGATGGCATCCGGCCCTGCGAACGTATAACGCTCGACCACGTGCAGCGCGGGGCCTGCCTGATTGCCTGCCCGATCGAGCCAGGCCTGGCCGGTGAAGCCGGTGACATCGACGACCAGCGTGTCGCCGTCCCAGCGCGCGTTCGACACGCCCATCCAGCTGTCGATCGCCGAGGGCTGCGGTGCGCCCAGGTTCACGATGCGCGCGGCGCCCGCGAACTGATACGCGATGAGCATGCCGCTATCCGAATGAAAGATCTGCAGCGGGTACGGCATGTAGTTGGCGCGCGGCACGCCGGGCATGAAGCATTTGACCTCGGGGTCTTCCTTCCAGCGGGCTGCGTAGTTGCGCCGTTGTTGCTCGGCGGCCGCCGGCAGGTACGGAATCTCGTCGCCGTCGACGATGCCGAAGCCGGGCGGCGTTGCGAGCAGCGCGCCGAACTCGGGAGGACCAGCGCTCGCGCCGTGCGTCAGCAGGTTCCAATTCGCCGTCGTGAACGCCTGCCATACGCCGCTCAAGTTCGGCTTGCCGTTCGCGAGCCGCGGAATGTCGCCCGCGCGCGAGCCCTGCGCGTTCGCGTTCGCAGCGATCAGTGCGCCGAGGGTCAGTAGTACGAATTTCAGTCGCGTCATGGGTGTTCTCAGTCGTGTGCGGGCTCGATGCGCAGAATCGAGCCGTTCGGTGTGAGCTTCGTGCTGCCGGGCCCGGACTGCCCATCGCGCTCGACAGCCAGGTAGAGGTAACCGTCCGGTCCTTGCCGCACGTCGCGCACGCGCGCGTCGAGAGACGTGAGCATCGATTCGCGGCGCTCGAGCTGCGGCGGTGGCTGGTCGAAGGCAACGCGCAGCAGCTGCTGGCCGCTCAACGCTCCAATGAAGTAGTGCCCGCGCCAAAGCGGGAATTTATCGCCGGTGTAGATCATGAGACTCGAGGGGCTGATGGCCGGCACCCAGAACATCACGGGG
>Ga0302321_100002039_pt1 | contig 17297 bp, 11 predicted proteins | sample Fen_T0_1_FD_202505 | JGI IMG/M metagenome (GOLD analysis project Ga0302321, IMG submission 202505) | Peat permafrost microbial communities from Stordalen Mire near Abisko, Sweden - Fen_T0_1 | ecosystem: Environmental > Terrestrial > Soil > Wetlands > Permafrost | place: Sweden: Abisko...
GCAGCACCTATTGTTCGTTTTATGTTTTTAGGAATTATAGAGACGGGGGCAATGTGTCTTCACTCCATCTTGGACGTATTATAACACGTTTCGTCCAGGCGTGCTATAAACCGCCGCACCAGCCCTGAAGGCGCACGTGGAAGCCTCCTATGGAAGATACGGCCTGGCAGTCCCCTTGTCAGACGGCTTCAGGCTTTGGTACACTGTCAAGTATTGATCAACTTGCGGTACAAATTACCGTACGTGCTTGCTGTCCTCGTTTAATCTACAAGGGGGTACTTACAATGGAGAAGAAGTTTCTCAATGTCGCGATTATCGGTTGTGGCAATATCGCCGGTGCCTACGGAAAAACACTACAACCATACCCACAGATTAAAATCCTGGGTGCAACCGATATCGATCTTGCACGTGCAGAAACATATGTGGCAACATTTGGTGGCCGTGCGTATCCATCGGTTGAAGCTATACTGGAGGACCCGGCCGTCGATCTGGTAATCAATCTGACAATCCACCATGCACACTACACAGTAATCTCTCAATGCCTCAATGCAGGCAAGGATGTCTATAGCGAAAAACCGCTCTCACTTACATCGGAGGAGGCACAAAGCCTGGTTAAACTGGCACAGGAGAAAGGCCGACGCTTGAGCTGCGCACCCATTACTATTCTGGGTGAGGCTCAACAAACGGCATGGAAAGCTATCAGGGATGGCATGTTAGGGACAGTACGTCTGGCATATGCAGAGGTAAATTGGGGCCGCATCGAGTCATGGCATCCTGCTCCAGGCCTGTTTTACCAGGTTGGGCCACTTTTCGATGTGGGCGTCTACCCTCTCACGATCCTCACGACCATCTTTGGGCCTGCACGACGTATCACGGGCTTTGGAAAAGTGCTTTTCCCCGATCGCGTCACAAAAGAGGGCGTCCCGTTTCATATTACAACACCCGATTTCGCAGTTGCTGCAATCGAATTTGCCAATGGATCTGTCGCCCGGTTGACGACAAACTTTTATGTTGGTCACCACAGCAAACAAAAAGGGATCGAATTTCACGGGGACCTTGGCTCGCTTTATTTAAGCGACTGGCAAAATTTCCATGGCGAGGTGGAGTTCGCTGAGTTTGGCCGTGGCAGCGAGTACAAAGCCATTCCTTATGTAAAGGAACCCTATAACGGAACAGAATGGAGCCGAGGCGTGCTCGATATAGCTGGCGCGATCAATGAAAATCGTCCGCAGCGTATCACGGGTGCCCAGGCTGCTCACGTCGTTGATATTCTGTGTGCAGTGCAAAATTCGTTTGAGCAGGGCAAGCCTATCGAGATTGCATCTGATTTTGTACAGCCTATGCCTATGGAATGGGCTGTATAATAGCTTCAAAAACTAGAGTGTAAGCATGCAAGTCTTATCCATCGTAAAAGTATGACATGTTTCCACGCTCACGTTCAGGCAAGAAAGGCCATGTATTTTATGGGAAATTACACAATTACAGTTTTGCCCGGTGATGGTATCGGCCCGGAGGTTACTCAGCAGGCGCTTAACGTCCTCCAGGCTGTAGCTGAACGCTATGGGCATACATTCACCTTTCACTCACGGCTCGTCGGCATGGCTGCAATCGAGGCGGAAGGCAATGCGATATCAGATGAAACGCTTGCAATCTGCCAGCAAAGCGACGCTATTTTGTTTGGCGCGGTAGGAGGCCTGCCTAATTACAGCACACCAAGGGGCAACATTAAACCAGAACAGGCCCTCTTTAAGCTACGCAAAGGCCTCCAGCTCTTTGCCAATCTTCGTCCGGTGAAACCATTGCAAGATCTCTTTGGTGCCTCAAGTCTCAAACCTGAAGTACTGGCAGGAACGGATCTCCTGGTTGTGCGCGAATTAACTGGCGGCCTCTATTATGGACATCTCGAACCACCCGTTCCCGGCAAGCCCAGCGAGATTCGCAAAACGGCACACGGTGAAGAAGCCATCGACACGTTACTCTACACTGAGGCAGAGATCGAGCGCATCGTACGCGTAGCATTTGAAGCGGCACGAGATCGACGTAAAAAAGTGACTTCCGTTGATAAGGCGAATGTGCTTAGTTCTTCGGTGCTCTGGCGTCGCGTCGCCGAGCGGGTTGCCGCTGAGTATGCAGACGTTGCTTTCGAGCATCTGCTTGTTGATGCCTGCGCGATGCATCTGATCCGCAAGCCAGCGAGTTTCGACGTGATTGTAACCGAGAATCTGTTCGGCGATATCCTCACCGATGAAGCGTCGATGCTGGCAGGCTCTATGGGTATGCTACCATCCGCCAGCCTGGGCGTGCGTCAGACAGATCACGGTCGCTTTGGTCTCTACGAGCCTATCCACGGTTCCGCACCAGATATTGCGGGGCAGAGTAAGGCAAATCCCATCGCGGCAATCCTTTCGGCTGCAATGTTGTTGCGCTACTCGCTTGGCTTAAAACAGGAGGCAGCAGCAATTGAAGAGGCAGTCGCTCTGACGATCCGAGCCGGGTATCGTACAGAGGATCTGCGAGAAGAAGGCAAAAGGGTTGTCAGCACACCGGAGATGGGGCAACAGATAGTATTATACCTGCAACCTCTGCATTCTATAGCTCAAGGCAGTTAACTGTGGCAAAAAGACGGAAGCACGGAACACATCTGAGTTGTGTTCCGTGCTTCCGTCTTTTCTCTGCCATGGTCATCCCATCATCGGCCTTGGACAATGGCCCATAGTTTTAAGCTCCTCTTGAACCATCGCAAGTCGTAGATTGATGTTTGCCAGATCTACCCTCGCGTCATCTTCATGTCCAGCATCAACCGGCTCTTCATTGGTCAGAGGAACAGATGGAAGTGCCAGTTGAGCTTCTAACTGTGTAATCTCAGTCAGAAGCAGCTGGCGTCGCAGATACCAACGCGTCACAGATCGTTCAACACCCATTGTACACCTGATTACTACATTCCCATTTAACGGGCGAGAGTGCCATAGACCAGTGAATTGATCGTATTCAGAAGTTCCTCATCTTGATACGGCTTCACTACATACGCACTGGCACCTAACGACATTGCACGCTGCTGGTGCTTGGCAGCAGCACGCGATGTGAGCACGACGAGAGGCAATGTACGATATTGCTCCTGTGCTCTAATTGTTGATATAAGCTCATAACCATCCATGCGTGGCATTTCTATGTCAAGCAGGACCGTTGCTGGCATCTCATATGAGATCATTTCCAATGCTTCGACGCCATCGCGCGCCATCTGCACGGTCCAACCGTGCTGTTTGAGCATATTACTTACGACACGGCGAACACTCGGACTATCATCGACGACGAGAATATGTTTCCCACGTTCGGGGGTCGCTGGCGATGCTGGTGTTGATCGTACCGGTGAATTCGGCTTGCTGGCAGAGACATCAACACGTTGCTTCACCTGACCAGTGGGCGCTAAACGCCCAGGCTGCGGAACGCTCATTCTTATAGCGGATGAAAGTAGCGCATCCAGAGCAAGAATAAGTATGACTTGCCCATTGCCCAGCACTGTCCCACCCGCAATACCGTGCACATCAACAAGATGAGGTCCAAGGTTTTTCATCACTATGTCTGACTTACCTTTGATCTCATCGACGACAAGCGCAACTCTATGTCCGCCTGCATTGACGAGCAACATCTGAGACTTCTCATCAATTATCGGCGAGCTGGGCAGAGAGAGATACTGTGTTAGCTGCTGCAATGGGTAAGGCTCATTCCGTACCATCACAACTGATTGCCCATATGATGACGAGCGCTTAAAGTTATCAAGGCGGCCAATCGCCTCAACGTTCGCCGTTGGAATCGCGAACTGCTGTCCAGCTACCCGTACCATCATGGCACTCTGAATGGCCAGACTGGTTGGGAATGTCATGGTAAAGGCCGTGCCAGCACCAGGAGTGGATTCAACGACCAGTGTGCCTCTGAGTCGAGAAACACTATCGCGCACAACATCCAGTCCCACGCCACGTCCACTCTCTTCGCTCAATACCTCAGCAGTTGAGAAGCCGGGGCGGAAGATAAGTGAGACGACATCATCTTCACCAATCTGCTGATCAGGTCGAATGAGGCCACGTGCAATCGCCGTCTGCCGCACATTTTCGCGGTCGATGCCATTACCATCGTCACGCACCTCAATCACAATCTGATTGCCTTCGTAAGATGCAGAAAGCTTGATCTCGCCTCTGGGCGACTTGCCACGCTGTACGCGTATCTCTGGCCTCTCGATTGCATGGTTGACTGCATTACGCACAAGGTGCAGCAAAGGTCCTGCAATCTCTTCATACACGGTACGATCAACCTCTGTTGTCTCACCGTCGAGCATAAAGTCGATATCTTTCCCCTGCTTGAGTGCAACTGCGCGTGCCGCTCTATAGAGGCGTGGAGCCATCGTCGATAGCGGCACCAGCCGCACTTTCATCAAGCGATCCTGGAACGTCGTGTTGAGCCGATTTTCACGAGCAAAGACACTTTCACATTCTCGAATGATCGTATCCATCTCAGTGCTCAATGTGGCCATGTCTGAGATGCCTTCGCTAAGACCACGAGCCAACTGGTGAAATTCGGTGTAGCGGTCCAGTTCCAACTCGTCAAATTCCGATAGGTGTGAAGGCACAGGCGCAACAACACCATTCTTCCCTAACGGCACCAGACTTGTGCTTCTCCCAATGCTTTGATCCCCTTCACCAGGCATTACCTGCACCGAACGCCCGCTGGGCAGAGTTGCAGCTTCAAAGCGGCTTTCCAGCTTCTGGCCCACATCTCCCAGGCGGTTACTACTCACCGCAACGTCAGCGACCAGGCGGACCAGACGTTGGATACGCTCCTCTAGAATACTCCTGTTGACGAGCATTTCGCCAAACAGATTTACCAGTTCGTCTAACTTCTGCAGTCTCACACGTACACTTAGTTCGCCACGCGACAAACGAGGCGTAGTTGCAACGGCCGACTGACCATCCGAAACGACCGTCGAAACCTGCGCAACGTCCTCTGTACCGTGATCATCACCAATTTCGGTATCAAGATATTCATCTGGTAACTGATGAGTCGAGATACGCTCCCCTAAGAATTCGGCGTAGCGAGCATGCAATTCCCGCGCTTTCGCTTCACCGCTAGCAGAGTCATTATCAGTAATGAGCAGATCCAGCGCCTCGGCAGTATCCAAAATCAGGCTCACCACGATTGGTGAGATAGGGATGGAGCCTTCCATGATCAGGTCTAGCAAGTCTTCGGAGACATGCGAGAGGTCCGCAATCGTGCGGAAACCCATCATGGCAGCGGCCCCTTTAAGCGTATGAGTGGCACGACGTACACCCTGGATAAGCTCGCGGTTCATCGGATCTTTCTCTAGAGCTGCGACGTGCATGCTGATCGTCTGCAGATGTTCTTCAGCCTCTAAGCGAAAGATATCAGCCGCTTCTTCACCAAAATCGCCGGCATACGGTATTGAAGAGCTCTTGCCAGGAGGTATAGATATAGGAACAGGAGGCATATTTGGTACGGCTGGCGCAGCAGATACAGATGGTATGGCAGGCACCACTGGCGGTGTGGACGGCGGCAACAGTTTGGAAGCAGAAGCGATACTATCGTGACCACGCTCAGTTACAGGGACAGCCTTATTTGTGGGTACGTTATTTGCAGACACATTTGCGGCAGGATTCTGTGCTCCATTGGCGCTCATAATCTGCCCTAAGAACTCCTGGCGAACCTGTATCTCCATATCTGTGCGAATACGTGCCTCTATAGCCTGCAACATCTGCTCATTGAGTGGCTGCCCATCCGCCAATAAAGCGGAATGATCATGCATGAGCTGACGATCTTCGTATTCCTGACGCACCTCATTGCGGATCTGCTGCTCTAACTCAGCACGAAGCGCTGCGGCGGAAGCGCGTGGCTCATATTCGCGTGCAAGTTGATCGCGAACTTCAGCCTCAATTTCCGCACGCAATAGAGCCGGATCACCCTGACGCTCAAAAGTCACCCGTTCACGCAAGTTGTCCGCATCACGCGCCACCTGCATTTCCCAGGGACTCCAACCCGTACTTTGTTGGGAGCTTACGTTCGCTTGCTCTTGCATATACTGGAAAGCTTCTGAATACGACTGCATTGAGAAACGCAATTGCTGCAATGCAGCATTCATCTGCTCATCAGTTAGTTCAACGCCACTTGTAATAGATTGGATGAGATCCAGTACCTTCTTCAGCTTTGTATTGGATACCCACATAACCGATAATGGAAGATACCGACGTACTTGCTCAGGACTGTTACGGAGGTTAAGACCCATAGCCTTACCGGCCCACTCCTCCATACGATCGAGTGCATCTTTCGAGCCATTCAGGAAGCCCTTGAATTCATCCCGCTGCGTTTCAATGATAGACATCGCCTCACGCAATTGCGTGACCACGCTCTTTAAACTGGAAGCCTGCGTCTCTAACGAAAGCGCATCCCTCTGCATATCATCATAAGCCTGCGGCTGCACTTCTTCCCGTACGGTAGGTGCAGTACTCTCTATGTTACTCAGAGCAAATTGATTCACACCCGACGTTGAGCGGCTGCTATCAACATTGCGAGTACCAGATAACGCAGAATAATCATCAATGCCAGATGAAAACGTATCAGCAGAGAAAGAGGGCATCTGTACAGGCGGTACACCTGGTGTAGGAGGTGGGGTACGCCGCGTCGAAGCTACCAATGCATCCAGGGCACTCGACGTAGGCTGCTCCAATGGTTCAGACATGAAAGATTCATTCATGTCGCCTTGCGGCGCATTCGATGGCGCATAAAGGGTCGCATCATCGAAACGCGAAACAAGAGCCGGTTCCTCAGGCCACGCCACATCTTCACCTGGCACTACAGATGGAGTGCGGAAAGATGCTAGAACCTCATCAAATGATGGTACTGAAGATGATTGTGGCGTTGACGTTTCAAAGGATTGTGACGGAGCAGAGGTGGTAGCTTGATATTGAGCGACATTGACTGCTTGCATCTTCCCCGTTCCCTGTTGAGGGAGCGCAGAATCAACCACAGCGCGATAGCGAGCGTAATCGGCATCATCTTCCGCAATCACCGCTTCTTCGTCGATACCACTGCGGATACCCTCCAGGAGATGATGCAAGCGTGTTGAAGAACGCTGTAGTAAACCAAGTGCAGGCTCATTGAGCGTGATCAACCCGTCTATTGCATCGACTAAGATATCTTCCATCCCATGAGCGACATGTGCCAGACCCGGAAAGTCCATCATGGAAGCGGAACCGCCAATGGTGTGAGTGCGGCGGTAAGTCTCTTCGAGGGCATCCATGTCGCCAGGTGACCGCGCCAGACGTTCGAGATTTGTCTCGATTTCTGGCAAATAACTATTCACCTCTTCGATAAACGAGTCGAGGACGGATAGTTTATCAAATGTATTCGACATGTTGCGCGTACTCACTTAGCTATTCTGGCGTTGCACCTATCATTACACAAAACAGAACTCAGGTGTATATTAGCTGCAACACCCAACATCTACAAATCAGGCACCATTATTCGTAAATGATAGATGCCTGATCTAGATAAAACAATTACTGGTTCTGGTCTTGCTGCCAACGTGGGCGAGCTGGTGCAGATTGCCCAGGCTGCTTCGGCTGCTGATTCGGCGGCGTCGGTAGCAAATTGGAATTGGGATTCTGTGGCATAAAACCAGGGTTAGTTGACTGATAGTACTGCTGGCCCTGCGGCGTAAAGCCGGAGTTCGCCCCATATTGCTGCCCAGAAAACCCGCCGCCATTTGCCCCTAGCTGCGAACTATCAAAACCGTTTAAATCACCAAAGTCTGCCTGATTTCCAAAGAATGGTTGGTTGCCACCGTTTCCACCATTACCATTGTTTCCACCGTTTCCACCATTGCCAAATGCAGGCTGTCCGCCAAACCCAGGCTGTCCGCCAAATGCAGGCTGTCCACTAAACCCTGATTGGCCACCAAATCCTCCTAGCTGGGATGAGACGGGCTGATTCGTACCCGACGAAAAACCATTCCCTGAAAGGGCAAAATCCTGCTGTTGATTGTTAAACGCGTACTGACCAGAGCGAGATGTCAATGAAACGAGCGAGCCCGTATTACCTGGCTCGGGTAATGGTGGGAAGTTCCCAGAGAAACCCTGGCCCCAACCTCCATCACCACCACCAGCCAGTGCACCACCAAACATCTGGCCGTTGTTCTTATCGGACATCTCATTTACAGATGTCATATTAGAAAACGATCCAAGCATGTCATTTGTACGATCAGGCAGGCGGAACGTTGACACTGAGGCACGTAACTGCTCAGAAAGTTCTGCCAGATAACTCACACTGACTGCCGCTTCCTGTGTGCCTGCATCTGTCTGACGTGTGATCTCGGAGATACGACCCATCGCAACGGCCACTGCTTCCGAAACCGATGTCTGCTCATTGGCGGCCCGGGCGATGTTTTCAATCATTTGCGCCTGTCGCTCAACTGCGCTATAAATGGAGTTTAGCGAACGGCCCGCGTCGTCTGCAAGCTGTGATCCTTTGACCACTTCTTGTGTGCTATCTTCCATAGCGACAACGGCTTCGTATGTATCACCCTGAATACTCTTTACCAGAGTCGCAATACGCTTCGTCGATTCCGTCGAACGTTCTGCAAGAAGGCGGATTTCATCGGCCACAACCGCAAATCCACGACCGTGCTCACCAGCCATAGCTGACTGAATAGCGGCGTTCAAGGCGAGCAAGTTCGTCTGATCCGCAATATCTTCGATGATACGCACGATTTCACCAATCTCATTAGAGCGCTCACCCAGGCGCTTGATCTTCTTCGCGGTCTCTTGCACGTTTTCGCGAATAAGCATCATACCTTCAATTGTCTGACGTACAGCTTGTTGGCCAGTATTCGCACTACGTAGGGCTTCTTGTGCGACATCCACGCTTAATTGAGCGTTACGAGCAACGTTCTGAATGAAGACCGCGAGCGCTTCTACAGCCTCTGTCGTTTGCGCAATCTGTTTCACCTGAGTCTCTGTTGCCTGGGCCAGTTCGGCTGAACGGTCCAGAATGCGCCGCGTTGCGTTCGTCACTTGAACGGCTGTCGACTGCACACGACCCACAACCTTCGCCAATTCTTCAATCATATAGTTGAAGGAGTCGGCAAGCACACCCAGCGTGTCAGGCGTCACTTCCGCTTGTACACGCAGGTCGCCATCACCAACTGCGCTTACTTCTTGTAAGAGCTTCTCAATCTGCGCCTGAAGTGCTGCCGCATCGCTTCCACTTGACCCCATCGATATACTCGATGGTGCCCCCTGGTTGTCGAGCACTGCATTAAGCGCGCTTGAGAGTTGAGCGAATTCATCTTCTCCATTGACTACTGCACGAATAGAACGATCACCACTTGCATAATCACGGCAGACATCCACAAGACCCACTATACGGCTTTTAATATTGCGTTGTACATAATAGTTAGTAATCAGAACAACTAATAACAAGATAATAGCGCAAACAATTACAACAAGGATAAACGTTATATGATCTAAACTAAAAGATGCCAGACCAAGAATGGCAAACAATAAAACAGGTACAGCAGTTGACGTAAGTAGCCCCAGTTGTAACAGAGCATTCACCGTCATACCACTTCTATTTTGATCAGGATTCATCCGCCAGACCTCCGTTGATAAAAATATATCTATGTCAATTCAGGCAATCATGAAGATCACCATACACTTATCACTGGGCCTTATAGCGCTGCATTTTTTCGGAGAAAAGAAGGCGAGCCACATCCAGAATGACAATAACACGATTTGCAAGCAACGCACTTCCAGTCGTATAAGGAGTAGCCCAAGGTGGAATCGTAGCCTGGCGCGTGTTCCCATTGAAAATTGCAGTGGAAGGAATCGGTAGCATCTCGCTGACACTGTCCACCACCAGACAGATCACCATATCATTCTGTTGTAATGATAGGAAGCGTGTCCGTGGGGTGGGTGCTAATGGCTCCAGGTCTAAAAACATACGTGTATCAACGACTGATACAATTGAGCCACGCAGGTTAATAACGCCTTTCACCCAGGAAACAACATTCGGCACGGGCGTAACTTCGACGAGACGCTCAACACCCTGCACAAGTTCTGCCTTGACTGCAAATTCGCGATCAGTCAGAGAAAAGATAAGATATTGCTCACCGACAGCCACAGCCGTGTTTTCCCTACTTGGAGGGCTATCGGCACGAAACTGCCCTTGTGCAAGCTGCATCTGTAAAGCTGCAACCGACGGCGACTGCGAAACTAATTGTTGGATCGCAGCTAAAGCATCACGTTGTAATGTTTTGAGATCTTCATTCGGCACAAAACTTACTCCCACAAATAGGTATGGTGTTCAGGCTAGATCTAGAGCTCTTTATAAGACTACGCCTCGCGTCAAGCGTCGCACACTTGCCACCAACTCATTGCTATCAAAAGGCTTTGTCACATATAGGTCAGCCCCCTGACGCAATCCCCAGGATTTATCCAACGCGGTACTTTTGCTTGTCAACAGAATGATCGGTATATGTCGACTAATCTCCAAGCCCTTCAGTTTCCGACAAACCTGAAAACCGTTTTGTTTGGGTAAAACAACGTCGAGTATGATGCACTGTGGATGCTCTTTAAAAACTTTCTCTACTGCTTCATCGCCATCTACGGCGGTCACTACCTCGAAGCCACTATTGCGCAACGGAGTGACGATCATGGTCAACTCAGTCCAACTATCATCCACAACAAGTATTTTCTGCCCAGACATCCAATTATAACCTTTCCTAACAAGCCACTCCAGCAATTTGGGAAACAATAGCTATTCCTACCGCCACCACACATGCGTAAGATCTCGGGCATTATTGCTACTCTCAATGCTCTCTGACCTATCCGCGATAGCGGAGGCGATGACGCGTATTCTCTGGCTGTGCTGGCATACGCTCCTGCCAGTTTGCAAGATGTTTTTTTACGGTGTGCACAAGTTCAACCGAGTCAAAGGGCTTAGTCAAATATTCGGTCGAGCCTGCCAGACGACCACGCATCTTGTCAAACAAACCATCCTTCCCACTGAGCATAATAATTGGTATTTGCCGAAACTGCAAGTGTTTCCGTATTATTTGGCAAATTTGGTACCCATCCATGCGCGGAAGTTGGATGTCAAGCAAAATTAATGCAGGCATTTCGTCAGCTACTGACGTAAGGGCACTTAGACCATCACCCACGGTTATGACTTTTATATGCTCTCTCTGTAGAGTCATCTGGACGATTTTCCGCACGGTCGGGCTATCGTCTACAACCAGGACTGTCGGTTCAGCCATTAAATTGACCTCCTTCGCGTCTCAGGCGACCAGAAATCCCCGTGCTGATCCGAGGGGTTCTGCCGATTTTGTACGATGTTTATAGATGATGGTTGGATGTTCTCTCGCCCACGCGATTGCTGTGTGTTTCGGTGCGCTCGATACACCTGGTATTGCTGTACTTCGTGGTCAATTTCTGATAAAAAGATCTTCCAGGCTACATTTAGCTGCCGACCTGTATGCGAGTTGCCAACCTCGTCACGTAACAGTTCGGTGAAGATGATACGCAGAAATGCTACCAGACCTTGTACAGCTTCCCAGTAAAATTCTTCTAGCTGCTCGCCCTTCACAACTTTATTTAATGTGAGAATATCATTACAATCAAGTTGGCCATAGCTAAAAGAGGTTGTCTCTAGAATAGAAAATTGCTGCTGGCTTAGCGTTTGTAATTGAGGGGCAAAACGGCGCTCTAAATAGCGTACGATCTCCATCGAGGGAATATGACCACGGCCACGCAAGTTTCTGGCATAGGTCCCATGATGCACAAGCAGACCATTTATACACGCAGACAGCGTTGTAATAAGACCAAGCAGCACTTGCTCGGGATTTTTTGATTGTCTCTGTTGAGCTAAGATATGTTGACATCTAATGATGATGTTTGAAAGATCTTGTTGCAGCTCTGTCTCTAAAGCTGTATCGACGACTTCGATCAGGTTAAGCTCTAGCAAGCGGGCCATTATACGTGCAATACGTGCCTCCGGTGCCATCAAAGCCAGGGCGACGGCTTGCAACGTTAGCTCCCCATTCGAGAGACATAAGACTTCAATATATTCCTGGCTCAGGCCAAGGCTGCGGACATCCTTGCTCACTTCTGGCAGCCAGCGGGCAACCGTTGTGCGAGAGAGATTTGTCAGGCCTTCACTTGCTATCTCTTCCCACTCATCAGCTTGCCGTAGTGCCTCCAGTAAGACCGAATCTACATCCAGAGGCTGCATTTTGCTTTCCATCGGTATCACTTGCCGATGAAAGGCAAAACGCCCATTGACCCATCTGAGAGCATGGCTGGTCGCTTGCGTGACCAGAAATTCGAGGCGGTGTTGCATTTCACCCGCACTCATCCATCCACGCTCCACAAGCAACGCTAATGACATTTGCATGTCACCCCGCGCATAATCTCGTATATGTTGGGCACGAGGAGGGTCTAATTTATTGAGTAAACAGAGCATACCCAACATATCTGGCTGTGAGACGCCCTCTTCATGTAGTCCAACAATCTGCCCTTTTCGCAGGCTGATAGAAAGCGTCTCTGATCCCGAAGAAACAAATAGCTTGCCAGTTTTTCCACTCAAAGCGAGCATTTTTAAAATAGATTGGAGACCCAGTGTTTGTAAATCTCCATCCATGATGCGATCTTGCTGCTCCATGATTCTTCTAGTTCCTTATACCAGACTAGCTTGCTGATCTCTTCTGATCATGCAAGCGGTCTTGTAATAGTCGTTTGCAGGGTTTCATCATCATTTCTAGTACAATTGGTTTATTCGCTAGGACATATTCTACATACCTGGCTTGATACTGATTCTTATACTAGTCCAGACGCTACCTTTATCTCCAGACAAGCGGAGACCAATTTCCATAAGCAAGAGAACAGGACATATCTTTCCGCTCTATCATACCACGAAAAGACATATCCCGATTAGATTCTGAATTTTTCAACTCCACTTCAACATTGAAGTTATACTCTCTTCGCTTGCGTCTCCCTAAAACCTGGTGTGGTTCCTTTTTCTTTCTCTGAAAAGCTCGCACTTGTACTTAGAGTGTACGCCGAAATATGTTATGTGGCTACAGAAAAATGTTACCTTCGCGTTAAAATCGCATTAAAAATTCTATACTTCGCTCTGAGAACGAAAGACATACCCTATTCCTGGCTCCGTAACGATGTATTTTGGCCGTGAGGGTTCTTCTTCAACCTTCAGTCGGAGCTGCCGCACATAGACGCGCAAATAATCAGCCTCCTCGCCATATTCAGGACCCCAGACCGCTCGTAACAAAGAACGGTGCGTTAACACTTTTCCGGCGTAAAGCATTAATTGCCGTAAGAGCTCAAATTCGGTGGGCGTTAGACGTACTTCCTGCGTACCTGCACGCACCTGTCTGCGTACAACGTCCATGTGGATATAGCCATCCTCGCTACTTAACACTTCTGGTTCCCATTCATTCGCCATCTCCTGTGCACTCGTTCGCCTTAGACAAACTCGCACTCGTGCCTGGAGCTCATCATTACTAAATGGCTTCGTCAAATAGTCATCGGCGCCTAAATCTAATGCTTTTACCTTTTGCTTCTCTTCGGTTACGGCTGAAAGTATAATGATCGGCGTTTGTGTAAACTGTCGCACCTGTACACAGACATCCACACCATCCATATCTCCTGGGAGACAGATGTCCAGCAAAATAAGATCTGGCTGATGCAGCCGGACCATTTCTACTGCTTGCTCACCATTTTCGGCAACAAGCACCTCATAGCCGCCCATGGTTAAGTTTCTGCGCAAAATTCGCTGAATTGGCGGTTCATCATCAACGACTAGAATACGTTTCCCTTTCACCTTCATGGCGGTCTCTCCTTCGCTGGCTCGTAGACCTGTCGCAACGAAGCCCACTTCCTCTCCCATACTTTCCTACTCCCTTTTCTGCCAGTCAGTCATATGATCTCTTTGTTCTATCACAGGACAACTGGACGAGGATGAGCAGGCAGGGTAAAGGAAAAGCAGGAGCCCCCTTCTTTTGCAGCATCTACCCAGATTGACCCCTGATGCGCATCGACAATTCCTTTGCAAATTGCCAGCCCTAAACCATTGCTATAGGTGCGCTGACTGTAAAATGATGAGAAGATGCGTTCACGTTCCTGCTCAGGGATCGCTACTCCCTGATCAATAACCTGCACACGCACCGTTATCGGCTCGTCCCTGATGGTGTCCAGCATGATGGTGATCTCTGTACCATCGGGGCTATGCCTCGCTGCATTCTCGATGAGATTGTAAAAAACGTGCTCTAATTGGGCATAATCCGCATAGATGAGTGGGAGCTGGGCCTGAAACTGCGTCCGCACGATGCGATTGGCTAGCACTCGCTTTAGCTTTGGCAGTACACCATAGAACACTTCTATGACATCACACCACTCTTTCTCCAGGATTAACGCCCCCATCTCGATACGAGATAGTTCAACTAAAGCATTTACCAGGACCGTAAGATGATCAGCCTCACTGTCAATGTCTTCGAGCATCTCTAGCCGGTCTCGCTCATCCCAGGCAACATCTGCCTGCAATAATCCTGTGACTGCCGCTTTAATTGTTGTAAGCGGCGTGCGTAAGTCATGCGAAACTGACGATAACAGGGCAGAGCGATATTTCTCGTCGCGTACTTGCTCAGTTACATTTTGTACCTGTAACGCGTATGCTTCTAATTGCCCGCCTTGCTGCGTATAAAGTGGGTAGAGTGTGAATTGATAATAACGATCGCCAACTGCGCTTTCCAGACGCCCACCACTCCTCTCCCCTGGCTCATGTGGAGAGATTCGTACATCAATATGCTCCGCTGCCAGTGTGCAGCGCATCGATGGTTGATAGATATTCGCCTGGGTGACATTGCACAGATAGCCACGTATTTCAACGGCATTGCGCATACGCGGCAAAAGTTTCGCAAATACATCTTCGATTTTTAAAGGTTCGTTTTGTCTTTGTGCCGTCGATGTGAGCAACTGATTGCCATATGCCGCTGATATTGACTCCAGGCGTGTGTCACATAATGACTCTGCTGCTGGATTCATGTACGTACAAAAACCACTCAGATCAATGACAAACCAGGCATCTTGTACCCAATTCGTCGATTGTTGGAGTTGTACAATCAAACGACTCAACTCACCTAGCATAGCAGCACGTGTCAAGGCAGATTCAGCGGTGTGTTCTAGAAGTTCTAACGTTTTTGCAAAGGGATCTTTACGATCACGTTTTTGTCCATCTTTTGTGCTATGTTGCGTCTGATCTTCTTGCGTAGTGTTATGCGTTAGATTCACGAGCGAGAGGGCTTGTTCTCCACTGATAGCATAAAAAACTGCCTGCAGATCTCGTTCATTTTGTGTTAACAGATGGTCGCTCAGGAAGCGTAAAAGGCTACCAAAACTAACGCCAAAAGTTTCCTGCGTCTCTTCACGCACATGCTCTAGTAATTCGAATTCAGCCTTTTGTAATGCATTGTATTCTTGTACATCGGCTTGCTTGCGCTTTACATGTGCCTGCTCTAACCACTCTACCGCCTCCTGAAAACGGCTACGCTGATGTACAGACTTGAGCAATACACCATTGTGGGTGGCAACCGTCGCCTGATTGGCAAAGAGAGCAAGGATATCGGCCTTTAAAGGGGTAAAACCTCCTGCTTCCGTCGAACAGGCCAGAAGCACACCGTAAATTGCTGTACCTGTCACCAGTGGATAGCAAAAGATTGAGCGCAGACCTAATTCGGTGAAGAACATGCGACTCTCTGTATAAAGATCATCGTTGGCTATATCATGAGATACTAATACCTGTCGATGTGCTAGCGATTGGCTGATGATACATGTGTCACTTGCCGATGAGCTGTGATCCAGTACACGTGTCAGAGCATTTGTATCCAGGCCAGATTGTGCCTCCAGGCGGAGTACACCCTCACGCTGATCAAGCAGTACAATACAAGAAGAAACATTCAGAGCGTTCGATACACCAATGACGATCTGATCCAGGATTGTGGAGAGATCCTTCGATGTTAAAGCACTGGTCACATCTTTTAGTGCCTGACGCTGGCGGTCCTGGATCGCTGCATTGCCGCCTAGCTGCACACTCTCTATTGCTGCCGCCAGGACTCTGACAACGGCATTTACAAGACGCTGCAGCGATTCATCTGTGTAGGTGTGTAACGCTGTACTGCCCAATTCTAATGTGCCTAACACACGGTCCTCGACAATAAGGGGGGCAATCAATGTAGAGCGCAGTTGATGATACCCACTCAATGCGTCGCCGCTCACCGCTGGCAGGCCATCCAGACCATCGGGGAAGTCATTTACGCGGATGACGGGAGACTGCAATACTTGCTCCAACATCGAATCGGCAAGCGGGTGCTGATGAGGCACTGCTACCCAGTTCCCTGTATCTTTTTTACAGACAGTCACACGTACCGCCTGACGATCATGCCGTAATAGGATAACCCCAAAGATGTCAAAAGGAACAGCCTGCTCCAGTTCAGCCGCCAGACGTGTATAATCAGGCTTTGTACCACGCACACTAAAAACAATACGAGCTACGCGCTCAATGATAGCGGATTCTTCCAGAGTAGAGGTGTGTGTTCTCGATTCCATTGCTTCCTTGCCAGTTTTCACTGATGTCTATCCCCAAATTTACTTGGAAACATTTCTATGAAAACATGAGGTAGTTACTACCCACTGCACTTACCACTAATAGTATAGACAGGCATCATGTTCAGTTATATTCTTAGTAACTATACCACATCATTGCCGATTATGGACAATATCTCTATACGCATATCCACGCTTGTACATGTATATCCATCTATATCAGCATATATTCACATGAAAAATGTTATTTAGCTACGCAAAAACGCTATATATATTATTTCGTGCATGCATTTTCTTCCCTGGCTCCCCACCTATAAGTACTATTTCTACTGAAAGTATGAGGTGTGACATAATAGATGTAGTTTTCTGTTTCTTAATAGATGAAGAAGAGAGTTTCATGTCATATCTACGCATCGGTCCACTCGTACGGGCTATGAGTACAAACACAGTCGTTCTCTGGGCAGAACTTTCGCAGCCCTGTGAGCTTCAAATACAGATAACACCTACTGATATCTCCGATACATCAACAGGGTCGGAGATACGTGTAACAACAACTACGACACAGGTGGGTGAGCACTATTATATTGCGCCACAGATACAAGGGCTGCTGCCCTCGACCTGGTA
>Ga0302321_100002040_pt1 | contig 17296 bp, 12 predicted proteins | sample Fen_T0_1_FD_202505 | JGI IMG/M metagenome (GOLD analysis project Ga0302321, IMG submission 202505) | Peat permafrost microbial communities from Stordalen Mire near Abisko, Sweden - Fen_T0_1 | ecosystem: Environmental > Terrestrial > Soil > Wetlands > Permafrost | place: Sweden: Abisko...
GGCACCTGCGGCCGCTCGGCCTGGCGCTTGCGTCCGGAGCCAGGGCGCGCACCGCCCCACGTGCGCGCGAAGAGCTGCTCTTGCACTCCACACCTGTGCTCCTTGCGCCCATTGCGCTTCTGCGCTCTACGTTGCGTTCGTCGGCTGCGAGCCTCTGCACTCATGACTGGCTCCTCCCTGCTGGATGTGGTCGGGTCGCGTTGCGCTTCGTGATCAATGGGCTTCGAGATCGCCCTCCCGCTCCGCGCCCTTCGAGACCCTCAGCGTGATCCGCTTGATCACGCATGCTTCCTCTACTCACATGGACGTTCGAGGCAACGAAAGGTTGCGCGGCTTCGGAACATTTCTTCGAAGGACTTCGCTCGTGCGCTCATGGCTCGGCCTGCAGTCCTCGACCACGACCCGCGCGACGCATCTTGGTTGGGCTGATTTCCTCGCTCGCGACACTCCGTCGACCAAGCGGGCACGAGGATCGTCGGCGCTCTCACGATCCCGCCCTACCAGACCCACAGCGCATGCAAGGACATCTTTCGTCGTCGCTTCTGCACGGCCTCTCTCGACGAGACGCACGCGAGACGTCGAGGCTCGCGCAGTCGACTCTCTGGCTGTCGAGGCTCCCGGTCGGACCCTCGAGCGCAGCGCAACGAGTCCGGCGCGCGCGGCGCATCTTGGTTGGGCTGAATTTCGGTTCCACCACGATTCCAAACGTCAATCGCACCAGCCAGATCTGAATCGTGCCCGGAACAACGAAGCCCACGGCTCATCCGCTACCGCGCTGTCAGGGCCCGAGCGCGCAACGAGCACGCACTGACCACGCAACGATCGCGAGCGCGACCCGAGCGTGACTCGAGCCCGGCCCGATCGCGATCCTCTGCGGCCATGAGGACGAGCGCCCGGAGCGCCCGCTCGCTCTCAGCGCGGAACTCGCGGCTCGGGCGCGCGCATCCAATCGCGCTGCATGAAGACCTCGTCCGCGAAACGCTCGCCCTTCGAGCCGTGCAGCGTGCGTTTGAGCACGAGGTCGAAGAGCAGCGGGTTGTAGTCGTAGACCTCGTCGAGAGACTCGCGCTCGGCGGAGGTCAGGAGGCCCTGCTTTTCCAGGCGCGCGGTCGAGATCAGCACGTGGATCGCGGGCAGCGGGTAGTCGCTGCCGTTCAGCAGGCGCGCGTGCAGGTCGGTGCGCTCGAGAAGCGTGCGCAGGACCTTGGCGTCGCGGTTGCGGAAGGTCACCGACGAGATTTCTCCGAACAGTTCGCCCGGGCGCCGCGGCTCGTCCATCAGGCGCATGAAGAGCTCGAAGTTGGGCACGCGGCCGCGTTCGGGGTGGTCGAGGTCGAGGCCTTCGCCCAGCGAGCCGCAGTGCGCGGCGACGACGCGCACGCCGTGCTCGAGCGCGCGCCGCAGGCGCAGCGGGTTGCCGAGCTCCTGCAGCTCGGCCGCGTCGACCGCCTGCTCCTCGCCCGTGTGCACGAGCAGCGTCATGTCGTGCTTCACGAGCGCCGCATAGAAGGCGTCGCAGCGCGCATCGGCGGGATCGATGTTCATCGAGTTCGGCAGCCACTTGACGAGTCGCGCGCCGCGCGCGGCCCAGCGCTCGAGCTCCGCGAGCGCGTCGGCGCGGTAGGGATGCACCGAGATCACGGGCACGAAGAGCTGCGGGTGCTCGGCGGCGATGCGCGCGACCCAGTCGTTGGGCACGTAGAGCTCGCTGCGCTCGGGGTCGAGCGCGCCCGTGCTCGTGCGCGCGGAGTCGAAGGCCAGCAAGGCGCAGCGCAGCGGCACGGGCGAATTCTGGGCGCGCTCGAGCAGGCGCTCGACGAAGACGCGGTCGGCGTGCGTGCGGTCCTCGACACCGGCGGCGTCTAGGTAGAAGAGGAACTGCACGCGCTTCTTGGGGTGCAGCCAGGAGAAGACGCGCGGATCGACCGAACAGCCGCTTTCGTCCGTGCCCAGGCCCGCGAGGTGCACGTGGTGGTCGAGGATGCGCGCGGGATCGAGGCCTTCGAAGGCGCGCGCGACGAGCGCGTGCGCCGCGGGCGAAGCACGGGCCGCGAACTCCGCTGGCTGGTGACTCGAGGCCGCACCCAGGGAGTGCAGCGCGACGCAAGCGCCGGCCGTAACCAGCGCGAGCAGCGCCGCCAGCCAGCCGAGCACGCGCACGACAGGCCTCATCGCGGCGTCTCCCGGTCGACGCGCTGTTCGCGGTAGGCGGCGATGCGCTTCTCCAGGCGCGCAGCCCAGAGCGGGTCGGCGCCGCGCACCGAGGCCAGCGCCCGCTCCGCCGCGGCGATCGCGCGCGCAAAATCCCCGTTCGCGGCCGCCGCGAAGGCCAGCGCGTCGAGCAGCGCGGGTTGCGCGCTGCCGGACTGCAGCGCGCGTTCGGCGAGCTCGAGCGCGGCCCTGGGATCGGCGAGCGGTGCAGTGCGCGCGAGCGCGCGGATCCAGGCCATGTCGGCCAGCGCGGGCGCGGACTCCGGGCGCACGCGCGCGGCTGCTTGCGCAAGCTCCCAGGCCTCCGGCAGCGCGCCGCGCGCGAGTTCGACGCGTTCGAGTCCGCGCAGCGCGTCGAAATCCGCCGCGTCCTGCTCGAGCACGCGCCGGAAGTGCGCGCGTGCCTCTTCGGGCCGGTCGAGCCGCAGGAGCAGGCGCGCGAGCGTCAATTCCGCGGCGCGCGTGTCGCCGCGCAAGGCGACCGCGCGCTGCATCGAATCCAGCGCCTGAGCATTGCGCCCGAGCGCCTCGAGCGCGAGACCGTGATTCATCCAGGTCCCGATGTGGTCGGTCTCTCGCGCCAGCGCGCGGTCGAGCGCCTCGAGCGCCTGCGCAGGGCGTTGCTGCGCGAGGTACACGCCGCCGAGCAGGCTCCAGCATTGCCAGCGATCGGGCCCCAGGCGGCTCGAGCGCAGCAGCAGTACCTCGGCCTCCTCGTTCTCGCCCAGGCGGATCAGCGTCCCGCCCAGGCTCGCGAGCGCATCGGGATCGTTGGGCGAGAGGCGCACGGCTTCGCGCAGCAGCGGCAGCGCTTCGGCGTTGCGCCCCGCATTCGAGTAGTGCACGCCCAGCAGCTCGCAGGCGACGTTGTTGTCGCGCGTCACGGCGAGTGCGTGCCGCGCGAGCTCCTCGGTATCGCGCCAGGTCCCTATCTGCGGCCAGGCCAGCGCGGCGAGCGCGAGCGCCGCAAGCGCCAGACTCGCCGCGAGCACGCGTGCGCCCAGGCGCGGCAGCAGCTCGCGCTCGGCCACGCAGAACACGGCGAGCAGCAGGCCCACGCTCGGGAGATAGGAGTAGCGGTCCGCGTGCGCCTGCCTTCCGACCTGCACGATGCCGATCACGGGCACGAGCGTACCGAGGAACCACAACCAGCCGAGGAGCAGGCCGGGAATCCGCTGGCGCAGGCGCAGGGCGACGAGGCTCGTGCCCGCAAGCAGCGCCGCGCCGAGCAGCGCGCGCGCGATCCCGGGCCCGTCGTGCTCGATCGGATAGTGGAACGCGAGTGCAGCGGGCCAGAAGCTGTGCGCGAAATACCAGGCGTAGGAGTCGAGCGCCGTCTCGATGCGCAGCCAGACGGGCATCGACTCCAGGCCCTGCAGCGCGCCCGAGGAGGACTGCGCCAGCAGCGTCACCACCACCGACGCGAGCGACAAGAGCCCGAAGCCCGCCACGGCGAAGAGTCGCGGCGCGCGCGGCCGCAGATCGCACAGCGGCCAGAACTCGAACAGCAGCAGCAGGCAGGGCAGCGTGACCAGCATCGGCTTGCTCATCAGGCTGCAGGCGTGCAGCGCGAGCGCCGCCGCGAGCGTCCAGCCTGAACGCGAGCGCGCGTACGCGAGCCAGGCGAGCAGGCAAGCGAGGCCGAAGAAGGCCGCGAGCAGGTCCTTGCGTTCGGCGATCCAGGCCACCGATTCCGCGCGCAGCGGATGGACCGCGAAGAGCAGCGCGCCGCCGAAGGCGAAGGCACGCGCGAGTCCCAGGCGCGTGAAGAGCGCCAGCACGAGCAGCGTGTTGGCCGCGTGCCAGGCGGCGTTCTCGAGCATGTGCCCGGCCGGCCGCAGGCCGAACAGTTCGACGTCGAGCATGTGCGAGAGCCAAGTCAGCGGATGCCAGTTGGCCGCGTCGAAGCTCGTGAAGGCCCAGCCCACGTTGGAGAGACTCAGCCCCCCGAGCACGTGCTCGTTGCGCGTCAGGTAGACGACCGTGTCGTACTCGACGAACTCGTGCCGCGCCGTCTGCGCGTAGAGCGCGAACACCACGAGCACGAGCAGCAGGCCGAGCTTCACCGTGGCGTCTCCCGGTCGACGCGCTGCTCGCGGTAGGCCGCGAGGCGCTTCGCGAGGCGCGCCGCCCAGAGCGGGTCCGCGCCGCGCACGAAGCTCAGCGCCTTCTCCGCCGCGGGCACGGCACGCGCGAAGTCGCCGTTCGCCGCAAGGGCCAGCGCCAGCGCATCGAGCAGCGCGGGCTGCTCGCCGCCGATCTCGATCGCCTTGTGCGCCAACTCGAGCGCCTGCGCGGGCTGAGCCAGCGCACCCGCCTTGGCATACGCGAGGATCCAGGCGAGATCCGAGATCGCCGGCGGCGAACCGGGCCGTGCGTTCGCAGCGGCTTGGGCCAGAGCATAGGCCCGCTCGAGCGCACCGCAGGCGATCTCGACGCGCTCGAGGCCGCGCAAGGCATCGAAGTTCTGCGGCTCGTGCTGCAGCACGAACTCGAAGTGCACGCGCGCCTCCTCGGGCCGTTGGAGGCGCAGCAGCAGCCGGCCGAGCGTGAGCCGCGCGCTCCAGGAGTTGCCGCGCAGCGCGATCGCGTGCCGCAGCGAGTCGAGCGCTTCGTCGTAGCGCTCGAGCGCCTCGAGCGTCATGCCGCGGTTGGTCCAGGCGCCGATGTGCTGCGGGTCGAGCGCCACGGCGCGGTCGAGCGCTTGCATGGCCTCGCCGAAGCGCTTGGTCGTGTAGTAGAGCCCGCCGAGGAGGCTCCAAGTCTGCGCGCGTTTGGGCACGAGGCGCGTCGCACGCAAGAGCAGCTTCTCCGACTCCTCGTATTGCCCGGCGCGCAGCAGCGTGCCGCCGAGGTTCGAGACCGCGTCGGGATCCGTGGGAGCGATGCGCACGGCTTCGCGCAGCAGCGGCAGAGCCTCCTCGACGCGGCCCTGCTCCGAGTAGTACGCGCCGAGCACGTCATAGGCGACGTTGTTCTCCTGCGTGACCTCGATGGCGTGGCGCGTGAGCGTCTCGGTGTTGCGCCAGGTGCCGATCTGCTGCCAGCTCGCGAACGCGAGAGCGAGCACCACGACCCCGCCGGCGAGTGCCAGCATCCGGCCGCCGATGCGCGGCCTGAGTTCGCGCTCGGCGACGAAACACAGCGCGAAGAGCAGCCCGAGACCCGGGAAATACGTGTAGCGATCGGCGTGCGCCTGCCCGCCGACCTGCAGGAAGCCGATCACGGGCACGAGCGTGCCGACGAACCACAGCCAGCCGAGCAGCAGCACGGGAAAGCGGCGCCGCGCGAGCCAGGCGCCGAGCGTCAGCGCCGCGAGCAGCGACGCATCGAGCAGCATCCGCGCCACGTGCGGCTCGTGCAGCGCGAGCGGGTAGTGGAAGGCGAGCGCGCTGGGCCAGAAGCTGCGCGCGAGGTACCAGACGTATGCATCCAGCGCGTTCTCGACGCGCAGCGCGAGCGGGAACGAGCCCAGGTCCTGCACCGCGCCGGCCGAGGCCTGCGCCAGCACGGTCAGCACGCAGAACGCGAGCGCGACGCACAGGAAACCCAGCGTGGCGAGGTCGCTCCTGCGCGGACGCAGGCTCGCGCGTCCGAGCGGAAACCACTCGAGCAGCACGAGCAGGCAGGGCAGCGTGACCAGCATCGCCTTGCTCATCAGGCTGCAGGCGTAGAGCGCGAGCGCCGCCGCGAGCTTCCAGGCCGACGGCTCGCGCGACCAGGAGAGCCAGGCGAGCAGGCTCGCGAGGCCGAAAAAGGCGAAGAGCAGGTCCTTGCGCTCGACGATCCAGGCCACCGACTCGACGCGCAGCGGATGGACCGCGAAGAGCAGCGCGCCGGTGAAGGCGAACACGCGCGCGAGGCCCAGGCGCTGGAAGAGCACGAACACGAGCAGCGCGTTGGCCGCGTGCCAGCCGGCGTTCTCGAGCATGTGGCCCGCCGGGCGCAGGCCATAGAGCTCGACGTCGAGCATGTGCGAGAGCCAGGTCAGCGGGTGCCAGTTGGCGGCCTGGAAGTTGGTGAAGACCCAGCGCAGGTTGTCGAGCGAGAGCCCCGAGAGCACGCGCGGGTTGGCCGTCAGGTACAGGCTCGTGTCGTAGTCGACGAATTCGTGCCGGGCCGTCTGCGCGTAGAGCGCGAAGACCGCGACCACGAGGCACAGCGGCGCTGCGATGCGTTCGAGGAGCGTGCGGGAGCTCATGCGCGACACGCCAGCCTAGCGAAGCGCCTGCAGCTCTGCGCCGAGCCTCTACGCAACACGGCCCAAGCACGCCTACGCAACCCTTCGCGGGCGCCTGCCTCCAGTGCCGTATGCCCAGCAACTCGCGCTTCGACGACCATCCCTCCTAGTCGCTGCCACCATCCGAAGTAGTACGGGCGCGCAAGAGGCGCGGCCACCAGGAGGAATGGATGTCCGCCACCGTGACGAAGATCGAAGGCTGGCGCTGGGAGATGCACTCTCCCGGTTCCGGATTGACACGCACCCGGGTCGAGAGCTTCGAGCCGCGCGCCGACGAAGCGCTCGTGCGCGTGGCCGGCTGCGGCGTGTGCCATACCGACCTCGGCTACCTCTACGACGGCGTGCGCACGCGCAAGGCGCCGCCGCTGGCACTCGGCCACGAGATCTCGGGCGAGGTCGTCGCCGTCGGCGAGCGCTACCCCGAACTGCTCGGCAAGGCGGTGATCGTGCCCGCGGTGACGCCCTGCGGAGACTGCGAGGACTGCCACGAGGGCCGCGCCGCCGTGTGCAAGCGCCAGATCATGCCGGGCAACGACGTGCAGGGCGGCTTCGCGAGCCACGTGATCGTGCCCGCGCGCGGGTTGTGCGTGGTCGACGTGCCCGGTGCGCTCGAAGGGCGCGTGCTCGGCAAATCGGAGTGCACGCTGGCCGAGCTCTCGGTGATCGCCGACGCGGTCAGCACGCCCTACCAGGCGATCTGCCGTTCGGGACTCGGAGAAGGCGACCTCGCGCTGGTCGTGGGCCTCGGCGGCGTCGGCGGCTACGCGGTGCAGATCGCCAAGGCGCTCGGCGCGCACGTGATCGGCTTCGATCTCGATCCCGCGCGCATCGCGAGCCTCGCGGCGCACGGTCTCGACCTCGGCGTCGACGTGCATGCCGGCGAACAGGCCGCGGTCGAGGCCGCGCGCAAGTTCGCCAAGGAACGCGGCCTCTCCGCGAGCGGCTGGCGCATCTTCGAGTGCTCGGGCTCGAAGGGCGGACAAGCTCTGGCCTGGCGACTGCTCGGCCCGGCCGGCTGGCTCTCGGTCGTGGGCTTCACGATGGACAAGCTCGAAGTGCGCCTCTCGAACCTGATGGCCTTCGACGCCACGGCCGCGGGCAACTGGGGCTGCGTGCCCGAGCTCTACCCCGAGGCGCTGGCGCTGGTGCTCGAGGGCCGCGTGGCCGTCAAGCCCTTCGTGCAGAGCTTCCCCATGGAACAAGTGTGCGAGGTGCTCGCCGCCGCGCACGAACACAAGCTCTCGAAGCGTCCCGTCCTGATCCCCGGAGACAAGTGATGTCGCAGCCCATGACCCTCCCGCACTTCGTCGATTTCGACCTCGCCCCCGCCGACGCGCGCTTCGAGGGCGTGCGCTACGAGCTGCTTCCGCTCGTCGACCGCCGCGGCAAGACAGCCGCGGGCCTGTTCACGGCCTGGATCACGCTCGACAACACGAAGCAGCTCAACTCCTACACGACCGAGATGATCAAGGGCGTGATCCACAGCTTCCGCCGCGCCTCCAACGCGCGCGACGTGGTGGCGGTGGTCTTCACGGGTGCAGGCGAGCGCGCCTTCTGCACCGGCGGCAACACCGAGGAGTACGCCACCTACTACTCCGGCCAGCCGGACGAGTACTTGCGCTACATGCGCCTGTTCAACGACATGGTCACGGCCATCCTGCACTGCGACAAGCCCGTGATCTGCCGCGTCAACGGCATGCGCATCGCCGGCGGCCAGGAGATCGGCATGGCCTGCGACTTCACGGTCGCGAGCGATCTCGCGATCTTCGGCCAGGCCGGCCCGCGCCACGGTTCGGCGCCCGACGGCGGCTCGACCGACTTCCTGCCGCTCTTCACGGGCGTCGAGCGCGCGATGCAGAGCTGCACGCTGTGCGAGACCTGGACGGCCTACGAGGCGCTGCGCTTCGGCCTGCTGACCGACGTCGTGCCGGTGCTGAAGAGCGAAGGGCGCGTGATCCCGAACCCGATGGTCGTGACCGAGCGCTGGCTCGATGACGCGGGACGCGTGGTGCACGGCAGCCCGAAGAGCGGCGAGGCGCTCGCGCGCGGCAAGGAAGTCTTCAAGAGCGGAACGATCGACCTCGCTCCGCTGGATGCTTGCGTGCAGCAGCTCGTCGCGAAGCTCGCCGACACGATGCCCGGCTGCCTGCGCAAGACGATCGAGTCGGTGCGCAAGCACAAGCTCGCGCACTGGGACAAGAACCGCGAAACGAACCGCGCCTGGCTGGGCCTGAACATGCTCGGCGAGGCACACCTCGGCTTCCGCGCCTTCCACGAGGGTCCCAAGGACAAGCGCGAAGTCGATTTCATCGAGTTGCGCCGGCGCCTCGCCGAGGGCGGCCGCTGGAGCGAGGACTTCATCGAGGCGCTCTTGCCCAAGGCGGAGGGCCGCTGAGATGACCAGCGCCATCAGCGTGAGGAGCGTGCGACTCGAGCAACTCGAGGGCCGGCGCATCGCGCGCCTCGTGCTCTCCGCGGGCAAGGGCAACGTGATCAGCGGCGCCGTGGCCGACGAAATGGTCGCGGCCCTCGCCAACGCGGCGAAGGAGCGCTCGCTCTGCGCGCTGCTGCTCGACCACGAAGGCAAGGACTTCTCCTTCGGCGCGAGCGTGCAGGAACACACCCCGGGCGAAGTGCACAAGATGCTGCCCAAGCTGCACGCCGCAGCGCTGGCGCTGCTGCGCTTCCCCGTGCCGGTGCTCGCCTGCGTGCGCGGACGCTGCCTCGGCGGCGGCTTCGAGATCGCGCAGTGCGCCACGCTGGTCTTCGCCACGCCGGGCGCCGTGCTTTCGCAGCCCGAGATCCAGCTGGGCGTCTTCGCACCGCTCGGCTCGGTGATCCTGCCGCGCGTGATCGGACCGCGGCATGCGGCCGACGTGCTGCTCACGGGCCGCAACATGAGCGCCGAGGAGGCGCAGCGCCTGGGTCTGGTGCACACGCTCAGCGAGGATCCGACCGCGAGCGCGATCGCCTGGGCCACGCAACATCTCGCGCCGCGCAGCGCCTCGAGCCTGCGCCACGCGCTGACCGCGCTGCGCGGCTGGGACCTCGAGGCCTTCACGCGCGAACTGCACGCGCTCGAGGAGCTCTACCTCGAACGCCTGATGAAGACCAAGGACGCCGCCGAGGGCATCGGCGCTTTCCTCGAGAAACGCGCCCCGGCGTGGAAGGACCAGTGATGACTACGCTCGAACCGCTCATCGAACGCTGTCGCGAACTGGTCGACGACCTCGAACTCACGAGCGTCAAGCACTGGAAGGCCGCGCACCCGCGCGGGATCGCGATCGGCTACCTGCCGATCTACGCGCCGCGCGAGATCGTGCACGCGGCGGGCGGCCTGCCGGTGGGTGTCGTCGGCGCGGGCGAGGAGCTCGAGATCGTGCGCGGCGACGCGTGCTTCCAGTCCTACATCTGCCACCTGCCGCGCTCGGTGATCGAGCTCGCGTTGACCGGCCGGCTCGACGTGCTCGAGGGCATGATCTTCCCCTCGACCTGCGACGTGATCCGCAACCTCTCGGGCATCTGGAAGCTCAGCTTCCCGGGCAAGTGGGTGCACTACCTCGACCTGCCGCAGAACTTCGAGCCCGAGCTCGGCGGCGTGTTCTACCGCCGCATCCTGCTCGAGATGTACTCCGAGTTGTGCGCCTTCACGGGCCAGCAGCCCGATCTCGAACGCCTGCGCGCCTCGATCGCGCTCTTCAACGAGAACCGGCGCCTCGTGAGCCAACTCTACGCGGCCCGCGCGGCCGAGCCCTGGAAGTTCGGGGCGCTCGAGAGCTACCTCGTGCTGCGCGCCGGCCTCGTGCTGCCGGTCGAGGAGCACAGCGCGATCCTGCGCGAGTACCTCGCGGGTTGCGCGCTGCGCGAGACGCGCCCGCTCGACAACGCGCGCATCGCATTGCGCGGCGCCTTCTGCGAGCAGCCGCCGCTGGCGCTGATCCAGACGCTCGAACGCGCCGGCTGCTACGTGGTCGAGGACGACTTCCTGCCCATGCTGCGCTGGCCCGAGGGCGACGTCTCCGAGCAGGGCGACCCGCTCGGCGCGCTGGTCTCGGCCTGGCTCGACACGCCCTGCGAAGCCGCCTCGCGCTACGTCAAGGACGTCGACCAGAAGGGCTGCACGCTGGTCGCGAGCACGCGGCAGACCAAGGCCGAGGGCGTGATCTTCGCCACGCCGAGCTTCTGCGATCCGGCGCTGCTCGACCGGCCGATGATGCAGGCCGCGCTGACCAAGGCCGGGATCGCCTTCACCTCGTTCAAGTACGCGGAGAACACGGGCCAGATGCAGCCCATCCGCGAGCAGGCCGGGACCTTCGCCGACTCGATCAAGCTCTGGGGAGAAGCATGAAACCGACCATCGCCAAAGAACCCTCGATGCTGCGCCAGAAGGACATGGTGGCGGGGCATTACCACAAGCTCGGCACGGCCGCCGAACGCGGCCAGAAGGTGGCCTACACCTTCGTGCCCGGCAACCTGACCGAGCTGATGCTCAGCTTCGACCTGTTGCCGGTGTACCCGGAGATCAACGCGCTGCAGAACGCGATGCGCAAGCTCTCGGGCGACTACATCGCCGAGGCCGAACGCGCGGGCCACTCCGAGGACGTCTGCACCTACGTCAAGTGCGACATCGGCATGATGCTCAAGGGCAACACCGGCCCGACGGGCGAGAAGATGCCGCCGCCGGACGTGCTGCTGCTCTCCTACACGGGCTGCTTCACGTTCATGAAGTGGTTCGAGCTCTTGCGCGAGAAGTACCGCTGCCCGACGGCGATGCTGCACGTGCCCTACATGCCCGACGGCGTCGTGACCAAGGAATCGCGCGACTACGTCGTCAAGCAGCTGAAGGACGTGATCATCCCGGCACTCGAGAAATCGAGCGGCAAGAAGTACGACGAGGAGCGCCTGCGCGAGATGCTCAAGCTCTCGGCCAAGGCCGAGGACGACCTCGTGACCGTGCTCGAGTCGGCCAAGCACCGGCCCTCGCCGATCGACTCGTACTTCGGCGGCGTCTACTACATCGGACCGCTGTTCACCGCCTTCCGCGGCACGCAGGACGCCGTCGACTACTACCGCGAGCTGCGCGAGGAGGTCGAAGGGCGCATGCAGCGCGGCGAAGGCCCGATCACTCCCGAGGGCCAGGTCTCCGACGAGCGCTTCCGCCTGGTCGTCGAAGGCCCGCCCAACTGGACCCACTTCCGCGAGTTCTGGAAGATGTTCCACGACGAGGGCGCGGTGGTCGTCGCCAGCACCTACACCAAGGTCGGCGGCCTGTACGACCGCGGCTTCCGCCACGATCCGGACCGGCCGCTCGAGTCGCTGGCCGAATACTGCCTGGGCTGCTACACGAACCTGGGCCTGCCGCGGCGCGTCGAGCTGATCAGCGAGTACATCCGCGACTACCAGGCCGACGGCTTCGTGATCAACTCGGTCAAGAGCTGCGACTCGTTCAGCTCGGGCCAGCTGGTGATGCTGCGCGAGATCGAGAAGCGCACCGGACTCGCCGGCGCTTTCATCGAGACCGACCTGGTCGACCCGCGCTACTTCTCCCCCGCCAACGTGCGCACGCGTCTGGAATCCTACTTCCAGATGCTGGCCCAGAAGCGCGAAGGAGCGCTCGCCCGATGAAGGTCTACGTGGGCATCGACCTCGGCTCGACCACGACCAAGTCGGTCGTGCTCGACGAGCACGGCCGCATCTTCGGGCGCGGCATCACCAACTCGCGCTCCAACTACGACGTCGCCTGCGAGATCGCGCGCGGCGAGGCGCTGGCCGACGCGCGCTTCAAGATCTTCGGCGAGCTGCTCTCGAAGAGCCCGGAGCTCGCGGCCAAGCGCGACGAGTTCCTCGAGCTCCTGCGGCGCAACTTCCGCCTGGAGCAGTACCTCAACTCCCTCGGCGAGCTCGAGGCGCGCTGCCTCGTCGCGGCCGAGCAGCTGCAGAGCGTCGGCGCGCCCGCGGCGCTCGTCCAGAGCCTGCGCGCGCTCTTCGCCGAGATGCGCGTGGAAGCGCCCTCGCTCTACGCGCCCGGCGCCAAGGTGCGCTCGGACTTCTTCCGCGACCTCGCCGGCTCGCGCTTCGCGCAGCTCGCGAAGCGCCAGGCGCTGGAGCACGGCGTCGACTTCGAGCTGCTCGTCTCGATCTACGACAAGTCGATCCTGGGCGTCGAGAACACCGTCGCGACGGCCGCCTTCCAGGAGCTGCTCGAGGCCGCCGTGGGGCGCGGCCTCTCGGAGCAGGCCAGCACGCGACTCGCGCGTGAACTCGAGGCTGCCTGCCGCGAGGCGCTCGAGATGCATCTGGTGGAAGCGGTCAGCGTCGGCACCGGCTACGGCCGCGCGCGCCTGCCTTTCCCGAAGGAATTGATCCGCTCCGAGATCCTGTGCCACGGCCTGGGCGCGCACGCGGCCTTCCCGGACACGCGCACGGTGCTCGACATCGGCGGACAGGACACCAAGGCGATCCAGGTCGACGAGCACGGCGTGGTGACCTCGTTCCAGATGAACGACCGCTGCGCCGCGGGCTGCGGACGCTACCTCGGGTACATCGCCGAGGAGATGAACATCGGCCTGCACGAGCTCGGCCCGATCGCGCTGCGCTCGAAGAAACCCGTGCGCGTCAGCTCGACCTGCACGGTCTTCGCCGGTGCCGAGTTGCGCGACCGCCTCGCCGGCGGCCACAAGCGCGAGGACATCCTCGACGGCCTGCACCGCGCGATCATGCTGCGCGCGATGTCGCTGCTCGCGCGCTCGGGCGGCGTGCACGAGCAGTTCACCTTCACGGGCGGCGTGGCCAAGAATCCGGCCGCGGTGCGCGCGCTGAAGGGCCTCGTGCGCGAGAGCTACGGCGAGCGCACGCTCAACATCTCGGCCGATTCGATCTACACGGGCGCGCTCGGCGCCGCGATCTTCGCCTTGCGCGAGGAACGTCCCGGCGCCGAAGCCGCGCCGGTGCTCATGGGAGGTGCCGCATGCTCCTGACTTCCGGAATCGACGTGGGCTCGAACGCCATCAAGGCGGTCGTGCTCGAGGAGACCAGCGCAGCACCCAGGCTGCTCGGCCGCGGCAAGATGAAGGTGCGCGGCGGCGACCTGAACGAGGTCGTGCGCGCCGCCTTCGAGCTCGCGCTCAAGTCGGCCAACGTGCGCGAGGACCAGCTGGCCTACATCGCCACCACGGGCGAGGGCGAGAACGTGCCCTTCCGCACGGGCCACTTCTACTCGATGACCTGCCACGCGCGCGGGGGCCTCTACCTCGTTCCCGACGCGGTCGCGGCGCTCGACGTGGGCGCCTTGCACGGCAAGGTGATCCGCATGGATCCGCGCGGCAAGGTGCTCGGCTACCGCATGACCAGCCAGTGCGCCTCGGGCTCGGGCCAGTTCCTCGAGAACATCACGCGCTACCTCGGCATCACGCTCGAGGAGATCGGCCCGCTCTCGCAGCGCGGAGCCAACCCCGAAGCGGTCTCGAGCGTCTGCGCCGTGCTGGCCGAGACCGACGTGATCAACATGGTCAGCCGCGGGATCTCGGTGCCCAACATCCTGAAGGGCATCCACCTCTCGATGGCCGGACGCCTCTTGCGACTCGTGCGTTCGGCCGGAGCCGAAGGACGCGTGGTCGTGACCGGCGGACTCGCGGCCGACAGCGGATTGCTCGCGGCCCTCGCCCAAAGCGCCGGCGAGCTCGGGATCGCGCTCGACCTCGTCGCGCATCCGGATTCCTCCTACGCCGGCGCGCTCGGTGCCGGCATCTGGGGTGCCTACCGCCAGCGCAAGCTCGCGGGGAAGGTCTGAGCGATGGGCCACCTGCGCGCGGATTTCAGCGGCGAGGTGGCGCTCGTGACCGGCGGCTCGGGCGGCATCGGCCTCGCGATCGCGCGCGCGCTCGCAACGGCCGGCGCGCGCGTGCACGTGCTCGACCGCGTCGAGCCGCCCGCGGGCGAGGGCCTCGTGTACCACGCCTGCGATCTCTCCGACCGCGCCGCTCCCGCAAAGGCAGTGGCCGAGGTCCTCGCGCGCGAAGAACGCCTCGACCACCTCGTGCAGGCCGCCGGCATCACGCGCGACAACGTGCTCTGGAAGCTCTCGGACGAGGACTTCGAGCAGGTCCTCGCGGTCAACCTGACCGGTGCCTTCCGCGTCTTGCGCGCCGTCGTGCCGCAGATGCGCACGCAGCACAAGGGTCGCGTGGTGCAGATCGCCTCGATCAACGGGATGCGCGGCAAGTTCGGCCAGTCGAACTACAGCGCTTCCAAGGCCGGCCTGATCGGCCTGACGCGCACCGCGGCGCGCGAGCTCGGATCCTTCGGCATCACCGTCAACGCCGTCGCCCCGGGCCTGATCCGCACCGCGATGACCGAGAAACTGCCCGAGGCCGTGCTCTCGAAGGCGCTCGCCGAAAGCGCCACGGGCCGCCACGGCACGGTCGAAGACGTCGTCGGAGCCGTGCTGTTCCTGCTCAGCGACGAGGCCGCGCACGTCACCGGCGAGGTGCTGCGCGTCGACGGCGGACAAATGAGCTGAAGGACCAAGCCATGCGCACCATCATCGAACCCTTCCGCATCAAGAGCGTCGAACCGATCCGCCGCACCACGCGTGTCGAGCGCGAGGACGCGCTGCTGCGCGCGCACAACAACCTCTTCGCGCTGCACACGGCCGACGTCCTGATCGATCTCCTGACCGACAGCGGCACGGGCGCCATGTCGAGCGAGCAGTGGGCCGGCATCATGCGCGGCGACGAGACCTACGCCGGCGCGATCAGCTTCGACCGCTTCCAGAGCGCGGTGCGCGACGTGACGGGCTTCGAGCACGTGATCCCCACGCACCAGGGCCGCGCGGCCGAGCACCTGCTCTTCGGCCTGCTCGGCGGTCCGGGGCGCGTGATCCCGAACAACACGCACTTCGACACCACGCGCGCCAACATCGAGGTCGGCGGAGCCACCGCGGCCGACCTGCCCTGTGCCGAGGCCTCGGACCTGCACTCCGACGAGCTCTTCAAGGGCAACATGGACCTCGAGGCGCTCGAACGCGTGCTGCACTCGGCCGCGGCCAGTGTGCCGCTGGTGATGCTCACGATCACCAACAACGCCGGTGGCGGCCAGCCGGTCAGCCTCGCGAACATGCGCGCCGTGCGTGCGATCTGCGACCGCTACCGCGTGCCGCTGTTCCTCGACGCCTGCCGCTTCGCCGAGAACGCCTGGATGGTGCGCCTGCGCGAAGCGGGTCAGCACTCGCGTTCGCCACGCGAGATCGCGCGCGCGTTCTTCGACCTCGCGCACGGCTGCACGATGAGCGCCAAGAAGGATGGACTGGCGAACATCGGCGGCTTCGTGGCGCTGCGCGATCCCGCGATCGCCGAGGAGCTGCGCGCGCGGCTCGTCGTGACCGAGGGCTTCCCGACCTACGGCGGGCTCGCCGGCCGCGACCTCGAGGCGATCGCCATCGGACTCGAGGAGGTGCTCGACCCCGACTACCTCGAGTACCGCCACGCCAGCATCCGCTACGTGGTCGAGCGTCTGCGCGCGCGCGAGGTGCCCGTCGTCTGGCCCGCGGGCGGTCACGCGGTCTTCCTCGACGCCAGGCAGTTCCTGCCGCAGCTCGAGCCCGCGGAGTTCCCCGGCCAGGCGCTGGCACTCGAGCTGTACCTCGAAGGGGGCATTCGCAGCTGCGAGATCGGCAGCGTGATGCTCGGCCGCAACGACCCCGTCACCGGCGTGCTGCAGCCCGCGCGCCACGAACTCGTGCGCCTGGCGATCCCGCGCCGCACGTACACGCAGAGCCACATGGACTACGTGCTCGAGGTGATCGAAGCCGTCTGGCAGCGCCGCGAATCGATCCCCGGCGTGCGCATCTCGAAAGGACCGAGCGTGCTGCGCCACTTCCGCGCCGAGTTCGAACGTCTGCCGCTGCGCGCGGAGGCGCTGCGGTGAACGCCCTCGCCCCAGCGCAGCCCGCCGGAGAGCTCGACTCGCACGAGATCGAGCGCCGCTTCGCCGAGCAGCGCGCGATGATCGGCGACACGCCGCTCTACGCCCTGGGCTTGCGCGTGCGCGGCCGCGAGCTGTGCGTCTACGCCAAGGACGAGAGCCGCAACCTGACCGGCTCGATCAAGGACCGCATGGCGCACTTCGTGCTCGAGGATGCCTGGCGCCGCGGGGAGTGGCAGCCGGGCGACGAGATCGCCGAGGCGACCAGCGGCAACACCGGCATCGCCTTCGCCGCTCTCGGCCGGCGCTTCGGTTCGCCCGTGCGCATCTTCATGCCCGATTGGATGAGCAAGGAGCGCAAGCTCCTGCTCTCGAGTCTCGGCGCGACGCTCGTGCCCGTCAGCCACGAACAAGGTGGCTTCATCGGCTCGATCGCGCTCGCCGATGCCTGGGCACGCGAGCACGAGCACGTCTTCCGGCCGCAGCAGTTCTCGAACCGCGCCAACATCGAGGCGCATCGTCTCGGCACCGGCCCCGAATTCGCGCTGCAGCTCGAGCGCGCCGGACTGCGGCCCACGGCCTTCGTCGCCGGTGTCGGCACGGGCGGCACGGTCATGGGCGTCGGTGCCGCGCTGCGCGAGCACTTCGGACGCGTCGCGGTGCATCCGCTCGAACCGGCCAACTCCCCCACGCTGCGCACGGGCAAGCGCGAAGGCGTGCACCGCATCCAGGGCATCAGCGACGAGTTCATCCCCGAGATCCTCGACCTCGCTGCGCTCGATGCGCTGGTCGACGTCTGGGACGGCGACGCAATCCTCGTGGCGCAGCGACTCGCGCGCGAGCTCGGCCTGGCGTTCGGCATCAGCTCGGGCGCGAACCTGATCGGCGCCGTGCAGGTCGCACTCGCACAAGGCCCGGGCGCCG
>Ga0302321_100002041_pt1 | contig 17289 bp, 11 predicted proteins | sample Fen_T0_1_FD_202505 | JGI IMG/M metagenome (GOLD analysis project Ga0302321, IMG submission 202505) | Peat permafrost microbial communities from Stordalen Mire near Abisko, Sweden - Fen_T0_1 | ecosystem: Environmental > Terrestrial > Soil > Wetlands > Permafrost | place: Sweden: Abisko...
ACTCAACCGAAAGCGTTGGCGTCGACATCGCATCTCCGAATTGCCCGCTGGAGTATCCCTGGTTCAGGAAGGGAGAACGGCGTCCTTCCACATCCGGGACGGCCACTCGGTGGTTGAGCTGGAGGCCGAGCTGTCAGGTTCAGCCGACTACGACCTGCTCGTCAACAGCGAGGGATTCGCTTGGCAGATTGATGTCGGGACATACGAGCCCAGCCCAGCCCCGACCGAGGTTTCTGCCGCTGCCAAGCTGGCGTTGGAAGCCTGGCTGACCGCGAAGGGGTGGCGTTTTGTCTATTTTCCCAACGCTTCCCCAGGCTCGCCGTGACTTGCGCCGACGGCAAGCTGCGTAGCTACGCCCTTCCCCTCGCCCCCCTCCGGCTCGATGGAGCTGGGCCTTCCCACGGCAGGCCGTCGACGTAGTACGGGATGCGCCCGTCCCCTTGGGGGTCTTTCAGACACTGGTGGGGACAGTGGCCACCGCAAATCCCTTTGACGAAATCCGCAATACTCGTCACGGTCTCGCGCGCGATGGCGGCACGCTCGTCCGCCGGGAAAAGGTCGTGCTTTTCCAGAATCTTCACCACGGCCTGGGAGAATCCCGAGCCCCCCTTGGCCCCCATCACATTGTCCACGAACGCGTCGCCCACGGCCAGGGCAACCGATTCGATGGTGGCAAGTGCTGCCCGGCGGGCTGAAGCCTCTTCCCGGTTGCGGATGTTGAGCTCGACGTGGGCGACCGCTGCGATGTCGAGGTGGATCACGTCAACCTTGAGATGATCGTGGTCGTCTCCGGAAAGACGACCGCGCAGGTGCTCGCGCGCCTCCGCGAGGCGAAGGCCACGATCGGCCTCGGGCGGCTCTTCGAGCGCGGCCAGCAGCGAGCGCAACGCCATTTGCGACAGGAATACGCTTTCGGGCTGCAACACCTCGACCGCAAGCTTGCGGCACAGCTTGGCCCGCGCCCCGTCGTCCAGGCACGCGAAGAGACTGGCTTGATGGCGAAGCATGCGTTCAAGGCGCGCGGGTTCGTTGTCGGCACGCAAACGCTTGCACAGATCCTGTGTGGCCGTGGCCAGCCGGGTCGCGGCGGTCTTGTAGGCCGCCTTGCCCTTGCCGCGAATGGGCTTGTCCAGCAGCGCGCGGGATTCCTGCACGGTGCTTTCGCGCGCCTCGAAGAACCATGATTCGAAGGACTCGCTGTCGAGCAAGCCATCCACTTCCTCGGGCGTCGTCTCGGCGTGGTCCGCATCCGCTGGCTCGATAAAGGCCTGTGCCCTCGCCTTGGCCAAGGCGGGCTCGGCCAGCGCCATGGCCTGCACAACATCGCCGTCTGACAAGGTTTGAGGTTTGGCGGATCGTACGGCTTCGTCAATTAGCCGCGCCGCGAGCGGCATGGGAACGAAGGCGGCCAGATTCCCGCAACCCTTTCTGATCTTCTCCACCAGCTCATCCACGCTTCGGCTGGGTAGATTCTGCATGACGAATCCGTCGCGCAAGCCGTTGCCATAGTGGAGAAGCAGGTTGGCAAAATCGAAGGTCGGCAAGCGCGGAATGATGATGTTGATGGCAAAGCAGGCGTCGCCATCGACGCCGGTGACCATGGCGCGCGCGGCTTCCATGTCCTGGTGAACCGTACCGCGCAACCCCTTGGCGCGCAGGATGTGCAGATGCTTGCGCGCCAGCTTGGCCTCCTGAGGACCTGTTTCCTTCGCCGCGAAGGTAGCAAGCAGGTCGGCCGCCTCTTGGGTGGCATCGGCAGCCACAAGGTCAATCAGCCTGCTGCGCCTCTCCCCATCCTCCTCGGCGCCAAGCAAGTGCATGCACAAACTGGCCAGCTTGTGTTTGCGCTCGCCCGCCAGCTCACGGATGGCCTTGAGAAAAGACGTGCGGAAGTGCGGCTGAAATTCCCGGTAGCTGTCAAGAAACGCCTGCAAACCGAAGCCATGATCAGCCTCGGGATCCTCCAGCATCTCGAACACCGGCAAGCTCAGACAGGCCACTTGCTCGTCGGGCGTGAGGCGATCGCTAAAACTCGTGGATTGGTGCTCAAGGGCCCACACGGCCGCGGCGCGCTGGCTGGTGCCAAGGGAAGTGTCCATGGCAATGGCTATCAGGAGCGAGCCTGCCGCGTCCCCGCCGAGACAGGCCAAGGCTTCGCTGGCCACGCGGGCCACCAGGCGATCGCCCTTGCGCACGGTCGCGGCCAGCGCCAGGCGTACGGACTCTTGGTCCGTCAGCGCGCGGAAGGGTTCTAGCAGCCCGTGCAGCTCCTCCCGTTTTGGAAAAGCATCGGTCGTTCCACGCTCCTTCACGAGCGCGACAAGATCATCGAGCGAGGCAGCCATGCTGGCCCTTATAGCGCGCGCCGGGTGCGACCGACCGCGAGAATTTCCAGGCAAGAGGCGAAATGCGTCTAGCGCAAGGTTCGCGCAAGGAAGGCGCCAAGGGCGGTGACGACTTCCTCGGGGATCGCGTGACCGCCGTCGAAAGGAATGAACGTCACCACCAACCCAGCGGCCACAAGATCCGCACGCAGACGTTCGGCCAGATCGAAAGGCAAGATGTTGTCGGCCCGACCGTGCGCCATGAAGACTGGCAGTCCTTTTCGCATCGCCATGCGCGATTTCCAGCCCGCAAGATCCAGCGGGGTTCCAGACAAAATCACCAGCGCGGCCAGGGGTTCATCCGACGTGAAGGCGACTTCGCAAGCCACCATCGCTCCCTGCGAGAATCCACCCAGGACAAACGGGTGCGCCTTGGAATTCCCCTCGCGGGAGATCGCTCTGCGCACGAGCTTTGCGGCTCGATCCACGCCGCGCGGATCTTCGTTGGTCAAATCCACGCCAAGCTTGCCGGGCCGCAGATGCGCCGCCAGATCCAGCTTCCACCAAGCGCGCCCGTCGAGCAGTCCATCTTTGCGCGCGACCATGTCGGGCGCCTGCGGAAACAAGAACTGTCCGACGGCGGGAAAGGGAATGGTCTGGGCGTAGGGCAGCCAGTGTTCGGCCGCGGAGCCGTAGCCGTGAAGGAGTACGAAGCTCGGCGGTCCCTTGCCACCCTTGCGCAACACCTGCAGCCGAGTCTGCCAGGGCATCCAACAGGCGAAGCCCGATCCCACCAGGAGACTCGCAGCCAAGAGCAGCCAGCGGCGCCGATTCACGCCTCTTCCTCACTGCCTTTGGGTTCCGCGCACAGCCCCCACCCATAGGCCGCCAGTAGCACAGCCAAGCACGCGAGCCCCAGCCACACGTAGCTATTGACCAAACCTGGGAGGGAAAAGCCTTGCTGGAATATCAGCACAGTCGGATCCGACGGCCCTCGCCCTTCATCTTCCCCAAAGGGAATGACCTCGCGATCTGTCCGCGCCGCCCACCAGGTGGCGAACCCATCGGCAAACGCCGCCGCGCCAATGACCAGGAAGCCCCAGCGCAGCCACCCCACGCGCAACTGGCTGCGCTTGCGCGCGTACAGGGAAAGCATGAGCAAGGTTCCCAGGATCATGCAGCCGCCATCGCCGCTCCAGATGATGAGAGCCATGGCCCGGCCATCGGGAAGAACGAAGGTGCAATAGAGCTGCGCCGCCAGCACGACCAGCAAGAACACCGCCCAAGGCTTGCGCGAGCGCCAGCAGCGGAAAGCGCCATAGCCGATTCCGCCCGCCAGCAACACCACCACGATCCAGGTCCGCTGCGCACCCACCGGCGTGAACCACGGCCCCGGAAAAGCAAATCGTCCACACAGCCAGGCCGCGATGGCGTGTCCCAGTTCATGGACCCACATGCTGAACACCGTCCGCAAGAGCATGTGCAAAAGGCCGGTGTGCACCACGCCCCAGGCCACGAGGAGCGCAATGGGCAGGGCCAACTGGCGGATGCGCCGCTCGATGGTCGCTTCTAGCGCTGGTATCCCCCAAGAGGCTTTCGGCTGAGCAGCCCTCCAGGCTGCGAAGTCGCTATCCGCAGACGGCGCCGCAGGTGATGGCATCGTCTTCGGCGCTGACGCTTCTCCGCAAGTACATCCCCGCGCACTACGCACGGGCTGGCCGCAACGCGGACAAGCGCGAATCGAGGAAGCCACTTCGGAAGTGTATCGCGCTCAATACGCGACAACAGAAATTAACCACAGAGGACACAGAGGACAATGAGGACGGACGAAGAAGGAATTCTCGGACCCAGGATCCGAGCCCCTTCAGTTCCCCTCCGACTCTGTGTCCTCTGTGGTGAACACAGCAGGCGCGATCACGTACCCGGGCGGCTCTGATCCACGCTGCCCGCGGATACGCACTTGAAGACGTAGCGGCCCCGGCCGATCTCGATGGTGTCCCCGTCGCCCAAGGGCTGGCGCCCGCTGACCGGCTTGGTTTCGACCTTGATCGATCCCTGCATGGGCTCGATGTAGAAGGCCCCACGCCGCGCGATGATCACCGCGTGTTGATCGGCGACCTGGGTGTCAGCCTCGAAGCGGACATCGCATCCTGGGCCACGGCCCAGGATGGCGCGGCCGCTGGCGAGGCGCAGGGTTTCGCCACGCTTGCCCTGCCCCGCCGCCCGCACCAGCCAACCGACCGCCAAAGAACTATTCGTGCTCGCACTCTCGTTGCGAAGCGCGGCCTGGATCTCCAGGGCGACGCCCCGCGCCCGCGGCGTCGCCAGCGCGGGATGGCGGCTGCCCGAGGCGCGCAGCGCCCGCGCCAGTTCATCGAGGCCCATGCGAGAAAAGGCGCCCCACTGGTCTTCCGGTACGCGCGCGGCGATGCTGCTGGCCACCTGGTCCGGGGGCGACTGGCCGGCGACAGACTGCGCCAGCACCTCGGCCAGGTCGGACCCCAGCAGGGTATCGTCGTTGGACTTGCGCGACAGCAGGGCTTGCAGTTCCTCGAAGCGGCGCCGGCCAGCCTTGGTCTTGAACAAGGGGTAGCGTTCGTCGGCGAACACCGAGGCATCTAGTTCGGCCAGGCTGGCCACGTCGTTGGGATAGCTGCGGGTCAGCTCGACCAGGGCGCGCTGCGCGGAAAGCCCACGCTGGATAAGCGCATGCGCCGCGGCCACCACTGGATCCTCGTCCTCTTCGCCCGCTGGCTCTTCGCCCGACGAGCGCCGGCGCAGTAGCACCACCACGATCGCAACCACCAAAAGCACGCCGATCACCATGCCTAGCAGGGCCAGCATCCAGGTCATGCTAGCCGCCACGGTGACCTTGCCCACCTCAAGCGCCCGCCGCTTGCCGTCGGTGGTCAGATTCAAACGAAGCTTGTGGGTGCCACCAAAATTGCGCCAGGACCAAGGCAGCTCCAGGCGCACCCGGCGCATGTCCGCGATGGCTTGTCCCAGCGAATCCAGCGTGGACTGAACCTCCAGGGGTTGCTCGGTGGCCCGGCGAAAAGCTCCCGAGACCGCGAGGTCACCAAGGTTCTTGGTGCTTTGCTCGGCGTCGGCCTCGGGAGGAGGGAACGAAACCACGAGCAGCTTGACACCGGCCTTTGCAATCTCGTCGGCCACGACGCCGAAGTCAGCCGAGCTATCTCCGGACGAATCGGTGAAGTCTCGGCCGTCCGTGACTACCAGCAAAACCTTGAACGGACTCTCGTCGCTGGCCAGGGCCCTGAGGTCCACGCGGATGGCATCGGCCAGATTGGGCCGGTCGCCCGATATGTAGCCAAGATCGTGAAGCTGGCCGCCGATCTCGGAGGCCTTCAGCTTGGGAATGGGTTGCCGCTTGCGGCCGTAGAGAGTTGCGTAAACGTTGGTCCGCGCGGGGATTCGCCTGAAGAATCCCCCCACGCCTTCCAGCATGGCATCCGAGATTCCCGCTGGCACATCCTTGACCCACAGGTAGACCAGCCCGACCGCCAGTGGCGATTTCCACGACTGGCTCGCCTCGGCCGCGGTCTGCGCAAATTCAGAGAAGACTTCGAGGGATTTGGGCGCTGGCCCGGGCTGCCCGTCGATCTCGACCTCGACAGCTGATGGCTTCAAGGTCGTGCCATCTTCCGAGATGCCGCCGACAAGCAACACCATCTCGCCCGACTCGCGCTCGACCTCGGGCGGTGAAGCCATGAACATCGGCGCGGCAAGGGCAGGCAACGACGCGGCAAGCGTCAGCGCTGGCAACGCAAAGGCCAGGAACCGGAATTTCACGCGCCCGCCTTTGCACTCGGGGACAGCCACAACGACTTGAACATCAATTCGGTTCGACCCACCCGCACAATGTCGCCCTCGGAGAGCTCGATGACCTCGCCCGGCACCAGCTTGTGCGAATTCACGAACGTCCCGTTTGCCGACGGACCTGGCACCTCGCGGTCGCGGATGGTGAAGGCCTCGTCCTGGCTGTCGCGCTGGGGCCTGTGAATCAGCGCGTGGCCGTTGGAGATGAACTTATCGTTGAAGTCGATCCACGTCTCCATGGAGGTGTTTTCCTGGGCGCCGCGCGAGAGAATGGTCACCGGCGTGGTCAGCTCGAACAGCGCTCCGTTGTGCTGCTTGTCCAGCGAGGAAAGCACGACGAACCAGCCCAGGCTGACGCCCGGAGTGGGCATCATGCCCTTGTCGTCGACCGTCGACATGAACATGGTCTTGGGCGAGGCCATGCGCGGACGGCAGTTGCCGCAGGTCGAGCCCCAGGCTGCCAGCATGGGCTGGCCGCAATTGGGACAGGGCTGCTCTTCGGTCCGGGCGGGCGCGGCCATGGAAACCCGCATGTCGTCGGGGGTGGAGGTATCATCGACCTTGCGCCAGGCAGACTTGGCGACAGGCTTGCGCCGAGACGCTGGGCCGCGCTTGCTTTGGGAAGGGATCCCTTTTTTAGGTTTGTCGAACACGGGAAGCTCGCCGCTAGGGATGATAGGTTTGCGAGCGACGATGGTCAAACACCTAACACAAAGATTTCGCTCACCTGAAGTATCATCGGACAGCGCATGAGCAGCCTCCTTTACCACCTCGTTGTGGCGCTCCTAACGGCAGCACCCGCCGGAGACCCTGCGCCGGCAACGCCCGCCACGCCCGCCGCGACCCGAGGCACCTCGATCATCGCTGCGGGCCAGCCCTTCGATGTGGGCCGCACGGTGGTGCTATGGAGCGACGAGCAGGGTTTCGATGCCTACCAAGTGCGCTGCATCGACCAGACCGGTGGCTGCTGCGACTTCGACTCCCCCCGCTTTGGCACGCGCAAGGGCTACACCAAGCGCACCCTCGAGAACCTGCAGGGCATCGTCTCGCAATTCGTGCTGCACTTCGACGGGTGCGTCAATTCGCGCTCTTGCTTCAAATCCATGCACAACCGCACCCGGCCCGGGGGCGGCACGGGCTGCGGGCTGTCCGCGCATTTCATGATCGACACCGACGGTACCATCTACCAGACCCTGGATCTGGCCGAACGCGCCTACCACGCGGAACAGGAAAACTCCATTTCGGTTGGCGTCGAGATCTGCAACCGCGGCCGCTACAAGGCCGATGAAATGAACAGGCTGCCCGCCGAGTGGCGGACGCGCCCGCGCAAGATCGTGATCATCAACGGTGCCAAGTACGACGCCTACGACTTCCGGCCCGAGCAGTACGAATCGATCGTTGCGATAACCCGCACGCTTTTGCGCATCTTTCCCAAGATGAAGCCCGAGATCCCCGAGAAAAACGGCGAGGTCATCATGGACACGCTGGAGGATCCGCTGAGCTTCCACGGCATCGTTGGCCACCTACACGTCGATCTGGACAAGCAGAAATGGGATCCAGGCGCGCTCGACTGGAAACGCATCCTGCGCGCCTTGCAGGGCTTTGTCTTCCCCATCCAGATCCGCGCCTTCACCGAGGTTCCGCGCACCCGCGACGAGCTCTTGAGCGCGCGCCGGGCGGCCTATTTCAGCAGCGAAGAGCGGGCCACGGGGTTCTTCCCGCTTGCCCCCGGCCGGCTCTTTCACTCCGGCGTCCACCTTCGCGGCAGGGCTGGCGCATCTGTCGTGGCGCCGACGCGCGGACGCATCGTGGCCGCACGCAAGGCCGAACGCAACGGTTCGTCGACCTCGTTCGTGCTGATCAAACACGAGGTCGAGGTGGACGGCGAAGTCATCACCTTCTTCTCCATGCTGGCGCACCTGAGCTTGCCCGAGTTTGGCACCAACAACCCGGTGCCCTGGATGCAGGCCCTCGCGCAGCCTGATCGGGCCGCGGCTCGAAAATCCATCGAGGCGGGAAGAGTCACCCTGCTTGATGACCGTGTCGAAACCGGCGACCTCGTGGGCTACCTCGGCCAGGTCAATCGCGGCCCCGAACAGGGTTCAGAGGTGCACTTCGAAATCTTCACCACGGACAAGTTGCCGGGCGAAATTGATCGCGGCTTCCGCTATCTCAATGCCAGCGCCGACGGCCCCATCGCCCGCCGCGCCCCACTGGTGGCCATGATGGATAAGAACGGCGACGGCCAAGTGGACGAAGCCGAGCTGACCACCCTTTTCCACGGCAACGACATGACCAAGCGCCAGGCCCTGCGCCGTGCGGTTGTGCGCCACCGCCACGAATGGGGCGACCGCACGACCCTCGAAGAATTCGTCGGCCTACGCGAGCTAGCCGCCATCCCCGAGGCCGACCGCCGCAGGCTCTACGCCATCGCCATCGCCCCCTACGTCTTCTGGAACGACGCCCTCTCCGAGCACGCCGGTCTGCCGCAAAACCAGATCATCTATTCCTACAATCCCATCACCTTTCTGCTGACCCTGGCAGCACGCTCCACCCACATTGACATCCCCTGGCCGCGTGACACCCTGGCCGATTCCACCCTCGAACCCCGCCGCCTATCGCTCGTTCCCCTGCTCGACTGGACCAAGCCCCCGCCCTCGCTGGCCCAAGAGCTCAAACTGCCGCCCCTCATCGGCAAGGATCTCCGCCCCAAACGCCGGGACGAGATCCCCCTCATCGAGTTGGCGCCGACGGATCAGCGCTAGGATTGGCCAGGAGGCCGAGGATTCGAGAGAGCGGCCGCTCGGCTTCCTCGGGCGGGGTGGGGACGGTCCCTCGTCGGCCGCATGCCAACGGCCGCGCTGCGCGCGTCCATGGCACGCTCGGCTTCCGGGTCCTTACGCGACCGGAGGACCGGTCGCTGGCCCCTGTCCCTAATCGCTGGCAACCGAGCGCGGACGCTCGGTGCGCGATTCTACGCCTCCGAGAAACCGTCCCCACCCCGCCCGCGCGCCGAGCTTACTTCAGCAATGCTCGCTTTCCGGTTACAATCATGCGGCCTCTACGGGTGACACCACATGGGAAAACATTTCAACACGAGAATTCGGGAGGCCCGAGAACGCGTCGGACTGTCCCAGGCAGACCTTGCGGAGAAGTTCGGCGTCACGGGTGCGACCATTTCCAACTGGGAGAATAGGGAGTCAACGCCTAGGGATGAGCTGCACGGAAAGGTGCTGGACTAGGTAGATGAGGTGGACCGAGCGCCGGAACTGCAGCAACCGCCTGTGGACGGGAGTGAGAGGAACGACGGGAAACAAGAGTCATCTGATTTTCGAGTCTCGGCTGATCGACAAAGTTCGCCCGTTGCCGTGGGAGAGTTCGCTGAGAGCATTCGACGCAGGCGAATCAAGAACGCCTGGTCGCAGAGCGAGCTTGCGGAAAAGCTTGGTGTTGCGCAGACGACCGTTTCAAATTGGGAAAATACCAAGGGTGTTCCTGATCGGTCGCAGCGGCAGCGGCTTCAAGAAGTTCTCGGATTGCAGGTCATCGACCGCCAGCAGGACGCGACCAATGCTTCTGACGAACAGGAACACGGCGAATCGGCCGGTCCTGCAGCCTTTGGGACGTGGCTCAATCGAACCCGACTTGAGAGAAAGCTGTCGGTGGCGGAACTGGCCCTGAAGGCAGATGTTTCCCGGCCCGCCGTGTACAACATCGAATCGGGTCGGATTGAGAATCCGCGCGCCGAGACGGTGCGCCGCTTGGAGCGAGCGCTGGGCAGCGAAGTACCAGCTGAGACGAAAAAGGAAATTCGGGAAGAGGCGACAGTAAAGGGCGTCGGAGAGTTCGTCGAGTTCGATCCGAACGACCATGATGACTGGCCTGAGATTCCCGGGATCTACGTCCTCTATGACATTTCAGAGCGACCAATCTACGTGGGCCAAGGGGCGAACATAAAACGCAGGATTCAGGACCACTTTCAGAAATTCTGGTTCAAGTCACCGATTGTTGAGACAGCCGCATGCATCAAGATCGAGGACGCGTCTCTTCGGGAGAAAATTGAAACCATCTTCATCCGCTTCCTAAAGCGCAACGCTGTCATCAACAAGCAGAATGTCGAGCGTTGATGCCGGCTAACTCACGTCCTTGAGGCGGACAAATCGGCCCATCAACACTTCCGGCAGCCCCTGTCCATCTTGCCCTTATTTGCCAGCCGACAGGTGTCAAGCTCGGCGCGCGGGCGGGCGGGGACGACTCTGGGGCGGCGTAGACGAGCGCCGCGAGCGTCCTCGCTCGCGCGCCAGCGAGTCGGGACAGGGGCCAGCGACCGGTCCGCCGGTCGCGTAGGGCCCCGGAAGCCACGCGTGCCATGGACGCGTCTGCGCGGCCGTTGGCATGCGGCCGCCACGGGGTCGTCCCCGACGCAAGCCCGCAGAAGCCGAGCGCCGCTCTCCCGAATGTGCCCTGGAGCAGGCGGCCCGCTAGCCCCTACCGAATGTCTCCAGCACGTCCGCCAGCGACGCCTGCCCTGAACCAAGCAGCTGCGACTGCGCCGGCGACAGCGCCTGCACGGCCTTCTCATTGGCCGCCACGCTCTGGGTGCGCAGGGGCCAGAAGCGCTGACTCTTGTGCTCGGGGTTGGCGAGGAAAGCCAACATCTGCGCTGGCGCCGGACCGAGCGCCACCAGCAAACGCGAGGGCGTCCACATCACCGACGGCGTTGCGGCACCTGGGCGCAGCCTGCGCCGAATGAGCTCTAGCCAAAACGCACGCATGCCGTCCGTCGGAGTCGGGCATTCGAGAACGACGGTTTGTTTTGCCGTCTCGGGCGGCTTGACCGAGGCCTGCTCGCAGGCCGTGGCCAGGGTGTGCAGCGCATAGCCGCCGCCCTCGTTCAAGCTGCCGATGGCCACGCGCAACTCGAAGAAGCTCGACCCGGCCAAGAGCTCGTTGAGCGGAAGCGCCGGGGCACTCTGTTTCAGCGTCTCTTTCAGCCAGTCGACCTGCGCGGCTAGATCCTGGGCGGTCAGGCCGCGCGCCGCCTCGGCGACCGTGGTCGCCGCTTCGTAGAACGGCCCGAAGATGGACGGCAGCAGTGGCAAGGCGTCGACCAGGCTGCGGGCTTCGAGGCGAACCGAAATGACCAGCGGAAAATTCCGCCCTACCGCGTCCGTGCCGGGCATGAAACCGCCAACAAAGGCGTCCCCGCCGGGCGCAATCAAATGGAAGTGCGTCGGCTCATTGGGCAGAACGGTGCGGTCGGTGTGCAGGCACTCGACGCCCTCTTGAAACCACTGATCGAGCGCCGCGTGCTGAAAGTCCCCGGCGTTGATGCGAACAAAGTCACGCTCGGCAGGAATCTTCCCGTACAGGCCAGCCGCCGGTTCTCGGATGCGCGGTAGAGTGTTGATGTACATGACGATCCTGTCTATTCCTGCCCAGCTATTTCCTACAAGAACCGCCGCCCGTGGTGATGCTCTTCGGCAGCGCGAATTTCTGGAAGATCTCACGAAGGTTTTCCGGCTTGAAATCGACCAACACCCGATTCTGGCCGTTGTTGGGCGTATAGGTCACTGTGACGTAGTCGCCACTCTTTGAAGGATTCTGGCCCGCGGCCAGCAGGTAGAAGAACGCCCACTCGCCCTCGTCGCGCGGCCCGATGGTCTCGACCTCGTCGTTCTTGACGAAGAGCCGGAATTGGGCGCGGCGGATGGGCCACACGAACTCGTCCCACCGATCCATGGAATTGAGCCCGGTGATCTTCTTGGTTCCCAGGTCGAAAATGATCTTCGAATACTGCGCCGAGGGACGAATATGAATGCCAATCGGCAAACCAATCTTGGACGGTTCTTTGGCGAAAATATGGCTGGTGAGCTCCGCCGCGTGGGTGAGGAACTTGAGGAAGTCCTCGCGGTAGTGCACAGCCCCGCCCTCCTTGAGCCGAAAGAGCGTCCCAACTCTCTCGATGTCGGCGGCGAGAGAGTCATTGAAGTACTGCCACAGCGTCCCGGTGGCTGGCTGGAAGAACTTCTCGATGTCGGCAACCTTGGCCTCGCTGACTCTGCCCGTGGCGAACGGGTACTTGCCAGCCAGCAACTGGTCGAAGGCCACGAACACCGTTTCGCACCACTTGCGATTGGCCGAATCCGCGCTGGCGCCCACGACGGCGACCTCGGCGCCGCGCAAGGGCGGCATCAGGATCTTCTCCAGCATTCCCTGCTCCCAACCCTGGTCGTCGTAGCGAGCAATCAGGTTGGACAGGTTGGTGCGCTGGGTTCGGATCGTGGTCTGGAAGGTCTTGCCCTCGGGCATGCCCTGATCGCCCATGGCCGCCCCGAGCTCGGTCAGAATCTGTCCGTACTGCTCGAAACCTGTGGGCTTGACCGAGCCAAAGCGCAGCAGCCCCTCGAAGGCCGTCTCCACCTGCTTGGCGCCGGGATCCCGGCCATCATCCTCGTCGTCGCCCTTCTTGCCCTTGCCGCGCGGATCCTTGAGACCTTTCTCCGCGGCTGCCTTGTTGGCCGCGGCCCCAAGCATGCCGAGAGCCTTGTCGGCCAGCGACTCGTCCTTGAGAATCAGGTTCTCGTTGATGTTCTTCCAGGTCGACTCGAAGGGTTTGTCGCTGTTGAGTTTCTTGATCAGAGCGCGCGCCTCGTCGAGCGAGGTCGGTTCGCGCATGGAAAGCGTGAGTAGGAATCGCTTCCACGCCGCGATGTACTGCCCGAAGTAGTCCGCCTTGATCTTGGCGATGGCGCGGGCGTCCTTGGCCTTGCGCTCTTTGCCCAGAATCCATGAATTCTCGTCGTCGTCCTGGGCCTTTTCGAGCTGGGCCAGGCGCTTCTTCACTGCTTGGTAACCCGTGGGTGTGAAGGCGCCGCGCACGGCGACCTCTTTCTTGCTGCCCTTGCCCTGCTGCTGCGGAGGCGTGAACATCACCACCGCGCTGCCCAGCAAATCGATGGCCTTGAGATCGCGCGGCATGCTCGGGTCGTTGATGATCTCGGCCAAGGGGTCGTCGCCCGAACCGATTAGGATGGTGCGTGCGTAGTTCACGAACTTCTTGTCCCGGTCGATCATGTCCGCCGGATCCGAGATGCCCGAGACATAGAATTTGACCAGGTTTTCAAGCACGCGGGGAGCACGCCCGGCGGCCGGTTGATTGGTCAATGCCACCCAGCGCGCAGAGGCCTTTTCCGCTGCCAGCTTGACCGCGGCTTCCCAGCGATCGGTGCGTGGCGTGGGCTCGTCGGGTTGCTTGTCCTGGGTGAGCAGTAGGTGCAACACCAGCGCGTCCATGAGATCGGAGGCGCCCAGGCCGCCCACCGAGGCAGCTTTGGCCAAATCGGCGCGCACGATGGGCCGTACCACCAAGCGTTCGACCGAGGTACGCAATTGTTTGGTCACGCTGGCGCGCGGGAAAAGCGCCGAGCTGCTGTCGCCTTCGGCCAGCGACTTGGCCAATTCCTCGATGGATTCGAGCGATTCTGCCGACACCAGACCCGTGCCGTCCTTGCTGGTCTTGCTGGAGGCCATCTTGTCGATGGCGCGCAAGGCGTCCTTGGCATAGCCGGAATTGGTGGTGTACGAGCGAATGGGCAGGAACAGAAAACCGGCCGCTAGCACACAAGCCGCCGCAGTGATGCCGAGACGACGGACCCTTTCCTTGCGCATGACCCGCGTGCTGCGTACCGCTGCTGCCTGGTCGGGGAAGACCACGTTGGTGAAGACATCGCGCAGGAAGTAGCTCTTGGGTTTGGTAATGGCCACGGATGCCGCCGCACGCCCAGAGACCCCAAAGGCCGCCGCCATGTTTTGCATGATGCGGTCGATGGGGCGGCCTTCTTGTGTGCCGCTGGTGAAGTACACGCCACGCAGGATGGGCGCGTCCTGGTAGACATTCTCGGCGAATAGCTCGGTGACCAGCGCCGACAGATTCTGGCCGAAGGCCTCGAGCTGCTGCGCGAATTCGAAAATCTTGAAGCGCGCATCGACCCGTCGCTCTTCGCACAGGCGCGGGAACGAGCGCTGCCCGGCCACGTCGAAGAGCTCTTGCAGCTGCCCTTCCAGCGTCTCGGCCCGTTCGTCAGGGCTGGCCATGAGCGGCAGCGAGACGCCCCAGATTTGGCCGCGCTCTTTGTCGCGCAGGTCGCCGAACATCTCGACGAAGCCGGGCACAAGGTCGGTTTTGGTGACGAGCAGATACACCGGTACCACCATGTCCAGACGGCCGGTGACCTCGTCGAGTCGATCGCGCAGCGCCTTGGCCAGCGCCGACATTTCCTCTTCGCCGCCTTCGAGGTCCAGCAAGCTAACCGCGAGCAAGATGCCGTTGACCGGCTTCTTGGGGCGGGTCTTGCGCAAGAGATCCAGGAAGGCCAACCACTCTTCGTGGTCGTCGTCCTGTGTGGACCACCGCCCGGCCGTGTCTAAAATGATGGCCTCGTTGGTCAGCCACCAGTCGCAGTTCCGTGTACCGCCGACACCCTTGACCTTGCCGCCCTTGGCGTACGGAAATTGAAGCCCCGAGCTGCGCAGCGCGGTCGTCTTGCCGGCACCGGGAGGGCCGATGATGATGTACCAAGGAAGCAAGCCGAGAGCGTCGCGGCCCTTGTGCCCAAGGCGCGAGGACTTGAGCCCGGCGATGGCCTTCTGGAATTCCACCTGCATGGCCGTGATCTCAGCCTGCTGATCGGGCCGGATGTTCGACCGGCCCGACATATCGCCCAGCCCCTGCTCGATGGCGCTGGCGGCTTTGCGCGTGGCCACGGCCTTGAAGATTGCGAACGCTGCCAGACCGAGCACGACCGCGGCGGTGACGACGATGGCGGCGATGAACAGCGCAGAAATGCCATGGAAGACGATGGCAGCTGCCCAGACAAGCGCGATGAAGATTGCCCCGAATATGTACTTGAGCACGGCGTGACCTCTAGTGCGCGAGTTTGTCGACGCGGGTGGTGACGTCGGAGACTTGTTGATCGAACGACACGCGCAACCCCACGAAGACCGCGAGGGCCAGGGCAAAGATGCCCAGCGACACCCACAGCATCAGGTTGCTGCTCGCCCGGCGAACCATGGGCTCGTCGGGCGGCTCACCGGCCGGCGCCATCTCGTCCGGCATCTCGAGATTCCGTTCAAGCAGGTTGCGCACACCCTCGGCGATGCGCATGAGCTCGACGTCGCCGCCGGGAAACCCGTACTTGCCCTGAAAGCCGAAGAGCAGGCACAGATGGTACACGCGCAGGACTTCGATGCGACGGCCATCGCTGAGCAGGGCCTGCAGCCGCGCGAAGAAGCCCTCTCCCGCCACGTTCTCGCCGAAGTAGTGCAACTGCAGCGGTTGATTCTGCCAGTACGAGCGCAGCGGCTCGGGCGTGTTGATGGCGACCTCGTCCATGAGAGCGACCAGGGCATACACGATGTCCTGCGTGTCCTTGTCGGGAACGCCGTGCGTGCGCGCCCGCTCCTTCAAGGCCTCGATGAAGCCGCGCAACCGCGCATGCACCGTCTCGGGCGACGGCACGGGTCCGTCCAGCTCGCGCAGGCGCGCGATGGCGCCGAAACACTCTCCGGTCAACTCTTGAACGATGTCCGCCATGATGTCGCCACCTCAGCCTTTGCTTGGGATGCCGTAAAGCTCGACCTTCACCTGCGACGGATCGAAGGGCGGTGGCGCGTAGATCGCCACCTTGCGCTCGGCCAACACGTGCCGCCAATGATCGATGGATGTATCCATCAGGAAGTAGACCACCCCTGGCCGCACGGGAATCTCCGCGGGCGGACGGTGGGTGACCTGCAGGGGAACCCCGCGGGTTGCCGCGCGCATGAGGAACGGCAGCTGGGTCCACGACGCGATCTTGGTCCGACTGGCCAGGTCGCGGGCCAGCTGCTCGACGGGCATGTTAGAGCTCGCGCCCAGCACGAATTGCTGGCACTTGAGGATGCGCTCGTCGTTCAAGGTGCCGACGTGGATCCCTTCGTGGATCTCGATGGGCACGCGCACGCACAGCTCGCGCAGGTTGGCGCGCAGAAGCCCGGTCAGCAGGGCGAACAGCTCTTCGAAGGTCGAGCGCAGATCGGTGTAGATGAAGGGCGGGAACGCCGAGGGATCGGTGTCGACGGAAAAGGTCGACAGCTGTCCCGCGCTTTGAATGAGGAACAGGTAGAGCTCGCGCGGACTGAGGTCGCCGTTGCGACCCGCATGCACCAGGAACGGAATGGTGGCATTGAGCGCCGACAGCTGCAGGTAGCGGGTCACGTCGTTGGCCCCGAACTCGATGGACGCCGAATCGCGCTGGGCCCTTTCCGCCGAAAGCTGCCGCTGCTTGGCCACCATGAGGGCCAGCAAGCGCTGGACAGCGCTCATGAGAAAGGGCGATGCCGAAATGGTCAGCACGGAAGGAATGTAGGCGTCGCTGACCAGCATGGCGCCGCCCGCGTCGCGCACGATCTCGGCGATCTTGATCGATTCATAGTCATCGCGCGCGTCGTTGCCGAACAGCACGGTCAGGTTGCGCTGGGCGAAAGCCATGGCCAGATCGGCCGCCTCGCCGGTCATGTCGACGATTTTTTGGCTGGCGCTGCGGAAGCGGGTGCGGATCGCGGCTTTGTTCGCTGGCGCTTTGGTGTCGCCCGCCATTTCCGCCGCCACCGACGGAACGCCTTCGCGCTCCTTGGGCACGGCCAAGTAGACTTCCAGCGCGGGCAAGGCCGGCGGAAAGTTCGCGCCGATGGGTCGGGCCGCCGGGGCCTCGGGATCGCCGGCCTTGAAATCAAGGGGCAGGCCATCGGGCAAGACGCCCGCAAACCGGGTGACCACCAGTTGATCCGCCGCCAGCGCGCCAGCGTCGAGCTGCAAGGCCGTGATGCCCCAGCCAAGCGGGGTGGTCGCGGTCAGCCGGCAGTCGAGCATGCGCTCGTGGTACAGGTCCGCCTGTTGCAAGTGCTGGGGCGAAACCAGCATACCCTCGGACCAAACAACTCGCTGAAGACCCTTCATGGCGCTTTCCTCATCGCATGTCCACGCGACTGTCTTCGAGCGTGAACTTCATTTGGGATGCCGCCAAGGCGGCAGGGGTTCCGACGGTGCCGTGACAGTGCTGGGGATCGGGCGGCGGAAGCTTGCGGA
>Ga0302321_100002042_pt1 | contig 17289 bp, 15 predicted proteins | sample Fen_T0_1_FD_202505 | JGI IMG/M metagenome (GOLD analysis project Ga0302321, IMG submission 202505) | Peat permafrost microbial communities from Stordalen Mire near Abisko, Sweden - Fen_T0_1 | ecosystem: Environmental > Terrestrial > Soil > Wetlands > Permafrost | place: Sweden: Abisko...
CTTTCATTCAATATCTTCCCTGCCTTTGCAAGTGTTGTAGCTGATTCTGTTGCGATAGGAGCCTCTGCATCAGTTATGGCAATAGTAATAGCAATTGCTGCTTATGTCCCTGATTATACTGTTCAGCTATTTTTATTCGGAAGAATAAAAATTAAGTACCTCGCTCTCGGAATATTTATTCTTACCTCAGTTATGGACTTTTCGGTAAACTCGGGAGGCAAGCTGGCACATATAGGAGGAGCAATCTTCGGATACTTCTATACTATCAACTTAAGACACGGACGTGATATGGGAAAAGGATTCAACCATATTCTCGATTTTTTTGTTACCATGTTTAAGCCGAGGCCAAAACTTAAAGTAACGCATAAAAAAGTCGCAACAGAATATGAATACAATAAGATAAAAGTTGAACATCAGAAGCTTATAAACAGCATTCTTGATAAAATATCGAAAGGCGGATACGATAGTCTGACAAAAGAAGAAAAAGAAACTCTGTTTAATGAGAGCCAGAAGAAAAACTGATCCCATAAATTGACTCGTTGAAATAATCTATTCCTTCCCTTGTCAAAAAATAGTTGTCTTCCATATCATTTGAAGTGAATACTATTAATTTAGTATTATAAATTACTGAATTTGAGAAAGATTCTTTATAAAGTCTTCTTAGCGGTAAACGTAGTTTGTGCACTCACTCTGCTGATTTCATACCTAGCGGTAATAATCAGTCCTGCGACTTTCGCACTTCCTGCTTTTTTTGGACTGGCATATCCCTATCTGCTTCTTGTTAATATTATAATCGTTATTGTATGGGCTATGCTTTTAAGGTTCGAAGCATTTATATCAGTCATTGTAATTGCGATCGGATTCCATCATTTTTCAAATTATATAAAACTTACAAAACCTTCAGGAAACAAAACAGGGACAATTAAGGTATTGAGTTATAATGTGCGTCTCTTTAATTATTTTGAAAACAATCATGGGACAACTTCTGAAAAAAAAATAATTCAACTTCTGAGAAATCTAAAACCAGATATCATTTGCCTGCAGGAATTCTTCCTGCTGGGCAATCCTAAGGTAGAAGAGGCTCTGATGGTTTCAGAACTCGGGGGAGAATATTATACCCATATGAAAGTTATTGGAAATGGGAAAAACCGTTCTTATGGTATAATCACATTCAGTAAATTCCCGATTGTCAGGAAAGGTGAAATCATACATCCGGGATCTTCAAGCTTATCAATCTATACTGATGTTCTTATTCAGAATGACACATTCAGAATTTACAATAACCATCTCCAGTCATTCAGGCTCATGAGGATGGAAAGATCATTCATGAATGAGCTCACAACCTCCGACGACAAAGAAGCAATGACGGAGGTAAAAAGCTTATCTGTCAGTCTGAAAAAAGGATTCATAAAACGAGCTAGTCAGGCCAGAGTTGTGAAAGATCATATCGACAAATCACCATTCCCGGTCATTGTTGTCGGTGACTTTAATGACACTCCGGTATCGTATGCTTATACCAGGATCAGGAAAGGGCTCAATGATTCTTTTGTAAATTCAGGTTATGGCGCGGGATTTACCTATAAAGGGAACTATCCTCCGAACAGGATTGACTATATTTTATATGATAACTCTCTCATTAACAGTTATTTTGAGATAATGAAGGTGAAATATTCTGATCACTATCCAATAATTTCGTATTTCAGGAAGAAAAATTAGAAGGGCAGTTTCCTGAAGTCAACATTGCCTCCTGAGATTATCAGCCCTGCTTTTTTACCGGCAAACAACCCGGGGTTTTCCTTAACTATCGCAAGAACAGTTGCAGATGACGGTTCTATTATTATTTTCATTCTCTCCCAAACGAGTAGCATACACTCAATTATTGATTCTTCTTTTGCAGTAATTATTCGGTCAACATTATTCCTGATCACTGTAAATGTAAGCTCACTGAGTGATGTCAGAAGTCCGTCAGCACAGGTATCCGGATTAACCGATTTTGCAAGTACTCCTGAGTTGAATGAGATAAATGCATCATTTGCATTTAATGGCTCGGCTCCATACACCAGAATACTGCTTTTAATTCCTTTTACACTTGTCGATGTACCACTCATCAGGCCGCCTCCTCCTACAGGGGCGATAACAATATCGAGATCATCTCTTTCCTCAAGAAGCTCCAACGCTGCTGTTCCCTGGCCGCATATTACATTGAAATTATCATAAGGATGTATTAGTGTGGCTCCTGTTTTCTCCATAATCAACCGTGTCGTATCCTCTCTTGCCTGAAGAGTTGGTTTACAGAATGTTATTTCAGCACCATAACCGGCTACCGCATTTTTTTTAACAGCCGGTGCATTTTCAGGCATGACAATATATGCCTTAATGCCATTAGTCCTTGCTGCCAGTGCAAGCGCAGCAGCGTGGTTGCCCGATGAATGAGTTGCAACCCCTTTAAGCTTTTCTTCATCTGTCATAGAAAGGACAGCATTTGTTGCTCCTCTGAACTTAAAAGCGCCTACCTTTTGAAAATTTTCACATTTAAAGAAAAGCTCACATTTAAAAAGTTCGTTCAGCTGTTGTGATTTTAAAACCGGCGTACGATGAATAAATGGTTTAATTCTTGAATGCGCTTGCTGTATGTCGGCAATCTGGGGTAAATTCATTTTAAATGTTTTGTCAAAAATAATACATTTTTAACTCAGCTCTATCTCAACTTTAAATACAGTTTATTGTTAACTTTGAAGATTAACTAAAATTGTCACTATGAAACCTTGTACTCACCCATGGCATACTGTCGAAACGGGGAAGGATGCACCAGCTTGCGTAAAAGGCATAATTGAGATTCCTAAAGGGTCAAAGGGTAAATACGAACTGGATAAAGAGACAGGGTTATTACGGCTTGACAGGGTGCTGTTTTCATCGGTTCACTATCCTGCAAATTATGGTTTTATCCCCCAGACATATTGCGATGACCATGACCCTCTCGATATCCTGGTTATCTGTTCAATTGATGTTTATCCTTTGTGTATTGTTGAAGCCAGAGTTATCGGAGCAATGGAAATGGTTGATGGGAATGAGCGTGATGATAAAATTATCGCCGTTGCTAAAAATGATATGGGAGTAAATTACATTAACGAACTAACAGAACTTCCCCCTCATACCCTTGTAGAACTCAAGCGTTTTTTTGAAGACTATAAAATGCTTGAGCATAAGAATGTTATCGTAGATCAATTTTTGAATAAAGAAAAAGCATATGAAATAATACTGGAAGGTATGAGGCTATATCAGGAAATGAAATCAACTCTTATTCCCCAATAACATTCTATCCCAAAGGCTATTTTGCCTTAGCTGTGGCAATAATCATTTTTGAATTCAGCCTGTTACCTACTGAAAGAACATTTACCAGATCCTGGATTGGAAGCATATTATCAAAACGAAGCATAATGAATGCTTCCGGAGAACGTGCAAGTTCTTTTTTCAGCTCACCCTCCAGAGCTTCGAAAGAAACCTGTGTATTGTTTACAAAATAAAGCTTCTCCTTCGTCATAGTCAGATTAATCTCCTTCTTCTGAATTGTCTGGCTGCTCCGTGAACTGGGCAAAGAAACCCTTATCATGCTGGGATTGAGCAGAGTGGATATAATGATGAAGAACAACATAAGAAAGAACATGATGTCATTCATCGCCGAAGTAAATACCTCAGCTGTAAAGTCTTTTTTCTTACGTAGGCTTATCATTTTGAAGGGCTTTTTAGTAGATCAATGAAGTTCATTGCATTCCACTCCAGCTGGTGTATCGCCTTATTTACCATGATATTAAGCCAGTGATAACCTATATATGCCACAATCCCGACAATCAGTCCTGCAGCACTTGTAACCATTTTGACATATAGTCCAGCGGAAACACTACCTATACTGACATCACTCGACATCGAGATATTGAAGAATATTTTTATTACACCAATTATGGTACCGAGGAAGCCAAACATAGGAGCAATACCTGCTATGACAGCGAGTATCTGAATATTCTTTTCGAGGTCATACACCTCAAACTTGCCTGCTATTTCAATAGATTCTTCGATCTCTTTGATTGGTTTACCGAGTCGTGAAATTCCCTTTTCGATCATCCTTGCGATAGGTTTCGCCGTATTTCTGCAAAGTGTAAGGGCTGAATCGGTCCTCCCATTCAGAATATACTCATGTATACTGTTCATAAAATCAACGTCTGAACTGATATGACGTCTTATCGTTAAATACCGTTCGATAAAAACATACACGGCTATAATGGAAAGCAAGCCAATGGGTATCATTATGATACCACCTTTCATTATAATATCTATTAATTTTGTTGCTTCGGGTGCACTCTGAACCGGAAGTGCCTGACCGGATGCAATAGTCTTATTAAGAGTATCAAAAGACTGTGCTATATAAAAAAGGCCTGCTGTCATAGAGATTAGTTTTATATTGTTCAGAACGAAATCTTCCCGAAAAAAGTATTTATCTCCGCCAGTATTAAGATAAATACTGGTTCAGATTCTTTATTCTTTTTAATTGCCTTCAAATTTAAGCGTTACTGCAGGTTATTCCAAGGGAGTTAGTACATTTTGTTTGATCAAGTTATCCTCGCCATTGTTAATAAATAATATCACCATACTAAAAAAATCAATTTATCGTTCTTCACAAACCATTAACAATTAATAACTTTAAAGGATAATTAATAGGATAAAAATGCTTTACAATTACATATTACTGGCAATCGATCAACCGCATCTGAAAGACACCAATGCAGTTAATAATGTAGGGGAACTATTGATGAAAGGCGGATTTATAATGATCCCTATCCTTCTTCTTTCAATATTCAGTATCTATCTTTTTATTGAGAGGTTTCTTTATATCAGGAAGACTACTGTTGTAGATGATGATCTGATTTACAATATCATAGGTGAAATAAAGAATAAGAGACGGGAAGAGGCACTGACCCATGCCAGAAATGACAGTACATCGATTGGAAGAATCCTTGAAAGCGGTCTCAGCCAACCGGGAAAAACCCCGGCTGATGTTGAGAAGTATATGGAAGCAACAGCTAACATAGAGATTTCCGAGATGGAAAAAAACACCGGTTATCTTGGAATAATTGCAGGAATTGCCCCAATGCTAGGTTTTATCGGGACTATTGCCGGGGTAATTAAAATCTTCTATAACATATCACTGGCTGATAACATAAGCATTGGTATAATTGCAGGCGGATTGTATCAGAAAATGATTTGCAGTGGCACAGGATTGATTGTTGGAGTAATAGCATATAGCTGCTATCATTATTTACAAATGATGATAGACCGCTATTCAATAGATATGCAAAGACAGGTTAATGAGATAGTAAAAACGCTTTAGCATGATTATCAAAAGAAAAAAACATTTTAAGCCGGAGGTGGCAACTTCATCTCTGAATGATATTATGTTTTTCCTGTTATTATTCTTTCTGATTGTTTCATCGCTGGCAAATCCTAATGTAATCAAGCTTCTGCTGCCCAATTCAAAATCGGCTCAAACTCTTAACAAACAACAGATAACAATTTCAGTTACAAAAGACAAGCAATATTTTATCGACAGTCATCAGGTAAAATTTGATGATATCGAGCCACTCTTAAAAGCACAGATAAGTACGCTTCAGGAACCTACTGTTATTTTAAGGTTAGAATATTCATTAACAGTTCAGGATCTTGCAGACCTTCTCGAAATTGGTACCAGGCTGAAGGTAAAAATGGTGATGGCCACAAATAAAACCCCGGGTTCATAAACAGACCGGGATAGAAAGCTTTTACCTAAATTTCAAATAATGATGAATTATTTAAAATCATCTTTGCCCCGTTACAGCAAGAAACTGACAGTATTTGCTCTTCTCCTGTTTTCACCTTTATATCTTTTTGCCTCAGGAGGTACAGTTCCTTCAATTGGTCCGGTAAGAATTGAATTCATTATTTTCGGGCTTATCCTCCTCGGAGTCGCCCTTTTTCACAAGCAGACATTCCGGGTAGCAATAATCGGACTCTCTATCCTGCTGGCTTTTAAACTTGCATTTGATCCGGGGTTTCATTTATTGCAGCATCTTTTCGGAACAAATTCATTTGGAGAGCAGATTGTTCACAAAGGATTACGTCAGGGTGAGTGGGGAATAATTCTGAATCTTCTGGGACTTTTACTGGGGTTTGCCATATTATCTAAAATATTTGAGGAATCCGGAGTTCCTGATATATTGCCAAGATTTTTACCTGATGACTGGAAAGGTCCTTTCATCCTCCTTGTATTTGTATTTGTTCTATCGTCATTCCTGGATAATATCGCTGCTGCACTTATTGGAGGTACTATTGCCCTTGTTGTCTTTAAAAAAAGAGTTCATATCGGATATGTTGTAGCAATAGTTGCTGCGAGTAATGGTGGCGGAAGTGGTAGTGTGGTAGGTGATACAACAACAACAATGATGTGGATAGATGGAGTAAGTGCATTTAATGTTTTACACGGATTTATTGCTGCCGGTACCGCACTTCTTTTCTTTGCCTGGTTTGCATCACATCAGCAGGATAAATATCAAAGAATACAAAAAGATGCAAATCCGAATGCAAAAGTCGACTATATAAAACTATTTAATGTTGCTCTGATGCTTGCTGGTGCGATAGTTTCAAATATACTTTACGATATGCCAGCATTAGGAGTATGGATTGCAATTCTTATCGGAGCCTTCCTAAGGCCTGTTCCCTGGAAAGAAGTTAAGGGTGCAATCAAAGGAACAATATTTCTCCTTTGTCTTGTATTCTGTGCCTCATTAATGCCCGTGGAAGAACTTCCGAATGCATCCTGGATCACAGCACTCGCCCTCGGATTTTTGTCCTCGGTATTCGATAACATACCGCTTACAAAGCTATGTCTCGACCAGGGTCATTTTGACTGGGGAATGCTGGCTTACAGTGTCGGATTCGGAGGTTCAATGATATGGTTTGGTTCCTCGGCAGGAGTGGCAATAACTAATAAGTTCCCCGAATCACGAAATGTAATTCTCTGGGTTAAAAATGGATGGCATGTCGCGGCTGCTTTCATAATAGGATTCTTTACCCTGTATCTTATTATGGGATGGGAACCAGCTGATAATAAAGAACATAAAATAATCAATTGCCCTGTTCCTGGCTGCCCAATGGGTAATAAGCCGGTAACTCAAAATATTCCGGGAACAGTGGGTTACATGGAATTGATTAAATAATTCGGATTCCCAGCATATAATTGTTTCCCTTCCACCAAGGGAAGTTATTTCAGGAATTACATATTAATTTAGGCTGTCCCAAAACGGACAGCCTTTTTTAATCCCGAGGTTTTGTTCAACTTCTTTTGCACCGCTGCAATCATAACAACATTTATGAAAGAAATGTGGAAACCATTTGAGATTCCTCATTACACCAAACCTTCGCAAGCTCAAGTTTGGCTTCATTCGGAAAGACAATGTCTGCTGGTTTAAAAGGATGGAGGGAAAGTGCGGCGATTCGAGGAAGACTTGATTAATATACACGATTTCAACTGAATCGCCGTCCTTTCCCTCCACCAAAACATAAAAATACAAAAATGTCATCCTGAACGAAGTGAAGTATCTTCTGGATTATTCACAAATTTTATTAAGAAATTATGTCGTAGTTTGAGAGATTTTATTTCTCTAATTATCAATTTATTATGAAAATTGTCATTAGTACCATAGCCAAAGGTTCTTCACTAAAAATAACAGAGAAATAAAAGAGGCTGCCCTTTTGAGACAGCCTTTTTATAATTATCTATATTTATATTACGCAAAAAGGCTCCATGCAACTGTAACACCTGCCATAACAACTGCTACCATTGACATAAGTTTGATAAGAATGTTCATTGAAGGGCCGCATGTATCTTTAAAAGGATCACCAACGGTGTCACCAACAATACTTGCTTTATGACATTCGCTTTTCTTACCTCCATAATTTCCTCTTTCAATATATTTTTTAGCATTATCCCATGCCCCACCAGAGTTATTCAGCATGCTGGCAAGGGTAAATCCAGTTGTCATACCTCCCATCAACAATCCGACAACTCCCGGAACACCAAATATAATACCGGTAACAACAGGAACTATTATAGCCATTAGGGCAGGCATGACCATTTCTTTCTGTGCCCCTTTTGTTGCAATGGCTACACATTTTGCATATTCTGGTCTTCCGGTTCCTTCCATAATTCCAGGGATTTCACGGAATTGACGTCTTACTTCATCAACCATTCTACCTGCATTCCTTCCAACAGCTTTCATTGCCATGGCAACAAAAACAAAGCACATCATTGCACCAATGAAAAGGCCGGCAAGCAAGATCGGGTTGAATAATGAAAGATTATATGCTGTAACAAATTCTTTGATCCCTGCGTGTGAAACTTCCACTGCAGTCTGGCCAGCCTGTACGGTTGTTGGTACATGATTATGATAAAACAAAACATCACCAATCTGTTTATAACCATCGACACTTTTATCCGCTAATCTTCCAAGCCAGAGTTTCACCTCCTCCATATATGCAGCAACTAGAGCCAGTGCGGTAAGAGCAGCTGAACCAATGGCAAAACCTTTACCTGTAGCAGCTGTTGTATTTCCAAGTCCGTCAAGAGCATCAGTTCTTTCTCTTACTTCTTCAGGAAGTCCGGCCATCTCAGCATTGCCACCTGCGTTATCAGCGATAGGACCAAATGCATCAGTTGCCAGGGTAACTCCGAGTGTAGAAAGCATTCCGACAGATGCAAAACCAATACCATATACACCCATTGCAAAGTTGTGGAATCCTCCTGCAAAACCGTACGCAGCAATAATCCCTGCTACGATTGTTAAGACAGGAAGCCATGTTGAGAACATTCCAACTGCCATACCTTCAATAATAACAGTTGCAGGCCCTGTCTGAGACTGTTCGGCAATACCCTGTGTAGGTTTATAGCCATCAGAAGTATAGTATTCAGTTGCCTGACCGATTATTACTCCTGCAACGAGACCCGAAACTGCAGCGCCGAATACACCCCAGGTAATCCAGTCAGCCTTAGCCATTACTGCCAGAACTACCAGAATAAGCGCTGAGCTTCCACCTGTTCCGAGGAGGAGAGCTCTGAGAAGGGTTTTCGGAGAAGCCGATTCCTTTGTTCTAACCATATATATTCCGGCTATTGATAATAATACACCGATTGCTGAAACCAGCATAGGAGCTATGATGGCTTTAATCTGATAATCACCATGTCCTACTATTGCAGGAAGGGCAGCACCAAGAGCAGCTGTTGCAAGTATTGATCCTGCATATGATTCGTAAAGATCAGCTCCCATACCTGCCACATCCCCAACGTTATCTCCAACATTATCTGCGATAGTTGCCGGGTTGCGAGGATCATCTTCAGGAATGCCAGCTTCAACTTTTCCGACCAGATCAGCGCCCACATCAGCTGCTTTTGTAAAGATTCCGCCGCCAACGCGTGCAAAAAGAGCCTGTGTTGAAGCACCCATCCCAAAAGTGATCATGGTAGCAGTAATTTCTACAAACTTCTGATGTTCATCAATTCCGGCCTGAACAAATGTAAGACCAAGGAAATTCAATCCTGAAACCATATGTTCAGGCGTAAAAACCACTTTCGTCAGGAAAATAAACCAGGCAGCAATATCGAGAAGTGCAAATCCTACAACAACCAGGCCCATAACTGCTCCACTACGCAGAGCAACCTGCAGTCCTTTGTTGAGAGACTTTGAAGCAGCCCATGCTGTCCTGTTAGACGCAAAAGTAGCAGTTTTCATTCCCAGGAAGCCACAGAGACCTGAAAAGAATCCGCCGGTCAGAAATGCAATCGGAACAAACGGGTTTTGAACACCCATATAAGCCAGGATTGATAATAATACAACAAGAATAATAAATATCTTGCCGACAACGGTGTACTGGCTTTTTAGGTAAGCCATAGCACCTTCACGAACATATTCAGCAATCTCTTTCATTTTATCAGTTCCTTCTTCCTGCACCTTCATACCCTTGTAGAAGATCCAGGCGAACAATAATGCCATGAGAGCTGAAATCGGAACAATCCAGAATAAATTACTAATCATAATTAAAGATTTAAATGTTCAACAACTATCGAAACAAATATCTTCAAATAATTAATCTTCGTAATCCTGAGATCCTTAGCTTTTAAAGAACACCGGCAGCATTCCGGTTCAGAGGTATAATTTAAGAAATTTATTTTGACTACCAATATTTAGCCGGATTATTATTACCGACTCTCCGTATCCTAATAAAAAAACCTGCCGGTTTGCAACAGGCAGGTTTTAAAATATGTTAAGTTTTATAAAGTCCTATTGTTCAAAAGGCACTTTTTTAAATCCGCCTCTTTTTGAGAACATGATTGCTCCAACTATAATCACCAGACAAACTACCCCGGTAATAAATGTACCTAAAGAAACATGACCTGGTTTTTGATAAGCAATGATTACAGGTGCTGCAAGAAGAGATACAAGGTTGATAACCTTGATCATTGGATTAAGGGCCGGACCAGCTGTGTCTTTGAGAGGATCTCCGACAGTATCACCAACTACTGCAGCATGGTGTGCCTCTGATCCTTTTCCGCCGTAAAGTCCGTCTTCTATAGTCTTCTTTGCATTATCCCAGGCACCACCGGCTCCTGCCATAAAAACTGCAAGTAATTGTCCTGAAAGTATTACACCTCCGAGGAATCCGCCAAGGGCTTCAATTCCAAGCATACTTCCAATGAGTACCGGAGATATAACAGCTATCAAAGCCAGAGGGATTAATTCTCTCTGCGCTGAAACTGTGCAGATATCAACAGCTCTCTGATAATCAGGTTTAACAGTTCTCTCAATTATTCCCGGAATCCTGAACTGGCGGCGTACCTCTTCAACTATCTGTGCTGCAGCTCTAGTAACCGCATTAATTGTAAGTGAGGAGAAAAGCCAGGGAATGGTTCCACCTATCAGGAAACCAATGAAAACTATCGGTAAATTTATACGGATTCCTGTTTCGAGAAGCTGAGCTGATTTATCAAATCCAAGCTGAATCTGAACCTTGCTCACATCGGTAATAAAGGATCCGAACAGGGCAACTGCAGCAATAACTGCTGAACCAATTGCAACACCTTTTGTAATTGCTTTAGTTGTGTTACCTGTTGCATCAAGTGAATCCATGATCTTACGTGCATCTTTATCGAGATGGGAAAGTTCGCCAATACCGTTAGCGTTATCAGCAATAGGTCCGAAAGCATCCATAGCGACGTTGTTTCCGGTAAGAGTTAACATGCCGATACCTGTCATGGCTACTCCATACAGAACATATACAATCGGCTGGCCCCAGTAAATCATCACTGAACAAAGAATCGTAATTGCAATTACAAGCGTCTGCCATACAGCCACTTCAAAACCGTAGCTCATACCTTTAAGAAGCAGTGTTGCAGAACCGGTTTTTGCATTTTTTGCAATATCCTTAACAGGATGGTAGTTTCCATCGGTGAAATGTTTGGTTATCTCATCTAGTACTATCGCCAGGGCAATCCCAACTACTACTGACAAAAATGAACGCCAGTCGTGAAGATAGAAAAATGAAAGAACGCCAAAAGCTGCAATGCTTATAGCTGCTGACGAATAAAAACCTTTGTTGATAGATTTCAGAGCGTTATTGGTTTTACCATCCTTGCTTCCTTTTACAAGGTAGGTACCGACTATAGAAGAGAGTACACCGATACCCCTTACGAGAAGCGGAAAAATAATCCATGAAAGCTGATGTGTCTGGGTAAACAGAACAACACCGAGTATTAATGTAGATACGATAGTTACTTCATATGACTCGAAAATGTCTGCTGCCATCCCTGCACAGTCACCAACGTTATCACCCACGAGGTCAGCAATAACTGCGGCATTACGTTCATCATCCTCAGGAAGACCTGCTTCAACTTTACCAACCAGGTCAGCGCCGACATCAGCTGCTTTTGTATAAATACCTCCGCCGACTCTCATGAAGAGTGCAAGCAATGTACCTCCAAAGCCGAAACCAAGAAGAGTATCGGGTGATGCAACTCCGAAAATAATAAAGATCAGCGTTCCTCCAAGCAAGCCTAAACCATCAGTTAACATACCTGTAACAGTACCAGCACGGTAAGCAATTTTTAATGCTTCGGCGAAACTTCTTCTTGAAGCTGATGCTACCCTTACGTTTGCCTGAACAGCCATTCTCATACCGAACTGACCAACCAGCAGCGAAAATACAGCACCCATAATAAATGCAACAGCACGGCCAAAACCAATGACCAGCTTAAGAGACTCATCGGAATAACCGACAAAACGCAGTTTTGACTCCTCTGTGGGAGGAACTACGTAAACTGATAAGAATAGAACAACAGTAAAGACGAAAATAAGAGGAATAATAGTTTTCAACTGCCTTTTAAGATAGGCGTTGGCTCCTAAACGAATTCCGTCCCAAACATCCTGCATTTTTTCTGTTCCCTTATCGCAGGCCATAACCTGCCGACGTAGAAATAGAGCATAAGCCAGACCGAAAAATGCAATAACAAGAACAGTCCAGATTGCGGCTACTTCAAAAGGGGATGCCCCCGGTAAACTCACCATAATAAATATTCAAATTAAATGATTAATACTATATAGATCTAAAAAATTCATAATTAGTGTTTTCCAGCTCTGATAACGTGGGATACGGATAGTACAGAATTTCATCCTTTGCACCTACATAGAAACCAGATTCAATCGTCCTGTAGAGAAGGGAACCTGAATAAACACGCTGAACAGTTTTCATATGTTTCTCATATTCACCTTTTAGAATCTCCAGACAGTCTCTTAAATGCCCGATGTTTGAATAAGGCAGATGTTCAACTGATCCGGCAAGAGGATTAGTTGCGAGTTCTCCCAATTTCAGATCCACGAAAAATAATTTAGGAAGTGAGATTGGAATTGATCCGTCAGTAAGCTTCCTTAAGAATTTCGAAGGAGTTAATTCACTGGCTACCAGAGGTGTAACCGGACATAATTCCTGGAACAGATGGAGTTTGCCAATGACTTCCCTTGACGTCTCATAAGGTGTTTTCTTCAACTCCAGAGTATGACCGTTGTCAGTTGTAAGATACAGGTTCTTTAATGCTGATAATGGAATCATCTCAAGTGTTTTATAAACTGAGAGATAAACAGAGCTTTTAGGTCTGCCATCTGCTTTCGGTACACAACGGCTATTAAGACTTTCCATGTCTATCAGATTCTCAATTTTTGACAGATCAATCTCAAAGAATATTGCCTGACCTTTATTCCTTTTCTTAGTACCGGTCGACAGGTATGCACCAAATTCTGCTGGTGGCAGCATTGAAGCAATTAATGCTTCAGGAGTTGCGGTTAAATAAATAAATTTACTCATAGGTTTATTATTAATACAAATAAAATCGTCCAATCCAGGTCCAAAATGTGAGGGAAAAAACAAAAATACGGAAGCTACAAATATATAACAGATTTATATTCCACCAAACAGAATCTCAAAAACAAGTTGATTTTATTGTTTAAAAAATGTTAATTAATTTTATAGACTGATTCGATTTTGTGAATTCGCGCAACGAACCTGATTTTAATAATAACTATGGGGATTATTTTTAATTTTTCCGTTTATATACTTTTCAAGATAATTTAAAGTTATTATGTGAACTGATGTGAAATTATTGTACAAATACTTAAATAGTTATTCGCTTTTAAGCATTTCTGTATAATACATTTGCTATTTTTATCAAAAATCATCTTTATGGATTTAATAAATAAGAACCTCGTAGAAAAGGCCTGGGAAGACCGTTCACTGCTTAATGAACCCGACGTTCAAAATGAGATAAACAAAACAATTGATGCACTTGATAAAGGGTTGATCAGAGTCGCTGAACCGGGAGAAAACGGATGGATAGTTAACCAGTGGATCAAAAAGGCAGTGATACTTTATTTCCCGATAAGGAAAATGGAGACAATTGAAATCGGACCATTTGAATTTCATGATAAAATTCCCCTGAAAAAAAATTACAAATCTCTGGGAATAAGGGTAGTCCCTCACGCTGTTGCAAGGTATGGTTCATTCCTTGCTCCCGGAGTTATTATGATGCCATCATATGTTAATATAGGCGCACATGTGGAAGAAGGAACAATGGTTGATACATGGGCCACAGTTGGATCATGTGCACAGGTTGGAAAGTATGTCCACCTAAGTGGCGGGGTAGGCATCGGAGGAGTACTTGAACCGGTACAGGCAGCACCGGTTATAATAGAGGATAACTGCTTTATAGGTTCCAGATGCATAATAGTGGAAGGAGCACACATAGGGAAAGAAGCTGTTCTGGGTGCTAATGTTGTGATTACCAACAGTACTAAAATCATTGATGTAACATCTTCATCCAGAAAAGAGTATAAAGGATATGTTCCACCCAGGTCGGTAGTTATCCCAGGGTCATACCTGAAAAATTTCCCGGCAGGCGATTTTAGTGTGCCCTGTGCTTTGATAATCGGCATCAGAAAGGAATCAACTGACAAGAAGACATCTCTTAATGAGGCACTTAGAGAATATGACATCCCGGCATGATATTTGACGGTACTTTAACGTTGTTGACTATCATGGTATTAAATTATTTGATAAACAGAAAATAAATTCGTTGCTCTATAAATTGATAATAATTGATTTTGTGTTAAATTTGAGCACAATCCTAATGCAAACAATGTATGCCTAAAATATCTGCTGTTATTATTACATATAATGAGGAACTGTTCATTGGTAAGTGCCTTGATTCCCTCAATGGAATTGCCGATGAAATAGTGGTTGTCGATTCGTATTCAACAGATAAAACAGAGGAGATCTGTAATCAACATAATGTCAGGTTTATAAAACATGCATTTGAAGGATATCGCGATCAGAAAAATTTTGCGCTTAACCAGGCGACTTATAAAAATATTCTTTCTCTCGACGCAGATGAAGCTCTGAGTGACAGGTTGCGACAATCAATTCTTCACATAAAAGACAAATGGGAATATGATGGTTACCGTTTTAACAGAAGAAGTAATTACTGTGGAAAATGGATCAATCACTCAGAGTGGTATCCCGACAGACAGCTCAGAATGTTTTATACTGATCATGGTAAATGGGGAACACTTAACCTGCACGAGAAGTTTATTATGTCAAACGGAGCCACAATAGGAAGACTTAAGGGAGATCTCCTCCACTGGCCTTTTGCATCGTTGCAGGATCATACTGATAAGATGAAAAAATATTCAATTATCGGGGCAGAGGAGTTTCACAAAGCCGGACGTAAAGCTGGCCCATTAACACCTTATGTTCATTACTTCTGGGGATTTTTCAGATCCTATATATTTAATATGGGTTTTCTCGATGGTAAGCACGGTTACCTGATCTGTTCCATGTATTCCAAATCCAGTTTCAATAAATACAAGAGGCTTCGGATTCTGAATAAGAACAAAGCTGCAAAATAAATTCCTCTGAATGATTTTTGAAGATGATATAAAAGAGGCTCTGAACATAATCAGACAGGGTGGAATCATACTCTATCCTACTGATACAATCTGGGGGCTCGGTTGTGATCCATCAAATGATATAGCTGTAAATAGTATTTTTAACCTTAAGTCACGCAGTGAATTAAAAAGCCTTATTATCCTGGCAGACAGCATTGGGATGATTGAAAGATACGTTTCGGAAGTACCTGAAATAGCGTATGAGCTGACTGAAGTTTCCGACTCCCCGCTAACCATTATTTATCCGAAAGGGAAGAACCTTGCTGCAGGTGTATGTGGTTCTGACGGGTCAGTCGCCATCAGAATATGCCATGACGAATTCTGCAGGGAATTGATAAGCCGGTTTCGTAAACCGATTGTCTCTACTTCAGCAAATGTAAGTGGTAGTCCTGCTCCTGGAAATTTCAGTGACGTTGAGAAATCTCTTATAAACAGGGTTGATTATGTTGTGAAATACCGTCAGGATGACCGGAGAAAAAGTTCGGCTTCACCGGTCATCAAAATAAATATTGACGGTACAATTAAGATTATAAGGAATTAAGTTACCTCGATCTTACTTTTCCTGATCCCGAAACGTGTGCATCGACTTTCGGGCTTCCTACGTAATTAACATTACCGCTTCCGGAAACACTCGCTCTCAGATTTTCTGTAACATTACAGATACAGCTTCCACTCCCCGAAATATGTATTTCTGCTGATCCAATCTTAAAAGATTCGCCGTTATAATTTCCTGATCCGCTTATTGAGATACTGGCTTTTGAACAACTACCGTTACCGCTAAGATTTAAATCTCCTGATCCTGAAATGCCGCAATCCAGATTAGTGATAGTAAGGTCAGACATATAGATCCTTCCGCTTCCGCTGACATTCAGATTTAGATCACTGCCTTTTATTGCATCCTTAACTTCAGCTTTACCTGAACCTGAAACACCCAGACCGGTCAGCTCCGGCATAGTTACATAGACATTAACTTTTTCATTGCCTCTCCAGTTCATCCTCCAATTTTCATTCCTGATGACAAGCTTCCCTCCTGACACCTCAGTTATTACTTCATCAACATATTTCTTTTCCCCTTCGACTACCACTTTAAATTCAGAGCCTATATTGAGATAAAGGTTACCGGCAACGCCAAAACTTACTTTTGTAAATCCTGAAAGGTTTCTAGTTTCTTTCACATCCGACTGGTTTCCTGCATTAACGGAAGAAGCAGTTATTGCTAACATCAATACTGATAAAAATATTACCCTTTTCATAGTGCGTGGTTTAATTAAATTTTAATGAAATACTTAAGAAAGACGAGCTTTTAGCTTAAAAGCTGCATAAACTGTAATTAATTTTTCAGTTTATGTCAAGAAGTCCGTCAGGTATATCCATAACTACAATTTTCTTCTTTTTGTCAATCCTTATAATAAGATCTTCGTGAAAAGGGATCAGAATACTTTTTTTGTCTTTCGAAGTTAAATTCAGGAGCCATTGTCCATTATTGGAGATAACATCGGAAATAGACCCCAATTGAATATCCTCGCTGGTATATACCTTATATTCAATGAGTATGTTATTATCAATCCCCGATTTATTTTCACCCGGCGAATCGGATGTAAGAAATATTCTGCAGCCAATAAACTCTGTAACTTTTATTACAGAATTGTACCCTTCAAATGATAGCTTCAGTACGTCAGCCCCGTTATATTCGAGGTCCGAAATAAAAAAAGGAACCGGT
>Ga0302321_100002043_pt1 | contig 17283 bp, 13 predicted proteins | sample Fen_T0_1_FD_202505 | JGI IMG/M metagenome (GOLD analysis project Ga0302321, IMG submission 202505) | Peat permafrost microbial communities from Stordalen Mire near Abisko, Sweden - Fen_T0_1 | ecosystem: Environmental > Terrestrial > Soil > Wetlands > Permafrost | place: Sweden: Abisko...
CGCATCGGCAACCGACGAGCCGAATGCCAGGCTTTCGTAGAAAGCCGTCGCGAACTCGACGGCGGCGGTGTCGTAGATCGTGTCCTTCATCCCGACAACTGTACCGACGCGCGGCGCAATTGCCTCAGCGTGCTTCAGTGAGTGACATGTATTCAAGACGACGAGCGACGGAGCCTCTTCTCGAGGTAAGTCGAAGATCTCCGCGAGACGGGCGGGTGACACGTATTCTACCTGGCCGCTGCGGTCCAGCATCAACCCAAGGTTCGATGGATCCACCCCTGGTGACAACAGATGGACCACATCTGGTCGATTTTCTTTCAGCAAACAACGGAGCTCATCCGCGCTTACCGACCAGCGCGCAGTCACTGCGAGGCTGCCACCGGCTCCATTGCTTGCGGACTGAAGCTGCTCCAACTCCCTTGCGAAGTCGAATGGAATCTCTGTGGCGTTTGACGCGACGAAGAGGATGTTTGCCATCGCATTACTTTACTCCCGCGGGCGCGTGTACCGCGCAACAGATTGCGGTGCACGGTCGGTCAGCTGTAACCCACATTTCCCAGGAGCTGGGAAATGTGGGTCACCGTACGGGACGGAGCTTGTGCCAGAGAAGAAGGATGACGGTGACGACGCGCCGGTGGCGAGGCTGATGACGAAGAAGATGCGGTAGGCGGGCAACAAGACCAGCGGTGCGACGGCGGTGCCCAGGACGGCACGGCCTTTCAAGGCGTGCTTCGTTAGCATAGTAATGAAGGACGCCACTCCGCGGCTGGGATTTCGTTGGGGCCGTTTTGCGCGGCCTTACGGCCACGCCTAAAAGCTCATCGCGGCTCCGCCGCTGTGGAAGGGCGACAACCTTGAGCCGACGTCAGGCCAAAGGAGGGCCGAACGTGGGGCACCGGGCTATGCTGACATAGGCCCGCCGCGATGCAAACGATTCCGTGTTATTTCTTGCAGGGTCCCTGATCGCTGACGTTGCTGACAGAAAACAGTCCCATACGATGGCCATGTGCATCGCCGCCGGTAGCGCGGGATGTGTCTGCTTTGCCGGTAACGGTGACCTGGTGGTTCACAAAGGAGCTCAGGTCTTGGCTCGACATCAATGAATGACGCTTGCCGTTCGATTCCATTATGTAGTATTGATCTGTTTTACCTTTCATACAGCCGGTCAGAGTTGAGCCGGAGGATGCGGCCGTCGTGCCTTGAGGGGTCGGATTCTGAGCCGGCGCCGTTAACACCCCAGTCAACAACAATGACGCTAGCATCGTGATGATGCGCATTTCTCACTCCTTATCGGTATGTCGGGAATACACTACGGCCAATAACATACCACAAGCCGGATTAAGGATTGGTTAAAGCCTCGTAAAACGACTGCCCACACAAAGCACAATGGAAAGTGCCCCAACGGAACATTTTCTTACTGGTGTGCCACGGGGGGCTCCGGGGTGGGAGGAAGCGCCGCAATGGTGGGCGTTTCTTCCGCGACCTGGGGCAAGGGGCTTTCCAGCGCGAGGGCCAGCACGTCATCCATGGTCTTGACGAAGTGAAGCTTCATCGCCGACTTGAGGTTCTCGGGCACTTCGGCCAAGTCCTTTTCGTTGTCGGCCGGAAGGAGGACTTCGAAAATACCGGCGCGATGGGCCGCCAGCAGCTTTTCCTTGAGTCCGCCGATGGCGAGGACCTTGCCGCGGAGCGTGATTTCACCCGTCATAGCGATGTCGCGTCGGACAGGGATGTGACTGAGGGCGCTGGCGATGGCGGTAGCCATGGTGATGCCGGCGGAAGGGCCGTCTTTCGGGATCGCGCCTTCGGGGACGTGGACGTGAATGTCGACACTGCGGTAAAAATCTCGCGCCAGCCCCAACTTCTGCCAGCGGGAGCGCACATACGTCATAGCTGCCTGGGCCGACTCTTGCATCACGTCGCCCAACTTGCCAGTCAGGATGGGCTTTCCACCCTTACCCTCTACAACCGATACTTCGGTGGTCAGAATGGAGCCGCCGACTTCGGTCCAAGCGAGACCCGTAACCAGGCCGACTTCGCTGCGTTCGTGAGCTTCGGTGTCGCGGAACTTGAGCACGCCGAGGTACTCGGAAATATTTTCGGCACCGACGGCGACGGAGTATTTCTCGCCTTCCCTTACGACCTTGCGCGCAACCTTGCGGCAGATGTTTCCGATCTCGCGTTCGAGATTGCGTACGCCGGCTTCGCGGGTGTAGTTGCGAATGATGGTCTGGATGCCGTCGTCGGTGAAGGTGATGTTCTGCTCGGTGAGGCCGGTCTGTTCGCGCTGCTTGCGGACCAGGTACTGCTTGGCGATCTCGACCTTCTCAGGTTCGGTGTAACCCTGGAGGCGGAGAACTTCCATGCGGTCCTGTAAGGCCGGGGGAATGGTGTGCAGTACGTTTGCTGTGGCGACGAAGAAAACCTGCGACAGGTCGTATTCGACGTCGAGATAGTGGTCGACGAACATGAAATTCTGTTCGGGGTCGAGTACTTCAAGCAGGGCGGCCGACGGGTCTCCGCGGAAGTCCATCGACATCTTGTCGACTTCGTCGAGCATGAAGACCGGGTTCTTAGTGCCGGCCTTTTTCATCATCTGGATGATCTGGCCCGGCAGTGCGCCGATGTAAGTACGACGATGGCCTCGGACTTCGGCTTCGTCACGCACGCCGCCGAGCGACATGCGAACGAACTTGCGTCCAGTCGCTTTCGCGATGCTCATCCCGAGCGAGGTCTTGCCCACTCCGGGAGGTCCGACGAAGCACAGGATGGAGCCTTTGGGATTCTTTACGAGTTGGCGAACTGCGAGAAATTCAAGGATGCGTTCTTTGATCTTCTCGAGGCCGTAATGGTCTTCGTTCAAGACTTTCTCGGCGACTTCGATGTCACGGATTTCCTTGGAGCGCTTCTTCCAGGGAACCGCCAGAAGCCAGTCGAGGTAGTTGCGCGAAACGGTTGATTCGGCCGACATCGGCGGCATGGCCTCGAGCTTCTTCAGTTCCTGGATGGCTTTTTCGTGCGTCTCCTTCGGCATGCCGGCGGCGTCGATTTTCTTCTTCAGCTCGTCGAATTCGCTCTTCTCGCCGCGGCCCAGTTCCTTCTGGATGGCCTTGATCTTTTCGTTGAGGTAATACTCTTTCTGGGCGCGCTCCATCTGGCGCTTGACGCGCGACTGGATGGTGCGGTCCATGTTCAGCTTTTCGATTTCGACATCGAGAACGTCACCGATCCGGCTGAGGCGTTCGGCGGGGTCGAAGATTTCGAGCAACTCCTGCTTCTCTTCGATCGATAGCTGTAGGTTCGCCGCGATGGTGTCGGTCAGCTTGGATGGGTCGTCGTTGCGGACGGCGGCGATCATCGTCTCGTAGTTCAGCGACTGGCACAACTTCACGTACTGCTCGAAGAGGCCGGTGACGCGCTGCATGGCGGCTTCGACTTGGGGCGTAAGTTCAGCACCATACTTGGCGGTGCGGATCGTGGCTTCGAAATAGCCATCGGTGTCGACGACCTGAAGGATCTTGCCGCGCTCGAGGCCTTCGACAAGGACCTTGATGTTACCGTCGGGCAGCTTCAGGCTCTGGACGATGTTAACGACGGTGCCGACCTGATAAATCTCGTTGGGCTTAGGCTCGTCGATGCTGGCATCGTGCTGGGTCGCGAGAAAAATCTTCTTGTCGCCTGCCAAGGCCTCTTCCAGCGCCCGCACACTCGACTCCCTGCCAACCACGAATGGCGTCATCATAGACGGGAAGATAACCACGTCCCGGATGGGCATCATGGGGAGCTTTCTGGTTTCGAATTTCTCTCGCTGGGTCACTGGAACCGCCTTATGGTGCAGAGCGCAGCCGCTCCACGGGAAGAGTAAAGAGGAAAAATCAGGGCCATTACCCGCTTAGGATACCATGCAGCGCCGCGGTGGATTCGGGCTCATTGGCACCAGGGAGTAACTGGTTTTGCAGCCGAGAATTCCTGCCGGAGACGCTATTTGCGATGCGAAGTGAGAGACGCCGCTCCGCGGCTCAGCGTAATGCCGAATGGGTTAAGCGGCTCCACTTCAGGTGTAATGGAGGTTGTTTACCTCAGCGGCTAAAGCCGGGCTCGGAAGAGGCTCGCAAATGCACCGGTGAAGCGGTGCTCCACCCAAGAAGTGTGCGGTCCACCCGAGACGTCGATGGGGAAAATGCTCTAGCCAGCCTTCTCCATGATGGGAAGGTTGACGTTGCGATTCTCCACCATTTCCTTGGTGACCTCGAAGTCCTTTACCCGCTTCTGGCTGGGTAGCTGGTACATGAGGTCGAGCATCAGTTCTTCCAGAATCATGCGCAAACCGCGCGCGCCGACTTTGCGAAGCATGGCCTCGCGGGAAATGCTGCGAAGGGCATCTTCAGTGAAGCGGAGTTTCACGTTTTCGAACTCGAAGAGGCGCTGGTATTGCTTAACGATCGCATTTTTCGGTTTTGACAGGATTTCGACCAAAGCGTCTTCGTCGAGATCGTTGAGGACGCCCATGACGGGAAGGCGGCCAACAAATTCGGGAATCAAGCCGAATTTGATAAGGTCCTGCGGTTCGGCCTGGGCCAGCAATTGGGTGTCGCGCTTGTTGGACTCTGTGAATGCCGCCTCTTTGGTTTCGTCGGTGCGGAAACCCATGGAACGTTTACCCATGCGCCGGCCGATGGTGCGCTCCAATCCGACGAATGCTCCACCGCAAATAAAGAGGATGTTGGTGGTGTCGACCGGGGTGAATTCCTGGTGGGGATGCTTGCGTCCACCCTGAGGAGGAACGTTGGCGACGGTGCCTTCGAGGATCTTCAGCAGCGCCTGCTGCACGCCTTCGCCCGAGACGTCGCGGGTGATGGACGGGTTCTCATCTTTGCGCCCGATCTTGTCAATTTCGTCGATGTAGATGATGCCGGTCTGCGCGCGGGCGACGTCGCCATCTGCGGCCTGCAAAAGTTTGAGGATGATGTTCTCGACATCCTCGCCGACGTAGCCGGCTTCGGTCAGTGTAGTGGCGTCAACGATGGCGAACGGGACATCAAGCATCTTGGCAAGCGTTTGCGCGAGCAGCGTCTTGCCGGTGCCCGTGGGTCCGATAAGGAGGATGTTCGACTTCGACAGCTCTACGTCGCCACTACGCTGCCGGTTCATGTACACACGCTTGTAGTGGTTGTAAACCGCGACTGCCAGCTTCTTCTTGGTCTGGTGCTGTCCGATGACGTACTCGTCGAGAAACGCCTTGACCTCATACGGCTTGGGCAACTGATGCGGAGTCGCAGTGGTCTGAGCCTCGGAGCGATCGTCTTCGAGGATGGAGTTACAGACAGCTACGCACTCATCGCAAATGTAAGCGCGAGGGTAGTCGGTGGGAGACGAAATGAGCTTGGCGACAGCGTCCTGCGACTTGTGGCAGAACGAGCAACGGAGAACCTCGTCGGTACCAGTCCTTGTTCTCACGAAACAGCACTCCTTAGCACTACATGCCCCGCGGGGCTAAGCATTCCGTACTTGCTTCGCACGCCATCGTCACGTTCGTTCTCCAGGTGCAGTGCCGCTCCCGAAAAACGATCATTACAGCTTGCGCTGCTCTGAGGCCATCGCGGCCAATGCCATGCGTATGCCCATATTGAAGCACAACTCCGAGTCGCCGCGGGTGATCACGCGGCTTCCCGGAATACAACTTTAGAACCAACATGGTAATTCTTGCGCAGAGACGTACAGGGGAACATCGGCCCGGAGCCGACTTCCTACTTGTGCTTGTAGATGATGTCGTCGATGATGCCGTATTCTTTGCCCTGCTGGGCGTTCATAATGAAATCGCGTTCGACGTCACGCTCCACCTTGTCCAGCATCTGCCCGGTATGCTTGGCCAGGATCTGATTGGTGATCTCGCGCATGCGAAGAATCTCGCGGGCGTGGATATCGATGTCGGTCGCTTGTCCCGACAACCCAGACATAAGGGGCTGGTGAATCAGGATGCGGGAATTGGGCAGAGCGAACCGCTTCTTGGGCGCGCCACCGGATAGTAGCGTCGCTGCCATGCTGGCCGCCTGGCCGATACAGATGGTCGTCACGTCAGGACGAATGAACTGCATGGTGTCATAAATCGCCATGCCGGCAGTGATCGATCCGCCCGGCGAATTGATGTAAACGGAGATGTCCTTCTCGGGATCTTCCGCTTCCAGGAAAAGTAGTTGCGCGATGATCAGGTTTGCGACATTGTCATCGATAGGAGTGCCCAAAAAAATGATGTTGTCACGCAACAGGCGGGAATAAATGTCGTAGGCCCGCTCGCCCCGGCTGGTCTGCTCAACCACCATCGGTACAAGCATTCGAAGCTCCTTGTGCTGCCGATCCACAGCTTCGTGTGGCGGCTTGGTTATATGAGGTGGAACGCAGTCGCTTTAGGCGGACCTGCGATAAAGGTGGTTCAGTGTTTTTTCGTTGCGGATGCGATGCCGAATTCTATCGAGCCCACCATCCTGCGTCAAACGGGTGCGAACCTGCTCGACCGGCTGCTTCGACTGCAACGCGATCGCTTGGATTTCGTCTTCCACTTCTTCATCGCTGACTTCGATTTTCTCCTGCTCAGCGATCTGTTCCAGGATGAGCGACGCCTTCACTTCCTTAAGAGCGCCTTCTCGCTGGCCTGCCCGCAGGCGATCAAAGTCCATGCGCTTCAGATCTTCCTCGCGCATGCCCTGGGCGGCCAAAGCGCGCAGTCCGCGCTCGAGGCGCATATCAACCTGCTGATCGACCATGACGTCAGGAACAGGGAAGTCGTTTCTCTCGACTAATTCGGCAACGATCTTGTCTTTACCCTGGTGCTCGGCCTCGTGTTCTTTCTCCGCCTGCATGTTTTCGTGAAGACGTTGGCGCAGGTCGTCGTAGGTGGCGAAGTCTTTGGAAAGCTCTTTGGCGAAGTCGTCGGTCGGCTCAGGGACGCTGCGGGTCTTGATCGACTTGACGTCAACTTCGTAAGTCAAAGACTTTCCGGCAAGGCGCTTGTCCGAGTAGTCGTCGGCGTACTTCACTTCAAACTGCTTATGGTCGCCCGCCTTGGCGCCGCGCAGGTTCTCGGTGAACTCAGGGATTGTGTTCTCGCCGCCGATTTCCACCATGACTTCGTCGACTTCGACCGGCTTGTTCTCTTCGCCTTCTTCGTTCTCGGCGGGAATGCCGCGGAAGCTGACCACGGCGAAATCACCATCGGCAATAGCGCGGTCTTCTTCGACGGCGTTGTAGGTGGCGTGCTGAAGGCGCAAGTTCTTCAGGGCTGTTTCGACATCTTCTTCGCTGACGTTGGTGTCAATGGTGTCGGCTTTGATGTCGTCGTAGGCGGCCAACTTGATTTCCGGAAGGATTTCGAACTCGGCCGTGAACTTCAGCGGCTCGTCGTTGTGAAAATGCATGTCGGTGACGCGAGGCTGCGATATGGGCACAAGGCTTTGCTTCTGCGCTTCCTCACGGAAATACCGAGGGACAAGCGATTCGACGATGTCAGTCTTGATCTCGTCAGCGAAGCGCTGGCGAACCACCGAGGCTGGCACTTTGCCTTTGCGGAAACCCGGGATACGCGCGAGCTTTGTATAACGGGTGACAATCTTGTCGCGTTCGCCATTCACAACGTCGAGGGGAACTTCGACGGTCAGTTCACGCTTGCAAGGGTTGGTGGTTTCAACCGGATTTGTCTCAGGAGTACTGGTTTCTGTCGTCAACGGGTTGCCTTCGGGAATGATTTTGTCGCTGCGGAGTGGTAGGCCACATCCGATCGAGAACGGTTCGGTTCGCGAGGCCGCGTGCAGTGTATTCTTCGGCAGCGGCGCTATATTCAGTGTATGAGAGGCGCGTTGGACGGTCAAACAAGCACGTTCATTATCTGGCGCTTCCGGGCGAAGCTGGACCGTGTCGAGGAGTTCTGCCGGGTTTACGGTTGCGATGGCGACTGGGCGAAGTTATTCATGCGGTCGGCCGAACATCGAGGGACTCAGTTGTTGCAGGACACGACTGAGAAGCGAATGTTCGTGGTGATCGACCGTTGGGCCGACGGCAATTCGTTTACCCGCTTTCGCGAGGAGTATGCGGCAGAGTACGACGAGCTGGATCGGCAGTGCCTCGAGCTCACCGAGGAAGACTCGGATCGGAGCTTTCACCGAGTTGCTCGTCTAGCCGATCGAAAAGCAGATTCCCCGCGGCCTAAGGGCCGCGAGGAATGACAAGGATCCAAGGCTGTATGACGCAGCTAAAGCTGTGCCCCTTCAAGACCGGCCTTCCAAGGAACAGCACCTCGATACAATAGCGTCCATGCCCAGTGCGCTGACGGTCCTTAATAAGGAAGTGATCGCGTGTATCCGTTGCCCGCGGCTCGTGGAATACCGCGAGCGAATTGGTAGGGGAAAGAGGCGCGCTTATCTCGATCACGAATACTGGGCGCGTCCGGTGCCGGGATTCGGCGATTCGCAGGCACGTGTTTTAGTTCTGGGGCTGGCGCCCGGGGCGCATGGCTCCAACCGCACCGGCAGGCCGTTCACCGGCGATGCTTCCGGCAAGTTCATGTATCCCATCCTCCACAAGGTTGGGTTCGCTTCGCAGCCGACTGCCGACAATCGCGAGGACGGGTTACAGCTCATGGACTGTTACATCACGGCCGCCGTGCGCTGCGCGCCGCCTGACAACAAACCGCTTCCCAGTGAACTGGCGAACTGCGCCGAATATCTCGACCGGGAACTTGCCATACTGCGGACCGTCAAAGTAGTTGTGACGCTGGGGAAGATCGGATTCGATGCGTACCTTGCGCATCTCCGGCGTACTAAGGTGATCAGCGGGAGGGCCGGGCTGGTCTTCGGCCACGCCCAGAGCTACGAACTGCCGAACGGGGTGACGCTGCTCGCCAGCTACCATCCGTCAAACCAGAACACCGCCACCGGGAAGCTGACGGCGGCGATGTTTGAGGCGGTGTTTCTTTCGGCGAAGGCAATCGCCGACCAGAAGTGACCGTTCGATCACGGGATTCGAAGAGTTATTTACTTTTTCACAAACCGATCAGAAGATGACCTTGTCATCGCCGAAGAATCCAGCCATAATTGATCGTGCACCCCTACAAACCCCACCTTGATTTCGCTGGGCAGCCAGCGCAAGGGGCTCCCTGTTTTCCGGAGCCGGCGGAGCAGCCCCCCGGGCGGCACAAATCCCCAAAACAACAGAGGATGGCATGGCGGCAAAGTACATCTTTGTGACCGGTGGTGTGGTGTCTTCACTTGGCAAGGGACTGGCAGCAGCGTCAATCGGCTGCCTGATGGAAAGCCGGGGGCTGAAGGTTTCGCTCCAGAAGTTCGACCCGTACCTCAATGTGGATCCGGGAACCATGTCGCCGTTTCAGCACGGTGAGGTGTTCGTCACGGACGACGGCGCGGAGACCGACCTCGATCTGGGGCATTACGAGCGTTTTACCCACAGCCGGCTGAGCCGCGACAACAACTGGACCACCGGCCGCATCTACGAAAACATCATCGCCAAGGAGCGCCGGGGCGATTACCTGGGCAAGACGGTGCAGGTCATTCCGCACGTCACCAACGAAATCAAGAGCGCGATGAAGAAGGTGTCGCAGGATGTCGACCTGGTGATCGTCGAAATCGGCGGAACCGTTGGTGACATCGAGTCGTTGCCCTTTATCGAGGCCATTCGCCAGATGCGGCAGGAGTTGGGACGCGAGAACACCTTATTTGTGCACGTCACGTTAGTTCCCTACATCGCGGCGGCAGGCGAGCTTAAGACCAAGCCCACCCAGCACTCGGTAAAGGAGTTGCTTAGCGTCGGCATCCAGCCCGACATTCTGCTGTGCCGGACAGACCGTTACCTGTCGCACGATATCAAGTCGAAGATTGCGTTGTTTTGCAACGTCGAAGAAGAAGCGGTTGTGACCGCCAAAGATGTGGCGTCCATTTACGAGGTCCCTTTGGTTTTCGCCCACGAAAAAGTCGATCAACTGGCGCTGAAGTATTTGAAACTACAGGCGGCGGAGCCGAACTTGGAGAAGTGGGAAGACCTTGTTCGCCGGGTCTATAACCCGCAGGACGAAGTCGTCATCGGCATCGTCGGAAAGTATGTGGAATACGAAGATTCCTACAAGTCTCTAAAAGAGGCGCTGGTTCACGGCGCGATCGGCCACAACCTGAAGCTTCGCGTGGACTGGATTGAAGCTGAAGGGCTGGAGTCGAAAGATCAGACGGTCCAGACCCAACTGGAAGCCGTGGATGGGATCCTGGTGCCGGGTGGCTTCGGCAAGCGTGGCATCGAAGGTATGTTGAAAGGGATTCAGTATGCCAGGGAAAACCAGGTTCCGTACTTCGGAATATGCCTGGGGATGCAGACGGCATGTATTGAGTTTGCGCGCAACGTTTGCGGACTTGAGCAGGCAAATTCCAGCGAATTCGATCCGGCCACTCCGCACCGCGTCATTTATAAGCTGCGAGAGCTTCGCGGGGTCGAAGAACTGGGCGGTACGATGCGTCTTGGCGCCTGGGACTGCCGGCTAGAACCTGACTCGCTGGCTTATCAAGCCTACGGCCAAGCAGAGATAAGTGAGCGTCATCGCCACCGCTATGAGTTCAACCGCGAGTACGAGAGCACACTGACGGCGGGTGGCCTGAGGATATCAGGAGCCACTCCTGACGGGACATACGTAGAAATTGTCGAAATCCCTGGCCATCCGTTTTTTCTGGGATGCCAGTTCCACCCGGAATTCAAGTCCAAACCCCTTGAGCCTCACCCGCTGTTTTCGGCCTTTATTGGAGCTGCGTATCGGTACCGAGTGGATGTCAAGACTCAACGCGAAACGGCGGGAGTGGCGCAGTTTTTGCGACCGGAAAAAGTGACACAGTAACTGCCAATATTTGCTCCAGTTGATCGACGGGGCAGAACCGCGGACGGAAGAATCCGCATGCGGCGATTGACAAGCCGCGCTTTCCACACGAGTTACGCGCCTAAAATTAAGCTGCTAACGCTTTTTATTCAGTAAGTTACGTGCCAAATTAGCGGAACTGAGGGGGTGAGTTTCTTTTTGAAGTGCACTTCGGAGCTATCCACAAAAAAGCACCTTTAGGCTATTGCAAAACTCTGAAGGTAACCGGTATTGTGGTACCTCACTCGTACGGCGCTGCCTGACTTTCAAGCTAGAGGTTGGAACAGCGGATTGCGGTCGTCAAAGAAGCGGCGGAATATCGCCGTTCACAGATTTCAGGGAGGAAGAACAGAATATGGCCCGTAAATTAACACTCACAGTGGCGCTACTCGTACTGGCTATGGCCTTCACCAGCGTCAGTTTCGCAGCCGTGGTCCCGACGCAGATCACATTCGGTCCAAACACGACCGGCTCAATCACCGTCGGAACCACTCAAGCCAGCTTTAATGGCGGAATTCAGGGTATCAAGGGGTACGCATGGCAGGCGAACAAGCCGCAGGGTAGTTTCGACCTGTCCAGTGCGACGCTGACCTACACCAACGGCAACAGCCCTTACACGTTTGGTCCCAACAGCCAAGGGTTCACGGTTAGCATCGGTCCCGATACATTGACGGGCTGGCTGTCGGTGCAGGCGCTGTACATCAACGCCAAGTACGGCTTTTTCGCAGGCGCCTACCAGATCACCTCCTCGACCGCGGGTTTCATCAACACCGGTTTCGCCCCGGGCGCGGTAGTTGACATTGATTTCGTCACCTACAACGGCAGTCTGTCGAGTGGGGAGATTAATCCCGGTTCGCCGGTACCGGAGCCCGGCACGATCGCCATGGTCGGATCTGGATTGCTAGCCGCAGCCGGAATGCTGCGCCGCAAGCTCTAGATCGACCTGAGCCGCGCCGCACGATCTAACGCGGGCCTGTTCTGTTCTGATTCCCGACATCGAAAGATGTCGGGAATTTATTTTGCAGGCCTGCAAAGGGGAATCAGAAACGACGCCGGCCTAACGGTTTTGTCGCCTGTTGTCAAACTGCAAGGTTCTGTAAGGAAAGCACGTACACTGCGCTTGCGTTACTATTTTTACGGATGCTAGTCGGTTGTCGAGCTGTTAAGTTCTGGAGTCATGAGATGGCGCAAGGGTTCTCCATAGGTCCGGTTAAGGTCGGAAGCGGTGAGCTATTTCTAATTGCGGGGCCGTGCGTCATCGAAAGCGAACAGCATGCGTTAAAGATGGCTGAAGCGATTGCAAAAGTTTGTTCTGACAAAAATATTCCATACATTTTTAAGGCTTCCTACGACAAGGCGAACCGCACCTCGATTCGGAGTTTTCGCGGCCCTGGTATTGCTGAAGGACTGAGGATTCTGGGCAAAGTTCGGAGTGTCGTTGGCCTTCCGGTGCTCACGGATATCCATGAGGCTGGGCAGGTAGCCCGAGTGGCGGAAGTTGTGGATGTCGTCCAAATTCCGGCATTTCTCTGTCGCCAGACCGATCTACTGGTCGCCGCGGCAAAGGCCGGCAAAACCGTCAATGTCAAAAAGGGCCAATTCGTATCGCCGTGGGACATGCGGCACGCCGTGGAGAAGATTTGCGAAGCGGGAGGAAAGCAAGTCTTCCTGACGGAACGCGGTTCGACCTTTGGCTATGGCAACCTCGTAGTTGATATGAGGGGCTTGGCGATCATGAGACAGTTTGCGCCGGTGGTGTTCGATGCCACCCATTCGGTGCAGCTTCCGTCAGCCGGAGGCGCTGGCGGACCAGATGCGGCGCAGCAAAGTGGTGGGCAGCCAGAATTTATTCCGTTGCTCGCACGGGCGGCGGTCGCGGCCGGAGTGGATGGCGTGTTTGTTGAGGTGCATGACGACCCTCCAAACGCCAAGTCAGATGGGGCGAATGCTTTAGACTTGAAGCACCTTCCTGAACTGCTCGATCAGTTGATGGCGGTGCATGCCGCTACGCGCAGTTGCTAAATCCAACCAAAACAAGGTCTTTGAAGGCTGGCATTCTTGTTTCAGAGTGCCGTTTTTCGCTGCAAAATCGTGCCGTTCGATGGCGGATTTTGCCCTTTAGCCCCTAAAATGTAGGTAGTGATTCGATTCGTTGGTATTCTCAAAGACAGCTCCAGAAAGCCCAGGCACAGTTGTGTCCCGCCGAAGAGCACTGAGTCGTGAACCCCACGCGATCGAAATTGATAGGAGTTCTCCATTGTCAAATAAGCGGTTTCTCTTTACGTCCGAATCGGTGACAGAAGGTCACCCCGATAAGATTGCCGACCAAATTTCTGATGCGATCCTCGATGCCTGTTTGAAGGAAGATGCCTACAGCCGTGTGGCCTGCGAGACGCTGACCGCAACCGGCCTGGTGGTCATCGCGGGTGAAATCACCACCAAGGCGTATGTCGATTTCCAGAGCCTGGTCCGCGGCGTTGTGGCCTCCATCGGCTACGACAACGCTCTGTACGGATTTGATTCCAATACCTGCGCGGTGATTTCCTCCATCAACAAGCAGTCGGGCGATATCGCCATGGGCGTGGACACCGGCGGCGCCGGCGACCAGGGCATGATGTTCGGCTATGCGTCGAACGAGAACGAAGACTACATGCCGACCGCGATCCACTTGGCGCACAAGCTGGTGCATCGCCTCACGGAAGTCCGCAAGAACGGTGCCCTTCCTTATCTGCGGCCCGACGGCAAGTCTCAAGTTACAGTTGAATACGATGAGAACCATAAGCCCGTGCGCATCGATGCCGTAGTTATTTCGTCGCAGCACGCCGAGACTGTAAGCAACGACGAACTGCGTGCCGACATCATGAAGCACGTGATCCAGGCGGCGCTTCCGGCGAATATGCTGGATGAAGACACCAAGTACCACATCAATCCTACGGGCCGATTCGTAATTGGCGGCCCCATGGGCGATACCGGACTGACGGGACGCAAGATCATCGTGGATACGTACGGCGGTATGGGCCGTCACGGCGGCGGGGCGTTCAGCGGCAAAGATCCGACGAAGGTCGATCGCTCGGCTTGCTACATGGCCCGCTACATCGCGAAGAACATCGTTGCTGCCGGATTGGCAGATCGCTGCGAAGTGCAGTTGGCTTATGCCATCGGGGTCGCCGAGCCGGTGAGCGTTCTGATCGACACGTTCGAAACGGCGAAGGTGGATGAGCAGAAGATTTCTGATCTGGTGCGCGCCAACTTCAAGCTGACGCCGAAAGGCATCATCGAATCGCTCAACCTGCGCCGTCCGATCTACCGCAAGACGGCTGCCTATGGGCACTTCGGACGCAATGATCCGGACTTTACATGGGAAGCAACGGACAAGGCCTCCGCACTGCGCGAGCAGGCGGGATTGGCCGCGGCTGGGGCGCAGAAAGTTTCGAAGTAGATTCTGTCACGGAGCACCCAAGTCACGGGTGCTCCATACACTTCTGTTTTGTTTGTACCGGTACCATCCTCTGGTCCGCCAAGCAAAGCGTCACACAGGTTTTCAGGAACGGAGCATATGTCCACAACGACTACGCAAACTGCAGGTGATATCGCCAACATTGAACTCGCCGATCTGGGAAAAAAGCGTATTGACTGGGCGAACCAGTCGATGAAGGTGCTGCAGATCATCCGCAAAGAGTTCATTAAGAACCAGCCGCTGAAGGGCATGCGGATTTCCGCGTGTCTGCACGTAACGGCAGAGACAGCCAACCTCGCGATCACCCTGCGGGATGGCGGCGCCGATGTTGTGCTGTGCGCTTCGAATCCGCTGTCCACGCAGGACGATGTTGCCGCGTGCCTCGTCCGTGATTACAACATTCCGGTTTATGCCATCAAGGGCGAGGACAACGATACGTATTACACCCACATCATGGCCGCGCTCGACCACAAGCCGCACATCACGATGGATGATGGCGCTGACCTGGTCACGATTGCGTTAACCAAGCGCAAAGAAGTGCTCGACGGCGTAATTGCCGGAACGGAAGAGACGACCACGGGCGTCATTCGCCTGCGTGCGATGGCGAAAGAAGGCGTACTCACCTATCCGATCATTGCTGTAAACGATGCGGACACGAAGCACCTGTTCGACAATCGCTACGGTACGGGTCAGTCGACGATCGACGGCATTGTGCGGGCGACCAACTTCCTGCTGGCGGGAGCGAAGTTCGTAGTTGCCGGTTACGGCTGGTGTGGCCGCGGACTGGCGAGCCGCGCTCGCGGACTGGGCGCTGAAGTAATCGTCACCGAAATCGATCCGACCAAGGCGATCGAGGCGGTGATGGATGGCTACCGCGTCATGAGCATGGACGAGGCGGCAAAGATCGGCGATGTGTTCTGCACGGTGACCGGGAACAAGAGCGTGCTTCGCAAGGAGCACTTCGAAGCCATGAAGGACGGCGCGATCATTTCGAACTCTGGGCATTTCAACGTGGAGATCGACATTCCGGCGTTGGAGAAGATGTCGTCTTCGAAGCGTACCACTCGGCCGTTTGTGGAAGAGTATTCGCTGAAGGACGGGCGCAAGATCAACCTGCTGGGCGAAGGCCGCCTGATCAACCTGGCTTCCGCGGAAGGACATCCGCCGTCAGTGATGGACATGAGTTTCGCCGATCAGGCCCTGTCGGTCGAGTACCTCGTGAAGAACCACACCACTCTCGAAAAGAAGGTTTTCCCGGTTCCGGAAGATCTCGACAAGCGGGTGGCTAAACTGAAGCTCGAATCGATGGGCATCAAGATCGATCGCCTGACTCTTGAACAGGAAGAGTACCTGGCGAGCTGGTCTGAAGGTACATAAGAGAAGCTGTCATTAAACAGTAGTCAGTGGGGCGGCAGAGATGCCGCCCCTCAGTTCTTTGGCGAGCGCTTCACAAAACCACCAGCGTGATTCCCTTGTTGTTCCTTCCATAGTCGTGATCGTTTTTCAGTTCTGGATAGCGCTTCACGAGCTGCCAGGCTTCTTCGTCGCTGCTGCGCCAGCACTCTCCAAATATGCACGCACGAATCTCTCCACGCTCGGCCATTTGCCTCAACGCCGACTGAATCACGATGCGCAAGTCGCCGCCGATTCCCGTTGATCCATAGCCGTGGATAAGCTTTAGGACCTTTATGCCATCAGAGCGAGCGGTTCGCAGGTCGGTGGTAAGACGTGCCAGCGCTTGCGGTACCGAAGGCATGCCATCTTCAAGGTTTGCTATTCGTAACTTCATGATCACAATGAAGCTCGCCCAATTCTGCGATTGAGTCAAAAACGGCGCACCCGATTAGCATGGCATATTTATGCTCGGTAAGGGTGACCTGGGTTCACAGAAGTTGGCAAAATTAGGTTACCTTGTTTTTGATACAGCTCGGGAAATGGCCGTAATGTATTGAAAATAATAGACAATGGTCAGTCGTAGTTCTTGGAGGCGATGATTTTGCGATAGCGCAAGTGGTGACTTCGATGGTACTTTAGTAACTTCAGTCGGGATGTAATTCGTTGTATTGTTGTCTTGGTCGATTATGAGCCCTGAATCACATCCTGATTTACGAAACGCTATTCGGTTCCCGCTGCACCTGCCGGTGACGCTGAAGACGAACACCAAAGAGCACCGGGCAGAGACGATCGATATTTCGGCGGGTGGAATATTATTTCGCAGTGAATCCGACGTTGAGGTTGGATCTGAGGTTGAATTCACCGTGGCTATGCCCGGAGATGTCCTAGGGTCGGAACAGGACATCCTGGTGAAGTGTCGCGGGCGAGTGGTGCGATGCTCGCAAGAAGCTGTGGGAAGGAGCATTGCGGTTGTCATCGATGAATACCAGTTCGAGCGGCTCTGAAGAGATTGTTGTGGGGCAGAACTCTGAGCGAGCGCCGTTCCGGTCGTCGGGGCTATCGCAGCCGGGTATGTCTGAATCGAAGCGAACCCCGATGCGTGTTATCGTTGCCGATTCTGAGGCGATTTTTCGAGTCGGCATGGCTAAGATTTTCGCCCTCGAGAAGGATCTGGATGTTGTCGCTCAAACCGACAGTCTGCAACAGACCCTAAATGTCATATCGAACACACCTGCGGACGTCATACTGTTCGAGGCTGGCTTGTCACCGAACCCGGCGGAATCCGTCTCGGAAGTAATCCGGCGGTCGCAGATAGGTACGAAGATCATCATCATTGCGCACTACACCGGGGAAGAGGAAACGGTGGACTACCTCCGGCGCGGTGTACGTGGAATTCTTACGCGGTCAGTGTCGCCGGACTTGCTGGTCCGTTGCGTCCGAAAGGTAACGGCGGGCGAAACCTGGCTCGATAACCAGGGAGTCAACTGGGTGATCGAAGCCTATCGGAACCAGGCGGAACACGGCGCCAACC
>Ga0302321_100002045_pt1 | contig 17282 bp, 12 predicted proteins | sample Fen_T0_1_FD_202505 | JGI IMG/M metagenome (GOLD analysis project Ga0302321, IMG submission 202505) | Peat permafrost microbial communities from Stordalen Mire near Abisko, Sweden - Fen_T0_1 | ecosystem: Environmental > Terrestrial > Soil > Wetlands > Permafrost | place: Sweden: Abisko...
AGAAATAGTTGCAGCGGCTTTTCCTTCCGGTTTTTCCAAAAGGCGAAGCAGGCCCACATGGCCCCCAGAAAAAACACCGGGTTCAACAGGCCGATTTCAGCGCCGCAAAATTCCACGAAATATTTAAGGGTCGGTTGCCATTCCTTGTCCAGTCCGGCATTGCCGGCGAGATGATGAAAATTGACCCAGTTATTTTGCGCGTTCCAGATCACGTAGGGCAGGGTGCAGAGGGCAAACACGCCGAACGCCAGCCACGGTCCCGGCTGCCGGAGCTGCCGGCGGGCGGCGGGTTGCAGGAGGAAGTAAAGTCCCAAGCAGAGCAGGAGGAACACCGCGCTTTGTTTGCAGAGAAAACCCAGCCCCGCCGCGAGTCCAAATACCAGCCAGTCGCGCGTTTTGCCGTCGGCTTGCACGGTCCGCCAGCCCGCAATCACCGCTACCATCCAGCACAGCACGAGGGGCGGATCAATGGTCATCATCACCGAGCCCACCACCAGCAGCGGCGTGGCAAAGGTGAGCAGCAGAAACAGAAACGCCCGGCGCCCGCCAATTTCCCGGGCGAGGAAATTCAGGATGAGCCAGCTCAAAACGGCCGCGAAGAGCGGCGAGAAAAAGCGCACCCCAAAATCGGTGTCACCCCACAGCGACGTGCCCGCCCATTGGATCAAGGCGATGCCCAACGGCTTGCTGACGTACGAAAGCGCCAGATGCTTGGACCACACCCATTGGTAGGCCTCGTCCTGCGTCAAATTGAGATGTCCGCTGGCGATATAAAGCCAGCGCCCCACCAGGGCCAGCAAAATGACGACGTAGCCGAGGCGGAGCCAGTCAACCTCGGCGTTCGCGGCGGGTTCCGGGGCCGGGCTTCCGGCTTCCGGTTTCAGCAGAAACGGCATTTTGGCGTGCCAGTTGGGAAAGGCCCTGCGGCCGATAAAACTCCACGCTGCTTGCATGGTTAGCATGAAGGCGATGGCGTAGCTCGTGCCCAGAATCGCCCCCAGCGTTATATCGCTGGGATAATGCACGCCGTTATAGACGCGGGAAACCGCGACGCCCACCGCGAGCGGCAACATGAACCGAACGCTGCGCCGGTAAAAGAAAAAAGCCACCGTCGTCACCGCGAACAAGCTGGCGGCGTGGGCTGAAGGCAGGCTGCGGCGGTTCGCATTCGGCGGCAGGGAGCCGTCCGGCAGCGGGGCCACGTAGCCCTTGCCCACCTCGCCAAAGAGCCGCGCCTCGGGCAGGGTCACGAAGGGTCGCGGCCGGGCGACCGAGCGCTTGATCGTGCCGATCACCAGCGGATCACCCAGCGCCACCACCAGCAGCATGAACAGCGCGCAAACTTTCAGCCGGCGGGAGCCGAAATAGAGCAGGGCCGGCACCCCCAGGATCACCGCGAGCAGCCACGGCACCCCGTTGCCGCTTAAGATGGGCATGAGCCAGTCGAAAAACGGGTTGCTCAGCGTGCGGTTGACGAAATAAAACAGCGTGTTGTCAATGGATTGCAGCCAGTGCATCGGCTCCAGTGTAGTGGGAAGCACACCGTTGAAAACTAAATTTCCCGCCGCCGCCCGCCGCTGCCGCCGGGGCGGGCGTCAGTTTTCGGAAGAGAAATCCCAGCTTGGGCCGCTAAAAAAATGAGGAAAACGCATTTCAGGGCCAACGATTGAATGCAGCCACATTGCACCGAGGATGATTCGAACCATGCCAGCACCGGCAGGCTACCGTGAAATAGGCCAAAGAATCATAATTCAATCCTCAAAAACAATGCGACCATCATTAAACTTTGGCTCTTTGGTCGGTGCCCGGCCGGTCGCAATCCAAGTCGCGTGGCTGGCGGCAAATTGCACTGACTCTGTAGTTGTATCAACCGGTTGCTCGATAATCTCCGTAATCGTGATGCCTGTGGCGGCGAAATCAGCGGAGCAATCGCAGTGTTCCAGCGCATATTTCACGCCAGTGATCGCGGCCGCACCTAATTTTCGATGCACGGCTGGCGGGACGCTGTCAGCGACAGTAATTCTTGGCCCATCGTCAACTCTGTAATAATTCACAGCAACCTCCGCAAAGAAACCGTGCCGACCTATTTGCTTGGCAAGTTTGTAGTGTCCTGATTTCACGTTGGTTCGTTCTTCCTAGCCACCGCCGGACGGTGGCGCGAACCGCGACCGCAGCGGGCGTTGGCAAATCAAATCGTTTATAATTCTTGATGGTGTCGTGGATCTTGAGCGTCTCACTGATGGATGCAAACTTGCGGCGTAGTCCCGAGAGTACACCGTTGCACAATTATACGAAATCCTTGCGCTGAGATTATTAACGTCGTCGTCGGACTCCAGCCGCGCCCGCTCCGTCACGGTTTTTTCGGCGTCTCCGGCCCCAGGTTGATTTGCTCGCGGACTTGGAAGCGGAACATCCGTTTCTGCATCCAGCGCACGGCGAACAGATCATAGGACGAGGCAAACAGCCGGTTCCAAACCCCGTAGTTGCTCACCCCCGTCAGGCGGTGCTGGTGGTTCACCGGAATTTCTTTGACGCTGAAACCCTCGATCTTGAACAGCGTCGGCAGGAACCGGTGCATGCCCTTGAAGAATTTCAGGTCGGCGGCGCATTCGCGCTTGAACAGCCGGAAGCAGCAGCCGGAATCTGTCACCGTTTCGCGGGTGATCCAGTTCCGCACGCCGTTGGCGATCTTGGACGAAATCTGCCGGATGACGTTGTCGCCTTCCCGGCGCTTTTTGATGCGGGAACCGCAGACGCAGTCGCAGTCCTTGATCGCTTCGAGGAACAGCGGCAGATCGCGCGGATCATTTTGCAGGTCGGCATCCAGCGTGGCGATGTAGCGTCCGCGCGCCGCCTTGATGCCCGCCCATAACGCGGCGGACTGGCCGCTGTTTTTCGCCAGCCGCTGCACGCAAATCCTGGGGTTCCCGGCCGCCAGCTTTTGCAGCACCGCCCAGGAATCATCCCTGCTGCAATCGTCCGTGATCACGATTTCATACGCGATCTTGAGCGGGTCCAGCGCCTGCGCCGTGGTGGTGACGAGCGGCACCAGGTTGCCTTGCTCATTAAAACAGGGGATGACGACGCTGATGACGGGAGTTTCCATCAGGCGGTTTCAAGCTGCCGCCCGGAGGCGGATTTGGCCGGGGCCAACGTGTATGTTGCTGCTGACATGAGTGCGAAAAGTTAAACCGGGGCCGGGTTGCTGCAAGCAAATTAATCCACGCTCACCACATTTCCACCGGCCCCTTGGGCACGGGAATGTGCTGGCGAACCTGGTCGTCCGGCTCGCGCATGAAGGACGCCACGAGCGGCTGGGGCAGGAAGCGCGGCAGCAATTCCCCGTTCGCATCCAGAAATTGCTGGCGCCAGCGGATGTAGTTTTCCAGCACCGCGTAAAATTCCGCCTTGGTGTTCACCAGCACGATCTTTTTGTTGAACTCGTGGCTGGGGCCGAACCGCTTGGCATACCACGGCGCGATCTTGCGGAACATCCGGCACGCAGGTTCCTCGCCAAAGACTTCGATCAGCAAATCCAGATGGCGGCTCAACACCTGCACGCGTTCGGCAAACGTGGGTTCCGGCGGCAGCTCGTTCTGCCGCACCAGGCTCAGCGTCCGCTTGAAAATCCATGGATCGTAGAACGCCCCGCGCCCGACGCTCACGCCGGCACAGCCGGTTTCATCGAGCATCTTTTTCGCGGCCTGGGGCGTCACCACATCGCCGTTGCCGATGATGGGGATGGTCTTCACGGCGGCCACGACCTTGCGGATGCCCGCCAGATTCACCGTGCCGCCAAAACCTTGTTCGCGGGTGCGGCCATGAATGAACACGGCGGCCACCCCGGCGTCTTCCAGCGCGCGGGCCAGGTCGGGCGCGGTCAGGTTGTCGTCGTCCCACCCCAGCCGCATTTTGGCCGTGACCGGGATTTTCACCGTGTTGACCATGCCGCGCACCAGCGCCACCGTTTTGTCCAGCTCCGTCATCATGGCCGAGCCGCCCCCCACCTTGCAGACCTTGCGGACGGGGCAGCCCATGTTGATATCCACCGAGGCCGCGCCGTGTGCCTCCACGATGAGCGCGGCGTCGCGCATTTCCTCCGGCACCGAGCCGAATAATTGCACTGCCAGCGGCGCATCGGCCGGCCGGGTTTCGATCAGCTTGAGCGCCTTCTTGTTTTTCTCGATCAGCGAGCGGGCGTTCACCAAATCGGTGGTGCACAGGCCCACGCCGCCGATCTCGCGCACGACGAGGCGGAAGGGCAGGGTGGTGTAACCCGCCAGCGGCGAGAGAAACAGATTGGAATCAAGCTGGAGCGAACCGATTTGCACGCCGCCAAGTTAGGGAAAAATCGCGCCTTGGACAGCAAAACCGTCGGCCGCCTGGAGGGATGACGTGCTACCGTCGCCTGCCGCTGCGCCCGGCAACGTTGGCGGCCCGGCGCGCTGTCAGCAATCATTTGATGGTTCTTTTCTTCGTCCGTGGCTGATCGGGAGCAGGTCTGACGTTGCCACCGGGTGAAAATATCTTGTCACCAGCTTGCCCCCGGCAGGGACATATCCGACGATATGATAAATCACCCAACGATGTCCGCAGTGGAACATACCGATTCAGAACTGGTTGCCCGGTCGCTGGCCGGGGAACGCGACGCCTTCAGCCGGATTGTCTCGCGGTACCAGATTCTCATTTGCTCGCTCGCCTACAGCCGGCTCGGCAATTTGGGCCAGAGCGAAGACGTGGCGCAGGAAACCTTCATTACCGCCTGGAAACATCTGCGGTTGCTCCGCGAGCCCGCCAAACTCCGTTCCTGGCTGTGCGGCATTGTGCGCAACCGCCTCCACAAGCACGTCCAGCGGGAAACGCGCGAACCCGCATCTTATGCCGAGCCCTTGGAAACCCTTCACGAATCGCCCGCCGCTGAAGCCCTGCCATGCGAACAAACCATCGGTCGTGAGGAGGAGGCGATCCTCTGGCGCGCGCTCGAACGCATGCCCGAACAGTATCGCGAACCGCTGATCCTTTTCTATCGCCACCACCAGTCGGTGGAACAAGTGGCGGTTGAATTGGAACTGACCGGGGATGCCGTGAAACAACGCCTGTCGCGCGGGCGCAAGCTCTTGCAGGAAGAAGTTCAGGCATTCGTGGAAAAAACATTGCGCCTCACCGCGCCCGGTAGGAACTTTTCCGGCGCAGTACTGGCCGCCTTGCCGCTGGCTCCGTCGGCCACCGTCGGACTGGGCTTGGCCGGCAAAGGCGCCGCCGCCGCCAAGTCCGGTTTTATCGGCGTGTGGCTGGCGCCGCTGGCTCCCTTTCTCGGCATCTTGGCCGGGCTGGTTTCGCAATGGCTGCTCGTTCGCGCCACCTCGACCGGGCGCGAACGCCGGCGGCGAACCCTCGGGCTCCTGGCGATTTTTATCCTGATGCCCGCCTCCGCCGTGCTCGGCGAATATCTCGTCGGCTATTGCCGCCTGCGCTATGAGTGGAGCGCTCCCACGGCTTATATGGTTCGAACTGTCTTCTGGTGGGGTTATGCCGTCGGTTTGAGCACGTGGCTGGTTCTGCAACTGCGCAAAATGCAGGCCGCCTATCAGCATTGCGAGGCGACCGGCGAAATTCCCTCCTCCGACTTGCGGAACCTCGGGCCCGGCGCACAGATTTTTTCCGTGCTCGGTCTGAATTTGACGATGTATGCCTGGCTGATTTCTTTGGCCTATCGCGCCCAAGACCACGCCACCGCCGGTATTATTGCCGTCTTCATGCTGCTGATGGATGGTTGGTGTTGGCTCCGTTCGCGGGCCGGCAATCTGGCCGTGGCGCGGGCCGGCATCACCCACATGACCTTATATGGCCTTCTGATTTTAGCCGTGCTGAACCTGCGCGTGGATGTCTGGATGGCCACCGCGCGTGGTGTGAGTCTGGCCGAGGTTCACGCTTTGTTTCCGCCGTGGATCATTCTTTCCCTCAGCCTCGCCTTGATCGCTTGGATCGCCATATTCTGGACCCTCACCAAGCCCAAGCCCCAGGTCTGAACGGGGAAACCGGCCGGCGGATCGGGTGCCGCTTCGCCGACCTTGGCTGGGATGAACCATCCCCATCCGGTTGGCCAGGCCAGTTTGCCCCGGCCCGATGGGCCGCAACCGAACTCAGTGATTGGCACCGGCCATGGTGGGCACGAGCTTTTTAGTTAAACCCCAAGTGGCCGCTGGTCGCCAGTAGGCGGGGATTGCCAAATGTGCAATCTCCCGATCGGAAGTGTAAAAAATGCAAGCAGTTCCCAAAGAATAACTTCCGTTGATTTTTCTACTACCCGGCAAATACCACGGTATTTCCCGGCTAGCCGCCAAATACCGTGGTATTTGCCGGCCTTCCCTCCACGCCGGACCCGATGTTATAATCCGCCGTTTATGAGTACGATCCGATTCCATTCAGGCCGCAGCCCCGGCCCGCACTTAGCCGCCTGTCGTTCTGAAGCCGATTCTCCCGTAGGCCGGAGAATATCGCCCAGCGCAGAGCCCAGAACCTTGGAGCTCTCCGAAAAAGGGTGACTTTGGCGAAACGAACCCAAATTGAATTAAATATAAGAACTTACAAATACGTATGATGTGACTTGTTTGGCGTTTTTTAACCTGTCAAAACGAACCCAAAACGAACCCAAACAAACCCAAAACGAAGCCAATTTGAATCCAAATAAACCCTTTTTATCCATACTGGTTGGGTTCAATTTGTCCCACTGGCGGTGGTTTCAGGCCTCGTTTTGCGTGCCCTGGGGCCGACCGTTTCCAGCGGGAGGGTCATTTTCGACCAACTTCGGGCTCATTCGTTTGCTTTGGTGGTCGCCCGCCCCAGTTACAATGGCGACGCTGGTTGGGCTCAAAATGAACACAGTACCAAGGTGCGCCCCCGCTGCTCGCACCCCGCCGTTTTTCACTCCGGGGATGATTCTTCCGCGAATCTGGCAAATACCTCCCCGTCCCCATGGCCGGGGGGGGCTACCTATCCAAATATTAAAAATTGCGAAACAAACCCAAATTAAAATCGATGTAAAGACATTGTTATAAGGTTGATATGATGAATTTCGCGTTTTTGAAAAGTTGAAAACAAACCCAATAAGACCCCAATAAGACCCAATTTTAACCCCGTTAGGCCGACCTTTTGCGACTGGCGGACGCCCGATGAAGGTTCGCTTGGAACCCACTTTCGTCTCAAAATGGATGACGCTGTTCAGTTGGCCCCTGGTCTGGCCAACAATTGCTTTTGAACTTTTCGCCGCCGATTCATAGACTGCGCGCTGTGCCTGTTTCAATTTATATCCTGGTCGCACTGGCGGCGTATCTGCTCGGCTCGATTCCGTTTGGTTATATCGTCGCCAAAGCCAAGGGCATCGACATCCGCGCCGTGGGCAGCGGCAATATCGGAGCGACGAATGCCATGCGCGTGCTGGGCAAGCCGGCGGGCATCACCGTGCTGTTAATGGACGCTTTGAAAGGCTACGCCGCTTGTGCCGTGGTCACGCCCCTGCTGGTCAGCGGTCTGGCCGCACATTACGCGAGCCTGGCCCCCAGCTTTTTTGCGGAGCCGCCCGAGATCCAAACCCGGTTATATGTGCTCGCCGGGGTGTTCGCTGTGCTGGGGCATAATTACACCTGTTGGCTGAAGTTCAAGGGTGGCAAAGGCATCGCCACGACGGCGGGCGTTTATCTGGCGCTGGCCCCGTGGGCGCTGCTCGTGGCGCTGCTGGTGTTCATCGCGGCATTGCTGCTGTCGCGCATCGTGTCGGTGGCGTCGATGCTGGCGGCGGTGGCGCTGCCGGTCACGGTCTGGGTCGTGGCGCCGCACAATCTGTTGCTGGGCGTGGTGACCTCGGCGCTGGGCGCGCTGGCGATCTACAAACATAAATCCAATATCCAGCGGCTCCTGGCCGGCACGGAAAATCGCTTCGGCAAAAAGAAAGAGACGAAATGAAAATCACTGTTCTCGGCGCTGGTGCCTGGGGCGCGGCGCTGGCCAAAGTCCTCCACGAAAACGCCCTTGAAGTGACCCTCTGGGACATCAACGCCGCCTTGCTGGCCGAACTGAAGCAAGGCCATAGCGAACGGCTGTTGCCGGGCGTGAAGCTACCCGTGGACTGGTGCACGGAAACCGATTTCGACCGGGCCGTGGCCGGTCGCGAGGTGCTGGTGATGGCGATTCCGTCACAATTTTTCCGCAGCGTGGCCGTGAAGCTGAAGGGGCATCCAGGCATTTTTGTGAGCGTTACGAAGGGCATTGAGTTTGAGACCGGCGAGACGATGAGCCGTATCTTGCTCGAACAGACCGCGGCGGAGAAGGTGGCCGCGCTTTCCGGTCCTAGTTTCGCGCGCGAAGTGGCGCTGGGCATTCCAACGACCGTGGCCGTGGCCAGCAGCGGCGAGGCCACCGCGCGCACCGTGCAGGGACTTTTCCACCGGCCGGAGTTTCGTATTTACCGCAGCACCGATGTGCTGGGCGTGGAATACGGTGGCGCGTTGAAAAACGTCATCGCCGTGGGCGCCGGTGTAAGCGACGGCCTCGGCTATGGCGACAACACCAAGGCGGGACTGGTCACGCGGGCGCTGTCGGAAATGCGACGGTTGGGCGTGGCCTGCGGCGCGCAGCCGGAAACCTTCTCCGGCCTGAGCGGCCTGGGCGATTTGATGTTGACCTGTTTTTCCAAGCAGAGCCGCAACCGCGACCTCGGCGAGCGGCTCGGCCGCGGGGAGACCATGGCGGTCATCCAAGCCTCGCATCCGAAGCTGGCGGAAGGGTATCCCACGGCGCGTTCGGCGCACCGGCTGGCGCGGGAAAAGAACGTGCCCACGCCGATCATGGACGAAGTTTACGCCATGCTCTACGAGGCGAAAGAACCCAGGCAGGCCGTGCGCGATCTGCTGACCCGGGCTTTCAAGGTTGAGGATTAGGGCCGTTACCTTCGTCTTCCGCGTCCTTGTTGCCAGCGTTGCTGATTCCGACACTGAAGTCCGGTGCGGTAGTCATGCGCGGACAAGCTCTCCCCTTTCGTTCGAGAATGGCAATTTCCTGGAACGACATGAGGAATGGGCGGTTGGGTTGGTTTTTGTTCAAGCTTGCGCGACTTGTTTCATGATGTCGCAACCCCTGCTTTGAAAGGACAGAGACAAAATAAACCAACAAAAAACGGCCTTGAAACGTGAGTCTCAGGGCCGGAAATTGGTTGCGGGGCTAGGATTTGAACCTAGGACCTTCAGGTTATGAGCCTGACGAGCTACCGGGCTGCTCCACCCCGCGATCAAGGCTGATCAATATGCCCGGCTTGTTCTTCCAGAGCAAGTTATTTCACAGGCGAAAATACCGAACCTCGAAAAACAGCCATTGGAAAGCCCTTGAGCAGGGAGCTATCCGCCAAAATATGAAAATGGCGAAACAAACTCAAGTTGCCCCTTTTTGTCGCGCAGCTTTGGGCCTGCTTCCGTCCCGGACGACGAAAGCAGGCAAGGTCTTGGGCTGGTCATTGGGCGGCGAGTTCCTGCCAGAGATAGGCGCTCATGCGTTGGCCCTTTTCAAAGCAGTCGAGATTGAACTTCTCGTTGGGCGAATGGGCGTTGTCATCCGGCAGGCCGATGCCGAGCAGGAGGGAATCGGCCCCAAGGATCTTTTTGAACTGGTTCACAATCGGGATGGAACCCCCTTCGCGCATGAGAATCGGTTTCTTATGAAACGCCTTTTCCAGCGCGCGCAGCGCTGCCTTGGCGGGCGCGCTGGTGGGCGAGACCAGGTAGGCTTCGGCGCCGTGGCCGGCGGTGATTTCCATTTTCACCGTGGGCGGGCAGAGGAGCTTCAGATACGCGCATACGATTTTGCGGACGTGCGCCGGGTCTTGGTGTGGCACGAGGCGGCAGGTGATCTTGGCGCGGGCCCAGGCGGGCACGATGGTTTTGCTGCCTTCGCCCTGATAGCCGCTGGTGAGCCCGTTGATTTCAAACGTCGGCCGCGCGCTGCGCTGTTCGGTGGGGCTGAAGCCCGCTTCGCCGAAGAGTTCGGGCGCGCCGAGCAGCTTCTTCAGCTGCACATCGCTCATCGGGTAAAGCTTGTTCTGCGCGCGTTCATATTTGGACAGCGGGGCGATGCCGTCATAGAAGCCGGGGATTTTGATCCGGCCCCTGGCATTGCGTACCTTGGCCAGCAATTGGGCCAGCGCCATCGCCGGGTTTTCCACCGCGCCGCCGAAAATGCCGGAATGCAGGTCGCGCGCGGGGCCGTGCAGGGTGATTTCGAAGGCGATGATGCCGCGCAAGGCGTAGGTGAGCGCCGGATGGGTCGGGCTTGGCATGCCCGTGTCGGAAATCACCACGGCCTCGCAATCGAGTTCCGCACGGTGGCCGGAGAGAAATTTGGACAGATTCTCGCTGCCGACTTCCTCTTCGCCTTCAATGACAAAGGTCAGGTCGCAGGGCAGGGACGTGCCCGTCTTGAGATAGGCTTCCACGGCTTTGAAGTGGGCGAAGTTCTGGCCCTTGTTGTCCGTGGCGCCGCGCGCAAAAATATTGCGCCCCTCGATGCGCGGTTCAAACGGCGGCGTCTGCCAGAGTTCGAGCGGCTCCGGCGGCTGCACATCGTAATGGCCGTAGATCATGAAATGCGGGCGCCGGGCCTGGCCCTTGGCTTTGGCGCGCTTGGTCTTGGCGACCACGATGGGATGTCCGCCGGTGGCGCACAGCTTGGCGTCGAGCCCGATTTTTTTGGCGTGCGCCACCAGCCATTGCGCGCAGGCGTGCAAATCCTGTTTGTGCTGCGGTTGGGCGGAGACGCTGGCAAAGCGCAGGTAGTCGCAGAACTCGGCGAGGAAGCGCGGCTGGTTTTCGTTCAGGTAATCAAGGACCTTTTGCATCGTCACAGCTAACCTGTGAACGGTGCGCTTGCCAAGCACGAATCAGCGAAAAAGCGGCGGCTAAAATCAGGGGCGGAGGGAGTCCGGTGCAGTAGCGCTTTCCTCACTCAAGGTTGAAGCATCGTCCGCCCAACTTTTGGGGGTGAACTGGTGCAGGCAATGCCGTTTCGAGCAGAACTTGCCACGCCCCGAACTCCGTCCGTAGCCTGAATAAACCACAAACGCCTTCAGCCTGCGACGAGGATGTGATGGAGGTCGCTGGCGACTGGATGAACCGGCCTTGTGACGTGATGAAAATCCGCCGGGTCACGGGCTTTTTGCCCGCAATCTGCCCGCCCGCCGTGTCGCGTCGTGGCCGTCTCCTGCTTTAAACAGCTGAAATGGCGGGTGATTGCCGCATCCTGTGGTGGGCAAAGGTCACCTGAATCACCGGATTCATCACGCCTTGGGTGGGGTTCATCTCATTTGACTGCCCGGTGGGCCTGATTCGCAAGACAGCGCCCGCGTCGTTGACTAAGCTTACCCGGTGAATCACCGCACCGCTCAAAACAACCCCGGCTGGCGCCAGGTATTTTATCTGGCGCTGATCATTTTGGGCTGGGTGGTCTTCCTGGGGCTCATGACGGCGCAGCACGTCCTGAGCGGATTTTTTGCTTGGAATGAATCCTTGCGCATGACCTTGAATCAGTGGCTGCCGTGGGCTTTCTGCTCGCCCTTCATCATTTGGCTGGCTTTCCGGTTGCCCCTTGAACGCCAGGGATGGAAGCTTCGGCTGTTGCTCCATGCCGGCGCGTGCGGGTTGATCGTTTTATCATGTGTGACCGTTGCGGATTACCTGCTGCCGCCCCCGCATCAGCGGCAGATGGAAATAACGCGAATGCGGGACAGTCGTCCGCCTCCCTTTGATGATCCGGCTCTGGTGGAACTGCCGCCGCCTGACGACCAGCGTGATAACATGATCCGGCATGGGCCGCCGCTGTGGTTCCGGCTGCAGTTCAGCCTGCCGATTTATCTGGTCATCGTCAGCTTGGGGCACGCCTTTGTCTATTTTCGCCGGTCCCAGCAGCGGGAGCGGCGCACGTTGGAACTGGAGGCCCACCTGGCCCAGGCGCGGCTGCAGGCCTTGCGCATGCAGTTGCATCCGCATTTCCTGTTTAACACGCTCAATGCCATCTCGACGCTGGTTCACACTGCGCCCCGCCTCGCGGACGACATGATCGGCAACCTGAGCACGCTGCTCCGCCTGTCGCTCGACAGCGCCACGGAGCAGGAGATTCCGCTGGGCCGCGAACTGGACTTTCTCGAACGCTATCTGGACATTGAGCAAATCCGGTTTGGCCCGCGGCTGCGGGTGGAAAAACACATCGCCCCCGAGGCCCGGATTGCTTTGGTGCCCACGCTCGTGCTCCAGCCGCTGGTGGAAAACGCCATCCGCCATGGCATCGAACCCAAAGTGTCGCCGGGCATGATTGGCATCCGGGCGGAGCGCGTGGGCGAGCTGCTGCGCCTGACCATTTTGGATTCCGGCGTCGGCTTGCCCGAAACCGCCCTGGCCGAACCCCGCCCGGCGGGCGGCATTGGCCTGGCCAACACCCGCGCCCGGCTGCAAAGCCTGTATCCCGCCCGGCACCGGTTCACCCTGCGCAACGCACCGGCGGGCGGCTGCGTGGTGGAACTCGAAATTCCTTTTCACACCCAGGCCGCTCCCGCGGCCACCCCGAACCTCAATGAAGAAAATACGCACCTTGATCGTGGACGATGAACCGCTGGCCCGCCAGCGCATCAGCTTGTTGTTGCAGGAAGAGCCCGACCTCCAATTGCTAGGCGAATGCAGCAGCGGTGCCGAGGCGTTGGCTGCCATCCAACGCGAGGCGCCCGACCTGCTGTTTCTCGACGTGCAGATGCCCGGCATGGATGGTTTCGCCCTGCTGGCGGCGCTGCCAATGCGGCCGTTGCCCGTCGTCATTTTTGTCACCGCCTTTGACCAGCATGCCGTGAAGGCCTTTGAGGTGGAGGCACTGGATTATCTGCTCAAACCGTTTACCACCGCGCGCTTTCGAGAAACGGTGCAGCGCGCCCGCGACCGGCTCGTCCGTCCCAATGACGACTCGCTGGCCCGGATGGTCCAAGGTTTGGCCGGGCATGGCCATCCGGGCAGGAACTATCTGACGCGGCTGTCCGTGAAAACATCGGACCGGATTGTTTTTCTCAAGACCGAACAGGTCGATTGCATTGAATCCGCCGGGAATTACGTGGCGGTGCAGGCTGGCAAGGAAACGCATATTGTGCGCGACACCATCTGTGCCCTGGCGGAACAGTTGGACCCGGAAAAATTTCTGCGCATCAGCCGTTCCGCCATCGTGAACCTGGATGGCGTGAAAGAGCTGTTGCCGCACTTCCAGGGGCAGCACACCGTGGTGTTGCACGGCGGCAAGCGCCTGATCATGACGCGTGGTCTGCGCGAAGTGGAAAAGGTGCTGAAGTTTTCTTAACTTGGCAAAGCATACCGCCATGAAGGCCTGATGCGGCTTTCATGGCGGGTGGCTCCGGCAGTCAGGTTTGGAGCAGGATTCTGACTGAATCGGTCAGGCCGTGGCGTCCAGGATCTGGCGCGAATTGCGCGTGTTTTGCGCGGTGGTGCCATCGGCATTCGTGGACGTGCCGTCGCTCTTGGTTTGGTCGGTGCTTTTGGTGGGGTCGGTACTGTCGGTGCTGGTTTTCTTCGCATTCTTCTGGGCCGCTTTGGCCTGTTCTTGCTGGATTTCTGCCTGTACCATCTGGATTTCCTGCTCGATCTGTTTGACCTTCTCCGCCTTGGTCTTGGTGTCGTCGGTCTTGCTTTGGTTTTCGTCCCGCAGCGATTTCTCGAGCGTGGTTAATTCCTTTTCCAGTTTGGTCAAGGCGCTTGAACTGGTGTTGGAACTCGAGGCAGTGGAGTTGGTGGATGAGGTGGAGGTGATGATCATAGACTTTATGTTTTTTGGTGTTTTGTATTTTGGTTAAGCCAGCGCACTGCTGGCAGTGCTGCTGGCGGTTTTGGACGTGAAATTGCCGGTCGCTGAATACGTCCCGGCGGCCGGTGGTTGGGATGGCTGTTGGGCCGTTGGAGCTTCTTGAAGCAAGGAAACAAAGCTCTGGGCATTGCTCGTGTTGCCGTCGGGCAGCGCGATCTGAAACGATTTCAAGAACGTATTAAAATCGTCGCTGGCATTCGCTGTGCCGGATGTGCTGTCGGAGTTTTTAGAGCTGTAGGAAACAATATCCGCCGCCACACTGCAGACGTCGGTGGCGGCGCCGGATGCGAGATCGTTTTCCAGCGGTTCCAAGGTCTTTTTCAGGGGGCTGGTTTTTGCGGATGAGTTCGACAAACTCGAATAGTTGTCTCTCGAAGATAAACTTGAACTGTTCATGGGCGGGCGGTCTGGTTGCAGGTGCTTTGGTTAAAGCACATGGTCGCCAAAGGGTCGTCTAAACGTAATCGTTACCGCTGACTGTTTTGACAATGCACTGCACGCTCGGTTCCGAAGAACCGGTTCACTCCCACTTGAGCTATCGGCGTTTTGGTGGCCGGCTTAAGTGTTTTATCTTGTAATTGTGGCGAGGCATAACCCTGTCATTGTTGCCTACAGGCGTAATCTTCTTTTCCACCAAGGAAATGGTGAACGCACGGGTTAATTTTGGACCGTGACCTTTAGGTCGCTTCACCGGGCGGATTGTCCGGGGAGGTGGAACATTACTGGCAGCTCCTGATCGGTGTGGGTTGAAGCGATTTGGATGCTGTCCCCCAGGTCCAGGAAGGCACGACGAATCCAAAGGCAGATGGGAACAGGGACTCGAAGAGAAAGTTACTTGTTGACGTGCGTTTCTCCGGGGTTGCAAGGAAACCCTTTTTTGTGCGGGGAGCAGCATTCAAATCCTTGTCGGAAATCTTAAATTTTGTAAACTGGGGTCATGCTTGAATCCTCCATTCGTCGGATGCCCCGTCCGCAGGACGTGGTCGGAATGTCAACGCAGGAGCTGCGCGACACCTTTCAAATCACCAACCTCTTCGTGCCGGGCGAAATCACCGGCCACTTCACCGACCTCGACCGGCTGGTCGTCGGCGGTGTGATGCCGGCTGGCAAACCCATCGAATTGCCGAATCACAAAGAGACCGGGCGCGCCTTTTTCCTCGAACGCCGTGAACTCGGTGCCATTAACGTCGGCGGAGCGGGGAAGGTCATTGCCGATGGCAAGACCTTCGCGCTGGAAAACCAGGATTGCGTTTATTTGCCGATGGGGACGAAGGCGGTGAGCTTTGTGAGCGATGAGGCGCACAGACCTGCAAAGATGTACTTTTTGTCCTGCCCGGCCCATTCGGCGCATCCGGCGGCGATGATGAAGGCGGCGGAGGCGACGCCGGTGAAGCTGGGCGCGCCGGAGACGGCCAATCAGCGGACGATTTACAAGTTCATCCATCAGAACGGCATCCAGAGCTGCCAGTTGGTGATGGGGCTGACCGCATTGGAGCCGGGCAGCGTGTGGAACTCCTTCCCGCCGCATACGCACTGGCGCCGGACGGAGATTTATTTTTACTTCGACCTCGGCGAGAAGATTGTTTCGCATTTTCTGGGGGAACCGCAGCAATCCCGTCACCTGTTTCTGCACAATGAAGAGGTGGCGCTATCGCCGAATTATTCGATGCATTTCGGGTGCGGCACGGGCAACTACAAGTTCATCTGGGGCATGGCCGGGGAGAATCAGGTGTTTGACGACATGGACCCGGTCAAACCGCTCGACCTGCGTTGAAATTCACGAAGCCATTCATTCAACCCACCATTAAACTTAAATACATGAGTACCAAACGATTCGAAAATAAAGTAGCCATGGTCACCGGCGCGAGCCGGGGCATTGGGCAGGGCATTGCGCTGGCGTTCGCCCGCGAAGGCGCACACGTGGTCAGCGTGGACATTGGCGACCAGGCGGAGACCGGCGCGAAAGTCGGGGCGCTGGGTGCAAAATTCAATTCCTACGTGGAAGACTTCGGCAAACTGACGCAGAAGGGCGCGGCCGATCTGGTTGCCAAGATTCTCGCGGACACCGGTCACGTGGACATTCTGGTAAACAACGCCGGCATCATCCGCCGCGCGCCGATCGTGGATCATCCTGAGGCCGACTGGAATGCGCTGATTCAGATCAACCTCACCGCGCCGTTCTTCCTCTCGCAGGCGGTGGCAAAATGGTGGGTCACTGGCGGTCGCGAAAAGGCTCCGGCCGAGGCGCGCCTCAAGGTCGTCAACATCGCCTCGATGTTGTCCTTCCAAGGCGGCGTGTTTGTGCCCGGCTACACGGCGGCCAAGAGCGGTATCGCCGGTATTACCAAGGCTTTCGCGAACGAACTGGCCAAGGAACGCTGCAATTTTAACGCCATCGCCCCGGGTTACATTGCCACGGAAAACACCCGCCCGATCCGTGAGGACGAGAAGCGCAACGACTCCATCCTGGCCCGCATTCCGGAAGCCCGCTGGGGCCAGCCGGCGGATATCGCCGAGCCGATTCTGTTCCTAGCCTCATCTGCGGCCGATTACATGAACGGCACCATTATGAACGTGGACGGCGGCTGGCTCGCCCGCTGAGACCGGTTTTTCACCCAGCCTCCGGCGCGGTCGCCGGAGGCTTTTTTTTCTGGTAAAACCGGGCGCCCCGCCCCCTTGCTCCCGGCGGCCAAACCGGTTTTCGAACGCACTAACGCGGTTTCAGCCGCAGCACTGTTAGCGAACTGGCCGGGGCTTCGTAATCGAACGAATCACTGACCGGCTGGGTTGAGGTCTTGGGCAAAACCGTGGCGGGCTGGCTGAAGCTGTTGACGGCCATGGGATCCCCCGTCAAGACGGTCAACGTGGCCTGCCCGGCGAACTTTTCCAGGCCGGACAATTTGAACGGCAGCGTCCGCGGAACCAGTCCGTTGTTCACGATTTTGAGAATGACGTCGTGTGTCCGCTGGTCGCGAACCAGAGATAGGGTCACCCCGGCCGGCAGGGAGTTGGTCGCCGCCGGGATGGGCAGATAAATATCGCCCTGGTTTTGCGAGAACAGTTGCTGGACGTAGTAGTTGGCGGTGAGGACGATCGCGGTCTTGTCGAAATAGATGAGGTCGGGCCGCCACTGCGTATGGTCCTGCCGGGAGAGCAGCGGCGCATACGAGGCCAGCCGGACCACGTCGCCGTTGCGTTCCAGCGAGGTCATGTAGGCGGCTTCGGCCAGGGCGGAGCGCAGCGTGTTCGCGCGGCCGACATCGTGCGCGGCGTATTCGCCGAGATAGACCTTCGACTTGGTGCGGTCATAACCGTCGTAGCGGGTGAGATGGGAGAGAAACCAGTCCGGCTTTTCGTAATAATGTTCATCCACCATGGCCACCTGC
>Ga0302321_100002046_pt1 | contig 17280 bp, 15 predicted proteins | sample Fen_T0_1_FD_202505 | JGI IMG/M metagenome (GOLD analysis project Ga0302321, IMG submission 202505) | Peat permafrost microbial communities from Stordalen Mire near Abisko, Sweden - Fen_T0_1 | ecosystem: Environmental > Terrestrial > Soil > Wetlands > Permafrost | place: Sweden: Abisko...
CGAGCAGGGAAATGATGCCTACACGGTGGGCGTTGCCGTTCTTGATTCCGTGGACACGCCCGCTGGCAGCACACTCAAGGGCGACGGCGACCTCAAGAATGGACCAGGGGTTGAGGCTTATTTCACCTACAAAGGCGTTAAGAACCTTACGATATTTCTCGGTGGATACCTTGAGAACGACACCTATGTTGATGACAAGAAGACTTCTCTCGACCTCTGGGCCCAGTACGTCCTCGGCGACACGACATTTGCGGCCGAGGTTTCTACTCGCAAAGACGACTACGCCGCAGGTTCGAGTGACTTGACATCGAACTTCTGGCTTCTCGAAGTTCAGCAGGCGCTCAGCAAAACTTGGGCTATGACTGCTCGTATCAGCGGCGTAAATACAAAGACTCAAAATGTATCTGCGAAACCGTCGGGCACTACCTTCACGATCGCCCCTGCAGTTACTCTCACGTCGAATCTTTCGGTTGTCTTCGAGTATTCGTATACCAAGTACAAGAATATCCCACTAGACAAGGGTAACTTTGTCGCTGTCCAGGCTCGCTTTAAGTTCTAAGAGCCCCCCGTTCCTCTTCCGCGCCGTTGTAGTCATACTCCGATACAAAACGGAACTGATCGCAACGGCGCGTTGTTAAAAAGTTTCCCACTTTTGCAGGTTGGAGCCTGTTCGCCCCGGCCTGCGTACTCCCGCATCTCCCCCACAGTATCTGAACACAATGATCACAAAAGCATTCAAGTTCCTTTCCGCCAGCGCGCTCGCGCTTAGTCTGTTTGTTTTCGCCCAAGCTGCCGAAAAAACCGTCAAAGTCGGTGTGCTTCACTCCCTCTCCGGCACGATGGCAATCAGCGAAACCTCGCTGCGCGACGTGCTCCTTTTCACCTTTGACGAAATCAATGCCGCTGGTGGCATCAAGGTCGGCAGCGACACCTATAAGATAGTTCCCGTTGTTGTCGACGGTGCCTCGAACTGGCCGCTCTTCGCTGAAAAAGCCAAGCAGCTCCTCGAGCAAGACAAGGTGTCCGTGACTTTCGGTTGCTGGACTTCGGTCAGCCGCAAATCGGTGCTCCCGGTTTTCGAGAAAGACAACGGACTGCTCTTCTATCCTGTGCAATACGAGGGCGAAGAAGAGAGCCAGAACGTTTGCTACACGGCCGAGGCTGTTAACCAGCAGGCGACGCCTGCAGTCGACTATTACTTAGCCGAAGGCAAAAAGAAGTTTTACTTGCTCGGTTCTGACTACGTCTATCCGCAGACCACCAATCTCGTGCTGCTTGAGTACCTCCTCAGCAAAGGCGTGCCACTCGAAAACATTGGTGGCGGTTTCCGCAAGGACGATGCTGGCAAGATCATCTCTGCCGGCAAATACACGCCCTTCGGTCACACCGATTATCAGCAGATTGTGGCCGAGATTAAACAATTCGCCGCTTCTGGTGATGCCTGCGTGATCTCCACGCTTAACGGCGACACCAACGTTCCGTTCTTTAAAGAATATGCTGCTTCCGGCCTCACGGCCGAAACCTGTCCGGTGGTTTCGTTCTCGATCTCTGAAGACGAATTCCGCGGACTTCCCGCTGACAAATTGGTCGGTCAGCTCGGTTGCTGGACATACTTCCAGTCGCTCACTACACCCGCGAACAAAAAGTTTGTCGCTAACTTCAAAGCTTGGCTCGCGAAGAGCAATGTCACTGGCCTGGTCAAAGAGAACCGCGTGACCTGCTCGCCTATGGTGCTGAGCTACGACGGCGTTTACCTCTGGAAAGCGTGCGTTGAGAAAGCCGGTACCTTCGACGTCGACGCGGTGCGGAATGCTTGGAAGTCCGGTCTTTCGTTCGCCGGTCCAGGTGGCACGGTTAAGACCCAGCCGAACATGCATCTGACCAAGAATGTCTACATCGGTGAAACGAAGGCCGACGGTCAGTTCAAGATTCTGAAGTCCTTCGACAACATTTATGGCGAACCTTGGCTCAAGGGTAAGTTCAAATAAGCCGAACTGCTTTCTACGCCTAGAGTCAAATTAAAGTGTGTTTCTCAGGAGGGGTGGGTTCCCCGCAATGAATCCATCCCTCCTTTTTAGTATAAACCTGTATTTAAAACATTCATACCACGTGGTTTCATTCATGCGACGATTCTGGAAAATGGCCGTTGTGATGCTGGTGGTTCTTCTGCCAGTTCGGGCCGCCGACACGCCACGGCAGATTATTGTGAAGGCCATTCTCGCTGAGGATGAATCACAAAAACGTGAGTTTATCCTCTCACTTGTCGGTCAAGGTGACGAAGCGATTGAACCGCTTCTCACCGCTTGGCGCAAAGACTCACTCTTCGTTTATTCAACGCCCGAGGGCGCCCGTACTCCTGTTGAACTGATCGGTGAAAAAGATGCCGCAGGAGCGCAGGAAGGACTGCGCATCGAAGATGGCAAACCTCTCCTCGGAGCTGATCATCAACCGCTGCGTTTGGTCGGGGCAGATCAAATTGCGGTCGAGCATACTTCTTCACTACGGCGCGCGATGAAGATTGTACTCGATCTCATCGATCTTGGGGCGGCTGATCCGACGAAACGTATCAAAGCAATTCAGACGATTGGCCAGACCCAGGACGCTGTGAAACTGCCCGCCCTTCAAACCTGCGCGAAACGCGAAGCAGATCCGCGGGTGCAGCGTGCCTTGCGCGAGGCAGTTGCTCTAATCCAGCTAAAAGATCCAAAGGCCGAAGTGAAGCTGACCGCGCTGGCGGAGCTCCGCGAACTGCGTTCCTTGGGGAGCTTGGATTTTCTTTATCGCACCATCAAAGAAGCCGAAGCTGCAAAGGATAATACGATCCTGAAACCGGCCCGCGCCGCAGTGCAGGCGGTAGAGCAGCACCGCTCGGCTGTTGATTTTTTTGGAACGATTTTCCGTGGGATCAGCCTTGGCAGCATTTTGCTCGTCGCCGCGCTAGGACTTGCGATCACATTTGGCCTGATGCGCGTGATCAATATGGCGCATGGTGAAATGATCGCAGTCGGGGCCTATACCACTTATTTGGTGCAAAATATTTTTGGAGCCGGCATTACCATTCCGTTCTTTGGGCTGAGCTTGCCCATTCCAGGAATGAACCTCACGGGTTCTGCTTATCAGTGGTATTTCATCGCCGCCCTGCCGTTGAGCTTTATCGCTGCTGGGCTGGTGGGCATCGGACTTGAGCGCAGTGTGATTCGATTTTTGTATAAACGTCCGCTGGAAAGTTTGCTCGCGACCTGGGGCGTTTCGCTCGTGCTGCAGCAGTGCTTCCGTCTCATGTTCGGTGCGAACAACGTCCAAGTATCGAGTCCGGTTTATCTGAGCGGCAACTGGCTGGTGAACGACATTATTCTTGGGTGGAACCGCGTGTTCGTTATCGGTTTTGCCATTCTGATCGTTTTCGGAATGTGGCTCGTGCTTTCGAAAACGCCGTTGGGCCTGCTCATCCGCGCTTCGATGCAGAATCGAACGATGGCTTCGTGTCTTGGTGTGAGAACTGAGCGCGTGAACATGCTTACGTTCGGTCTCGGAAGCGGACTCGCTGGACTTGCAGGCGCCTTCCTTAGCCAGATCGGCAACGTCGGGCCATCGCTAGGGCAGGGCTACATCATCGATTCATTCATGGTCGTTGTCGTTGGCGGCGTTGGCAGCATCGGCGGCACGATCATCAGCGCCTTCAGTATTGGAGGTATTGACCAGGTGTTGCAGCAATATCTGCCTGATTGGGCGCCGGGCCTGGCGTGGGTACCGGGTATTGGCAGCTTCCTGCAAAATCTCGCGCAGGATGCGGCGGTTTTCGGAAAAATCCTCGTACTGGCTGGTATCATTCTCTTCCTCCAGCGTCGGCCCTCCGGCCTTTTTGTAACTCGTAGCCGCAATCTCGACGAATGACACCGACTTCATCGCAGTCTTCATTCTGGTCCAATCGGAAAAACATCGAGCTGGCGTGTGTCGGCGCGGCCGCGGTTTTCCTTATTTTTATTTTCCCGCTTTTTAATGTGCTCGGCTGGGTGAGCAATTTCACAATCAGCGTGTGGGGTAAATATCTTTGCTATGCGCTCCTCGCATATTCGGTCGATTTGCTGTGGGGCTACACTGGTCTTTTGAGTCTCGGCCAAGCGCTGTTTTTTGCCCTGGGCGGTTACATGCACGGCATGTACCTCATGCGCATGATCGGTGATCTCGGGCAATATCACAAACCGATTCCTGATTTCCTTGTGTTTCTCGGTTGGACTAAATTACCGGCTTTTTGGGAGCCGTTTGCGAGTTTTCCGTTTGCTCTATTGATGGTGTTTCTGGTGCCAGGCGCGATCGCCTACGTTTTCGGTATCCTGGCGTTTCGCTCTCGTATACGCGGAGTCTATTTCTCGATTCTGACTCAGGCAATGACTTATGCGGCATCGATTATGTTTTTTAGAAACAACCTTCTCCTAGGTGGAAATAATGGTTTCACTGATTTCAAATTCATTCTTGGCCACAACCTACAGGCGCCGACGACGCAGCGTGCGTTATTTGTAGCGACGGCAGTCACGTTGCTGCTCGTTTATGGTTTTTGCCGTTGGCTGAAGCAGACCAAGTTTGGCCTCGTCCAGCAGGCGATCCGCGACGGTGAAAATCGTGTGCTCTTCAGCGGTTATGCAACGGCGCATTTCAAACTTTTTGTCTTCGTTCTTGCAGCGCTTATTGCCGCGATCGGCGGCGCGCTCTATGTTCCCCAAGTTGGCATCATCAATCCCGGAGAGATGCAGGCCGACAAGTCGCTTGAGGCCGTCGTTTGGGTCGCCGTCGGGGGACGAGGGACCTTGCTCGGTCCGATCATCGGTGCTGTGGGAGTTAACGCCCTCAAAAGCTGGGCGGTGCGCGCCTTTCCAGATCTCTGGTATATCGTGCTCGGCGGGCTTTTCATTCTCGTGGTGCTTTTCCTGCCCGGCGGGCTTGTGAGCTTGCCAAAGCGCCTCTCGCCGCTCTGGAAACGTATTCGTGGCGCGGGTACGCCGGCTGTCGCCGATGAACCTCGTGTCGAACTGAAATCGGAAATCGTAACGCCTAAATCGTAAACCCACCATGGCGCATCCGATTCTCACCGTAGAAGATGTCTCCAAGACCTACGATGGCTTCAAAGCTATCACTAACCTCAATTTTTATCTGTTCGCGGGAGAACTGCGCACGGTCATCGGTCCAAATGGCGCAGGCAAATCCACGTTCTTCGATCTCATCACTGGCCGAGCGAAGCCCGACAAAGGAAAGATCGAGTTTGGTAGCGATCCCGCCACCACCCAGAAACTCACCGAACTCAACGAATACGAGATCAACCGTCTTGGCATCGGACGGAAATTTCAGACTCCAAGCGTATACGCCGAACACACGGTTTGGGATAATCTCGTTCTCTCGCTGAAGGGCCCGCGCGGCGTATTCGCCTCGCTCTTTCGCCGCCTGACGTCGACCGATCGCGATCGCATCGACGAGCTATTGAAACTTGTCCGCCTTGGCGACAAACGTCATTGGAAAGCTGGCATGCTTGCGCATGGCGAAAAACAGTGGCTCGAAATCGGCATGCTACTCGCCGCCGAACCGCGGGTTTTGCTTGTCGACGAACCTGCCGCCGGCATGACCGATGAGGAAACTCATCGCACCGGGGAACTATTACTTTCACTCGCGGGCAAGCACAGTCTCATCGTTATCGAGCACGACATGACCTTTGTGAGACAGATTGCCTGCGACAACAATGTCACTGTTTTGCACCAAGGGACTGTTTTATGTGAAGGAAAATTCGACGAGGTTCAGTCCAATCAGAAAGTACGCGAAGTTTATCTGGGTCGCGGAAAGAAAACCTGAAACGCTCTCATGGTCGCGCCAAATTCACAAACCAACGCAGTGCTCTCTCTTTCCGCCGTCGAGACGGATATTGGCGGCTCACGCATCCTGCGTGGCGTGAATCTTGAGGTGCGCGCGGGCGAAGTGGTTGCTCTCATGGGTCGTAACGGGGTGGGCAAAACCACCACGTTGAAATCGATCACCGGTGTGCTGCCGGTGCGTACGGGCGAGGTCATATTTGACGGTCGTCCTATTCAAAAGCTTTCGATCGACGCACGCGCTCGGGCCGGGATCGGCTACGTGCCGCAGGGGCGCGATATTTTTCCACATCTCACGGTTGAGGAAAATCTCAACATCGGACTGGTCGTTCACGGCCGCCGTGGTGCAGAAGCTCGCGAGGCGCTAGCTCGTGTTTATGAACTTTTCCCTGTTCTGAAAGACATGCTCGCCCGCAAGGGCGGTGTGCTTTCCGGCGGACAACAGCAGCAACTTGCCATCGGTCGTGCGCTGTTGACGAAACCTAAGCTGCTCATCCTTGACGAACCGACAGAGGGTATTCAACCATCGATCATCGACCAAATTGGAGACACGCTTAAAAAACTCAAGGCGCCGGCCCCTCCATCCGAGGTGTTGGATCAAGCGGGTGTTGCGGTGGCGGAAATTAGGAATGCTGTGCAGGCGTTGAAAAAAGAGCACGCTCTTGCGATCTTGTTGGTGTAGCAGTACGTCGATTTCTGCCGCGAGTTCTCTGACCGTTTTTATGCCATGGATCGTGGTGTGGTTGTTGTCTCTGGCGCTATCGGCGATCTGTCTGAGGACGTTGTGAAAAAACACCTGCAGGTTTAATATCTTCGACTCATGCACCTGACCCCTCGCGAACGCGAAAAACTCTTGATCGTGACTGCGGCCGATCTCGCCCGTCGGCGGCAGGCTCGTGGCTTGAAACTCAACTACCCCGAATCCGTGGCCGTCATCACTTATGAAATCATCGAAGGCGCGCGTGACGGTAAATCTGTGTCCGAGCTCATGAGCTACGGTACTACAATCCTCAAACGCCTCGACGTGATGGAGGGTGTTCCCGAGATGATTCACGACGTGCAGGTGGAAGCGACATTCCCCGACGGCACCAAACTTGTCACCGTCCACAATCCTATACGCTGAGCGGGCGCTTAGCTAATGAAGAATTATGAAAGCAGAATGTAGAATTTTAGAACAATACACTCGATGCATTCCGTCGCCCTTTATTTTTCATACAACATTATCCATTCACCACTAGGAACGTCATGATTCCCGGCGAAATCATCACAGCTGACGAAATTGCGCCTCTACTGGCCAACCCCGATCTTTCCACGCTCATGCTTGAGGTCTCCAATATCGGTGACCGACCGATTCAGGTCGGCTCGCATTACCATTTCTATGAAACGAACGAAGCGCTGATTTTCGACCGTGCCGCTGCTCGCGGTTTTCGTCTGAACATTCCGGCTGGCACGGCGGTGCGCTTCGAAGCAGGCGACAAAAAAATCATCGAACTCGTCGCGCTTTCCGGCACCCGCGAAGTCTTCGGCCTCAACGCGAAAGTGAACGGGAAACTGGATTTCAAGAAAACAAAGAAAAAAACGAATCTGGAACGCAGGAACTCTGGAAAAAGCATCAGATGACAAAATTCGATTGCCCTCCGTTCCTGAGTTCCAGTGTTCCAGATTAAAACTCTTTTCCTCCCATGCCGCTCAATCTTTCCCGCCGCCAGTATGCTGAGATGTTTGGACCGACCGTCGGCGATCGCGTGCGTTTGGCCGATACCGAGTTGTTTGTGCAAGTGGAACGCGACCTCATTGCTGAAGGCGGTGGCTACGGTAATGAGATCAAATTTGGTGGCGGCAAAGTGATCCGCGATGGTATGGGCCAGTCGCCCACGGCACTCGACGCGGAGTCGCTCGATCTGGTTATCACCAACGCCCTCATCCTCGATCCTATTCTCGGCGTGATCAAAGCCGACATCGGCATCAAGCACGGGCTCATCGTCGGCATCGGCCACGCGGGCAATCCCGGCATTCAGCGCGGCATTGGTTCGGTTTTTGTTGACCCTCGCACGAAGAAAAAAAATCCGATGATTGTCGGCGCCGCGACCGAAGTGCTCGCAGGCGAGGGGAGCATCATCACCGCGGGAGGCATCGACACGCACATTCATTTTATCTGCCCGCAACAGATCGACGAAGCGATCAGCGCCGGCATCACCTCGATGCTCGGCGGCGGCACCGGCCCGGCGCATGGCACCTTCGCTACGACTTGCACACCGGGCGCGTGGAATCTCCATCGCATGCTCGAAGCCGCCGAGAGTTATCCGATGAATCTAGGTTTTCTCGGCAAGGGCAATTGTGCCACGCCGAAACCGCTCCGCGAGCAAATCCTCGCTGGCGCCATCGGCCTGAAACTGCACGAAGACTGGGGCACCACACCCGCTGCCATCGACAACTGTCTCGGCGTCGCCGACGAACTCGACGTGCAGGTCGCCATCCACACCGACACGCTCAACGAATCCGGCTTCGTCGAAGAAACGATCAAGGCTTTCAAAGGCCGCACGATTCACACCTTCCACTCCGAGGGCGCAGGCGGCGGACACGCACCGGACATCATCCGCGTCTGCGGCGAGGCCAATGTTCTGCCGTCGTCAACCAATCCGACCCGTCCTTACACGGTGAATACAATCGATGAGCATCTCGACATGCTCATGGTTTGTCATCACCTCGACTCAAAGATTCCTGAGGACGTCGCGTTCGCCGAATCGCGTATCCGCCCCGAGACGATCGCTGCCGAGGATCGCCTGCATGATCTCGGCGCGATCTCGATCATGTCGTCCGACTCGCAGGCGATGGGCCGCATCGGCGAAGTCATCATTCGCACGTGGCAGACTGCGCACAAAATGAAAACGCAGTTCGGTGCGCTCAACGGCAAATCGCACGCAGTGGCCGACAACTTCCGCGCGCTACGCTACCTCGCGAAGTACACCATTAATCCGGCAATCGCGCACGGAATTTCTCACATCGTTGGTTCGGTCGAAGTCGGCAAATTCGCCGACCTGGTCGTCTTCAAGCCCGCGCTCTTCGGCGTAAAACCCGAAGTCGTGCTTAAAGGCGGCTTCATCGCCTGGGCCAACATGGGCGACCCGAACGCCTCGATCCCCACGCCGCAGCCGACGTTCTATCGCCCACAGTTCGGCGCCGCGGGACGCGCGCTCGCCTCGACCAATCTCACTTTCGTCAGTCAAGCGTCGCTCGACAAAGGCACGCTGAAGAACCTTGGACTCAAGCGCCGAATCGAACCAGTAAAACGCACCAGAACAATCGGCAAACGTGATATGGTGCTGAACGACGCGCTGCCGAAGATCGAAGTCGACCCCGAGACCTACACCGTTAAAGCTGACGGCGTCGTGCTCACTTGTGAACCTGCCAAAGTGCTGCCAATGGCGCAGCGGTATTTTCTATTTTGAATGATTCGTGTGGTCATCTCACCGAAACTCGCTTCAGCCTGGGCACAGGCCGTGTAACCGCCACAGCGTTGGTTCGGCAAGTCGCGAATCAAGCCCTGGGGTTGTCGTTGTCCTTCAGCTTACGACCTAGGCGAGTAGATAAAGGCCAGCGAACTCGGATGGTCGGCATCGTAAAATGGGGTGTTAAAACAGCCCTGAGTTCAGCGATCGGGTCAAGTCCTTTGGTCTGACGGTATCGGGTAGTTGCTGACCAGCTGGCGAAATAACCCAGGAGTTGTTCGAGGGACCAATCGACTTGAAGGTGAAACCGTGGCGATGGAATTTCCAAGAAGGGGAAGGGGATCGACGCGTAACCCTCTTCGACGATGCATCGTTCGGGTGGCCAAAAAGCTCCAACTGTTTCGCGATAAAAACGCTCACACACCGCGTTGATTTGCGGGTTATCCAATTCAAAGACGCCGTAGCACCAGACGGCGATCACGCCATCGGGCTTAAGAATGCGATTTACCTCCACCCAGAAACGAGGCAAGTCGAACCAATGCAAGGCCTGCGCAACCGTTACGAGATCGACCGACGAAGCGCCCAGGCCGCTTTCTTCGGCGTGAGCTACTCGCCATTCTATATTTGAGCAAGCTGGCGCATGATCGAGTTGAGCTCGACTTAGATCCGTCGCGATGACCGATCTGAAACGTGACGCCAAGCCCGACGTCGCTTGTCCACTGCCACAAGCACAATCCCAGGCAAGATCCCGTGACGAACAATTAGCAGCGAGCCAATCGAAAAGCTCTGCCGGATAAGTTGGACGATACTTCGCGTATTCAGCCGACTGTGCAGAGAAATGATCGGAGCTCATTAGAAAGATTAGGCCTGTGCTCGCGATTCAAAGTAGGTCGTCGGAACAGTCGATGCCGAAGTTAGCCGCTGAAGGTGGTAAGGCTGCCAATCGGCCTGTATTGATTCGGCATAGACAAGATAAAGCTGAGGTCTTTGGCTGGTTTCTATGGACCACGGATTCAAGGTTTGCCTTACCTGGCTCTCAATTCGTCGTTTGATCGTTGAAGTTCTTGAATAAACTCGCGTAGTCGCGGATGGTTTAGGCTAGCTCGGTGCTGCGATGCCAAGGTTACGTAAGAACACGTCTACCTCGGCTGTGGTAGGAGAATTCACGCAGCCCGGCGCCGTTGTGCAAACGAGCGCGGCCACGGCACACGCGTAGCGCACGCAATCTTCGTCGAGCCAACCGCGAAGCATCCCATGAATCATTGCCCCTCGAAAACTATCGCCTGCACCTGCACTATCAAGTACCTCCACTTTGAAAGGCGTCTGCTCCCGCCGCACTTGTCGGTTTCGCCCAAACCAGAGCGGCTGCGAACCTGAGGTAAAGATGACGAGCCCCGGGCAGTTGGCCAGATACGCAGAAAACAGTGCCGCACGGGCAGCAGAGTCCTGCAAAACATGCGGGTATTCTCGCTGCAAAAATTCGCCCGAGATGACCATGAGGTCGCACTTCGCCGTCAGTTCGGAGTCGTGCCTCGTATCGGAACTAGCCAGCGGTATCCCGGCGGCTTTCGCGAAACGCGCGACCATCAATGTGGCCTCGCCGAAAGCCGGATCCACACAGGCAAAGCGCGATGCCCGGACGCGCGCCTCGGTCGGCATTTCCCACTGTCGTGAAGTAAACAACAGATCGCAGTAGCGTCCAAAGACCGTGCGTGTGTTTCCGTCGGAAATAACTATCTCTGTCACACCTTTATAATCAGTCTTAATCACTAATCCGCTGCAATTGATGCCCCGTGCACGCAAAAAATCGAGTGTGCGCCGACACTCTGGCACGTCACCAATCCAGTTGCCTTCGAGTGTCACGCTATTGCCAAGACGAGTCAGCACCAGAGCGCTGCCCGTCGCCTCTCCAGAGTGATTGTCTAAGCGTTCGATAACTTCGCCGTAACCATCCGCATGGGGAAATGCTCCCTTCAGCCGCAAAATAACACCCGTGCTCACATGACCGAAACAATAGACATCGCTCATAGCTGACGGTTATGTCTCAGGTTGTTATCGGGAGTAAAACCAAAAATTACAACGACAGCCAAAGGCGGATGGACGTTTTCTTGTATCCGGCTTTTCTCTACCGGTGTTTTCAATAGCGGACTTGATGCAGTCTGTCGCACCTATAACTTTCCTGTGTAAGAAAACGTGTGTTTATCATTATGTGCAAACGACGTTTTATGAACGTGTCCGGGCCGCGATTGGCAGACCGCAGCGGTTGCTTTGTGAGACGGTTTAGGGCAGCGACAGATCGTAAAAAGCTAGACATTCTGGGGATAACGATTTGTTTGTTCAACGCTAAGTCCTAAACTTTCCTGCCCATACGGGACCGATGTTTTGAGCTAACTCACTTATACCCTATGAAGAAGCTTCTCTCGTTTATACTTTTTCTTTGCGCGAATCTCGCCGTCCAGGCCCAAGGTTATGGTGAACCGGTTCGCAACCTCTCCGATGAAGAAATCCGGCTCGTGCAGGCCTATCGGCGTGATCCCGAACCATTTCGACGCATGCTTCATGAACATGAGGCGCGTTGGGCTCCGCCGCCTCCTCCACCGGAGCGTCATCACCCGCAAGCACAGCTGGGGCCGCGCGATGTGATTGATGTGTCGATTGAGGGAGGTTCGATTACTTTCATGGGAAGAAACTACGCTTATGATCCGATGAGTTTCCGTATTCGTCGCGGTGAAGATATGGCGATCGTGTTTCGCCGCCAGCGTTCATCGTCAGAGACAACGGTCATCGTGGCATATCGGGCGGACGGTTTGCACTTTGATATTCCTGAACAACGTCCAGGCACGCAGGCTCCGGAGCACGGTTACTTGATTATCGGTGAGGATCCACGATGGAACAAAGGCGATCCGATCGAGCAGAACGATAAAATCAACGCCAAGTATTCTCTCTCCAAAGCCGATCACGTGACGTTTCACATTCGTTACGCTTCAGCGCGTTGACGCGAGTTGCTCAGGGCGTTGCAGAAGACTGTGAGCAGGTTTTACGGTGAATACCTTATGATAAGGTTGATCATGAATAGTCGATCGCCCGTGGTTGTAGATAGAACGGCCGATTAGGCCTAGCACGGGTAGTCACCCTAGCTTGTGGGTGCGGCAGTGGCCGACTATTTACCCAATTTGTACCGGGGAAAGTCCTCAGGCCTTTTGGTTTACCCGGCATATGAAATGTGACGATGCTCTTCAGAGTATCTTAAATATTTCGATGAATAATGATGTTCGGTGGCTGGTCCATCTGGGCACAGAGCAAGGACTTTTCACGCTTGCCCAGTGTTCCAGCGTCGCGCGCGCATTAGGCGACGGCGTCTGTTTGATGGATTTCGCACAGCGGCTGATCGACGATGGAATCGTCCGTGACGTTGGCCGACTGGAAGGGCTGGGAACGGAGGCATTGGCCAAGGCGAGCCAAAGTGAGGCTCCTTTGTTGCAGTTGCCGCAGACCGGAGCGGTCAGCGTAAAGCCAGCGGCGGCGACTTCGGGCGGTGACACTATGCCGCCATTTATCTCGAAAGGTCCGCCGCCTGATTTCGATTTTGTAGGTTTGAGTGAGTTCACTGACGCCGGGCTTGAACAAGAGCTCCGTCAATTTTTGCGCGAGACGGCCCAATACGGCGCGAGCGATCTGCATCTCTCGGCAGGCGCTCGGCCTTTTATGCGCAAGAATCGCCAACTGATCATGCTCGCGGAGCAACCGTTGAGTGCGGACGATGCTTTGCGCCTGAACACAGCGCTCCTCGCCTCGCATCAGAAACAGCTTTTCGTCGAGCGACGCGATTTTGACTATGCTTTGGCGCTGGACAATGATAGCCGCTACCGCGTCAACCTGATGTTTCACAAGGAAGGCGCGGCTGGCTCCTACCGAATGGTTCCTGCCCGTATTCCGCGCCTGCCTGAGATCGGGCTGCGCGATCTTGCGCCGATTCACAAATTCCTCAGCTATCACAACGGCCTCATCCTCGTTACGGGCCCGGTGGGTGCTGGAAAAACGACGACGCTGGCCGCACTCGTGGCCGAGCTGAACGAAACCCGTGACGACCACATCGTCACGATCGAGGATCCGATCGAGGTCGTGCAGCCGTCGCACAAATGTCAGGTCACGCAGCGCGAGGTAGGTCCGCACACGCAGTCATTTGCCTCTGCGCTCAAAGGTGCGCTCCGCGAAGACCCGGACGTGATTGTGATCGGCGAACTCCGCGATCTAGAAACGATCGAGATGGCTATCACCGCGGCCGAGACTGGCCACCTCGTGATCGGCACGATGCACACGAGCGATGCGGCCACGACGCTCAATCGTTTGCTCGACGTTTTTCCGTCGGCCCAGCAACCGCAAATCCGGGCCAGCGTGGCAGAGAGCTTGCGCGGGATTATTTGTCAACGGCTCCTGCCGAAAGCGAAAGGCGGCCTCGTGCTTGCGAGCGAAATTCTCGTCGCCAATGCTGCGGTTGCTAACGTGATTCGAGAAGGAAAAACCCAGGGACTCCGTAACATCATGGAGACTGGCCTCAAAGAGGGTATGTACCTGATGGAGACTGTGATTTTCGAACTCTGGCAGAAGCACAAGATCAGTGCCGCCACCGCGCGAGCTAATATCGCTAATCGTATGATTCGCGCGAAAATCCCGATTGAGACGAGGTAACTATTTCCATGCCTGCCATCGATACTCTTCTTCAAATGATGTTGGCCCAAGGAGGCTCTGACCTGCACCTTGCCGTCGGCGTTCCGCCCAAAGTTCGCGTCTCGGGTTCGATCGTATCCGTTGGCGAAGTGGCAGTGACGGCGGCGCAAATGGAAAAGATGCTTGAGGAGATTTGCCCGCCGCGACGCTGGCGTGAGTTTCTCGAACGCAAAGATATGGACCTCGCGCATGAAATCCCTGGTGTGGCCCGGTTTCGCGCAAATTTTCTGTATAACCATTGGGGGCAAGCGGCGGTTTTCCGTCAGATACCAACAAAAATCCTGTCTTTTGAAGCGCTGAAACTGCCCGAAGTGCTGAAGGGACTTTGCCATCTCCACGAAGGATTGGTCCTCGTCACCGGGCCGACCGGTAGTGGAAAGAGCACTACGCTGGCCGCGATGATCGATTACATTAACAACCAGCTCTCGCGACACATCATCACTATCGAAGATCCGATAGAGTTTGTTCACCAGAACAAGCGGTCCGTGATCGTGCATCGCGAGGTTGGCGAGCACACGGCGTCGTTTGCCGACGCGTTGAAAGGCGCCATGCGGCACGATCCCGATATCATCTTGCTCGGCGAGATGCGCGAACTGGAGACGATCAAACTCGCGCTCAGTTGTGCGTCGATGGGCATGTTGGTTTTCGGGACGTTGCACACCAATAATGCGCCAAAGACGATCGACCGCATCATCAACGCCTTTCCTGCCGACGAGCAGAATCAGGTGCGCACGATGCTTTCGAGCTGTCTGGCTGGCGTGGTTTCACAGTTGCTCTGCAAGCGCGTGCCGAAGGGCCGCATAGCCGTGCACGAGATTCTTCTCCCTCATGAGGCTTTGCCGAACACTATACGCACAGGCCAGATCGCGAATATTCGCCAGTTGATAGAGAGTGGTTCGGCTGAGGGCATGTGCACGATGGACCAGTGTTTGATGGCGCGGGTCAAAGAAGGCGTAATCGATCCGCACGAAGCGTACATGAAAGGCGCGAATAAGGCGCTTTTTGCTCCGTTGCTACAGACGGCAGCGACTCCAAATCCGGCCTAGGATATCGCAACCTCTACACGCTGCACGGGAAATGTCTAAACGAGTCAGGCGTGTTATTTAATCAACTCAGCAAGACCGGCGCGCGCCGTTTTCATTTCGGCCAAGATACGCTGTGCATGATCTAAGAGTTGATGACCACCTGGCGTGAGTTTGACGCTGCGACCAAGGCGATCGAACAGACGGCAATCGAGCTCCGACTCCAAAGATTTGATCGCGTGGCTGACAGCTGATTGCGTGATGTAGAGCTCGCGGGCAGCTAATGTGAAACTGCCAACACGAGCCAGCGTGGTGAACGCGAGCAATTTCCGGCTGTCGAGAATGGGAGTCATGGCTGTTTTGCGCCTTGTGGCTGCCGGTATAAAGCAAGTGTCGAGCCAGTTGAGGGTTGATATGAAAACTGCTCATAGTTTTCCATCACTTATCTACTCAAATCGTACTGTTCCCGCCGATCGGGTCGGTGTTGTCAGCTTTTGCTCAAAGCGCGTGCGATGGTCGGGCTTTTGCAGTGGTAATAATAAGCCAGCCCGCCCTGAAAACCGACTGAGAGGACAGCGACGAGAGCGTAGGCTAGTCGCGCGGTTTGCCTTGCGAGAGCAAGGAGTTGCGCTGGTGTCTGTCCTAGATTCGCTGCCAGAGTTATGGGTTCCATCCCGCTCGCACGTTGAGCGGCTGCGAATTGGCGCTCGGTGAGTTCGAGCAACGGCCGCGGATCGAAACAGCGAAATTGATACGCGACGTACGAAAGGATAACCACGAGTAAAAAGAATTGGCTGCGCACGAGCCAGCGTACGCCTTCATGATCGCCTGCCTTCAACTTGCGTCGGCCGCGCAGTTCGATGAAGCCGGCTGAAGCGGCGAGGCCGCCCACGAGAGCACCGACCCAGTCGGCGCAGTACGCGGAGATCACCGCAAATCCTCCAGCGAGGAAAACCAGCACTGATCCGTCGATGTTCGCGATGCGCAAAACCCGAGCGAGAACTTCGGCCGGCAGTAGAGGAGGCTTAGGCATGGATATTTCCTTGCGGTCGGTTTTCACTTTCCGCGCAGCTAGTTTGAATGACAAATTAAAACCGGTCTGCGTTTCTATAGCCTGTGCCAACTTCCTCGTTTCCCTTTCGCATCGATTTTCCGCCCGAGCTGCCCATCAGTGTGCGCGCGGAAGAGATCGTCGCGGCCATCCAGGCAAACCAGGTCGTGATTTTAGCGGGTGAAACTGGTTCCGGCAAAACCACTCAGATTCCTAAGATGTGCTTGGCTGCAGGGCGTGGAACACTGGGCAAAATCGCCTGCACGCAACCGCGCCGCGTAGCTGCGCTTTCGATTTCTCGCCGCGTGGCCGAGGAACTCGGAGTAGGTTGGGGGCGCGAGGTCGGCTGCAAGATCCGCTTCAATGATCAAACCTCTGAGGCCACGATCATCAAATTTCTCACTGATGGCATGTTGCTGGCCGAGGTACAGAGCGATCCGATGTTGCACGGTTACGACACCATTATCATCGACGAAGCTCACGAACGCTCGCTCAATATCGATCTTCTCCTCGGGCACTTGCGGCTGCTCCGACATAAACGTCTAGAACTGAAAATCATCGTCACCTCGGCCACGATCGATACCGAGGCTTTTTCAAAAGCTTTCGACGACGCGCCGATCATCCAAGTCTCTGGTCGCATGTTTCCGGTCGAGATCATCTACGCGCCGCTCGATGAACTTGGCAGCGACGCTTCGCCGGACGACGACGTTAATGGCAAGGCCGAGGCGCTGCACTACGTCGATGGTGCAGTTGAATCGGTGGAACGCATCGTGCGCGAAAGTGATCACGGCGATATCCTCGTTTTCATGCCGTCGGAACGCGATATTCGCGAAGCCTGTGATCTGCTCGACGGGCGCCGATTGAAAAATTGCGAGCTCGTGCCGCTTTTTGGACGCCTTTCCAATGCCGAGCAGCAGCGCGTTTTTTCTTCGACGCAGCGAAGAAAAATCGTGGTCGCCACCAACATCGCCGAAACCTCGCTGACGATCCCAGGTATCCGCTTCGTCATCGACACGGGTTTGGCGCGTGTGAGTCGTTATGCACAGCAGTCACGCACGCGGCGCTTGCCGATCGAGGAAATCGCGCAATCCAGCGCCGATCAGCGTAAAGGTCGAAGTGGTCGTGTGGCCGAGGGCGTGTGCATCCGTCTTTATTCAGAGAAAGATTTTAACGAA
>Ga0302321_100002047_pt1 | contig 17278 bp, 14 predicted proteins | sample Fen_T0_1_FD_202505 | JGI IMG/M metagenome (GOLD analysis project Ga0302321, IMG submission 202505) | Peat permafrost microbial communities from Stordalen Mire near Abisko, Sweden - Fen_T0_1 | ecosystem: Environmental > Terrestrial > Soil > Wetlands > Permafrost | place: Sweden: Abisko...
CTTCCGGCAAAGGTTGGATTAGGGTTTCCATGCCAGAGCAACTGCAACGCCTCGCGGCCTTGTTCGTAAAAGAGACCATCCAGCTCGTCCGGGACCGGCGCACGCTGATCATGGTCTTTGGTTTGCCGCTGATCGAGCTGTTCCTGTTCGGTTACGCCGTCGCGCTGACGGTCTACCACATCCCCACCGCTATCGTCGATCAGAGCCAAGATGCCGACAGCCGGAACTATATCCAGGCTCTGGTCAATTCTACTTATTTCGATGTGGTCGGTTCTTTCCAGAGTGAACAGCAGCTGCTGGACGCCATCGACGCCGGACAGGTCAAGGCCGGCGTCATCATCCCCCCCGGCTTTGCCGCCGACCTGAAGCGCGGCAAGGCCAGCGTCGAGGTCGTGCTCGATGGTTCGGACTCCTTTAGTGTCCAATCAGGCTACAACGCAGCCAGCATCATCTCGCAGAATTATTCCATCAACCTCACCACCGAGCAGCTCACCCATGGTGGTCTGCAGACGCTGCAAATGCCGATTGCGAACAACATCCAGGTGCTCTATAACCCGGACCTGCGCGACCTGTGGTTCATCCTCCCGGCTATCGTCGGCATGATCATGCAGAGTATGGCGGTGGTCCTGGCGGCAATGGCGGTGGTGCGTGAGCGCGAGATGGGCACGCTCGAACAGATCCTGGCCACGCCCATCCGCCCCTTGGAGTTGATCCTGGGCAAGATGACGCCGCTGCTGCTGCTCTGCTTGCTGATCCTCGGCATCGTGATGGGGTTGGGTGTTTTCTGGTTTGGCGTGCCCTTTCAGGGCAGCCTGCCCTTATACCTGGGGCTGTCGTTGTTGTTTATCGTTTCGAGCCTGGCGCTGGGCTTGCTGGTCTCGACCATCGCCCGCACCCAGCAGCAGGCTCAGCAGATCACCCAGATGCTGATGTTGTTTAGTATGCTGCTGACCGGGCTGGTCTATCCGCGCACCGCCATGCCGCTCATCCCGCAGTGGATCGGCGACTTGATCCCCCTGACCTATTTCATCCGTATCTCGCGCGGGATCGTCACCAAGGGCGTAGGGATCAGCTTCTTTTGGAGTGATGCAGCCGTGCTGTTCTTCTACGCGCTGTTGGTGATCGGGCTTGCTTCCATGAGCTTCAAAGACCGCCTGGATTGAAAAGGCCAGCCGAATGGACGAATTCGCTATCTCAGCCGAAAACCTGGTGAAGAAATTCAAGCTGCGTGATCGCTGGCAGACTGCCGTGGACGGCGTTACTTTTCACGTGCGCCGTGGTGAGACCTACGGCTTGGTCGGTCCGGATGGCGCCGGCAAGACTACTACCACGCGCCTGCTGCTTGGCCTGCTCGATCGCACCGGCGGTGCGAGCAGCGTCCTGGGTTTCGACTCCATGCACCAACATTACGAAGTGCGCCGCCGCGTGGGTTACATTGCCCAGCAGTTTGTTCTTCCAGCCGATTTGACCGTGATTGAGAATATGCGCTTCTTCGCCAGCGCGCAGGGCGTCAGCAGCGCTGAACAGGCCAAGCGCATCCCCGAGTTACTGTCTTTTGCAGGCCTGATCGATTTCTCCAGCCGCCTGGCTGGCCGCCTTTCGGGCGGCATGAAGAAGAAGCTGGCTCTGGCCTGCAGCCTGGTGCATGCCCCCCAGGTGGTGCTGTTGGATGAGCCTACCCTGGGCGTGGACCCGGTCAGCCGTAGGGAGTTCTGGAACCTGTTGGGGAACCTGCGCGCCGAGCGCGGCCTGACCATTTTCTTCTGTACCCCCTACATGGACGAGGCCGAACGCTGCACCCAGGTGGGGTTGATCTACGGTGGGCGGATCATCGCCAACGATGCCCCGGCCCGCATCAAGGGCATGGTGGCGGGGGACCTGCTCGAGATCACTCCCGCCCGCTTCGTGGCCGCCCAGGAACTGGTGGGGACGCTGCCTGGAGTGCTCGAAGTGCAAACCTATGGCGACAAGCTGCACCTCTTCGTAGACGATTACGCCCGGCGCAAAAGCGAGATCGAGGCGGCACTCTCGGCCCAGGGCATCGGCCACGACGAAGCCCGCCAGATCGAAGTCCGCATGGAAGAGGCCTTCATCAGCCTGGTGCGGCGTCATCAAGCGGATGACGCGGAAGAGCGGGAGGCGCGGGTATGAGCCAGCCGCCGATCGTTGTGGAAGGGCTGAGCAAACGCTTCGGTGACTTCGTCGCGGTCGACGACGTCAGCTTCAAGGTGGATGCCGGCCAGGTCTTTGGCTGGCTGGGACCGAACGGTGCCGGCAAGACGACCACCATCCGCATGCTGCTGGGCCTCATCAAGCCCAGCTCGGGCCGGGCTTCCATCCTGGGCTTCGACCCGGCCACACAGACCAAGGCCATGCAGGCCCACGTCGGTTACATGTCACAGCAGTTTACACTCTACAACGAGCTAACCGCCCGTGAAAATATCCGCTTCTACGGCAAAGTCTACGGCCTGTCGAGCGACGAGCTGCGCCAGCGACAGGCCGAAATCCTGCAGATGGCCGGACTGGATGGCCGTGAAAACGAGCTGACGGCCAATCTCTCCGGTGGCTGGAAGCAGCGCCTGGCCCTGGGCTGCGCCATCGTGCACCGCCCCAAGGTTGTCTTTCTGGATGAGCCGACGGCGGGTGTCGACCCAATCAGCCGCCGGGATTTCTGGGGGCTGATCTATGCCATGGCCAAGAAGGGCGTGACCGTGCTGGTTACCACGCACTACATGGACGAAGCCGAGTTGTGCCAGCAGGTGGGTTTCATCAGCCAGGGGCGCTTGATCGCGCTGGATACGCCCGCGCGCATCAAGCAGGCCCGCATGCGCGGCCAGGTCTTGGAGATCAATTCCCCTGCGCCCGACCAGGTCATGCGTGTCCTGAAGGAAGCGTGTGATAACGGCGCCCTGCCGCTCGACGAAGTGGCGCTCTACGGGGCGCAGGTCCACGTCGTCGTTCCCGACGTCGAAAAGCAGCAAAGAGCCATCGAAGACGTCCTGCGCGCTGCACAAGTCCCCCTGGCATCCATCCATTTGATAGCCCCCACCCTGGAAGATGTCTTTATCTCCCTGGTCTCGTAAATTCGCAAGGCCGGAAATTAAAGAGGGCCGTCTTCTTTCTCAGACGGCCCTCTTTATAAAACATTCTTGTGCCCCGGCTGGCGCCAGTCACGGCACAAGGCGAGCATTCTTTAATGCACGTTGGCCAGAATGATCATTGAGCGGTCCAATGCATAACAGTTGGCGTAACCGGCTTGCATCACCATGTAAACCGTGTGTGTGCCCGGCTTTACTTGTGTCAGGAATGCGTTGATCGGGACGGATAGGTTGTTGGCAGGCGGGTTAAAGCCTTCCAGGATGTAATTGCCGGGGTGGAGCTGGGTGCCGGAGTTTGGGTCATCCAGCAGGTACTGCCCGAAGCAGTACTGGTATCCGCTGGATGCGCCGCCTTCTATGTCCACTTCACCGAATACTGCCAGGTCGGCCACCTTGTGCGGCGGAACGACAATGGTCTTTTGCAGCACAACCACGTTTGTATATCCGGCCGGGACGGTCACCATGGTGGCGTCGGTTGCCGAAACGAGCCCCATCAGCATCGAACCCGCAGGCTGGAACCCCGACGTAAGAGGCGCGGCTATGACCACGGCTGTGCTGGTCAGGCTTGCCACCAGGACGCTGACCAGGACGAGTTGCCAAATTTGTACAGGTGCAGTAAGAACCCTTTTCATATCACTCTCCTTTATATTGATAAGTTAAGCCAATAAAAGACCCATCGGGTGAAAACGATCTTTTGGTTCAGGAATGTGTCGGCGCCTCCATCATTTCCTGCCAGGCCGTTATGACTCATTATAGAGACATAGAATTCAGAGTCAATAGCCATTAAGAGCCACTGTGCAGCGCAAGAATAAAGTCGATGGAAAGAATGTATTTTCTCAATTTCCGCGGAATATTAATATTACAACGCAAGGTTCCAAAAAACTCTATTATGTCACCCTGAAGGAGCGTTTCTCAGCGACTGAAGGGTCTCGGTTATCGAGTGAGAGATGCTTCGCTGGAGAACGCTCCTCCAGCATGACAGGTTAATAGTGACTTCGCGTTGTAATATTAAGAAGATACGAAAGAACGAAGGTTTGTGCCCAAAAGTCATTTATTTACTGGACATTAATCTGAAAACCCAAATGGAGTATTGCCCAGGTCGTTAATTCAGGTTATTATCGACTTGGTTATTCCTGTCACCCAATTCTACCCAAGGAGGAAAGAATATGACCAAAAGATCTTTGTACGCGTTGTTTTCTGTAATCGTGGTCCTGACGTTGACCCTGGTTGCCTGTGGAACGCCTGCCACACCGGCACCCACCGCTGTCCCGGCTGCTACCGATACGGTCGCTCCGGCAATGCCCACCGATACGGCTGCACCTGTGGCTACCGATACGGCCGCACCGACGGCTGCCCCCGCCACTGCCACCGTCCCGCCGCCGGCCTGCACTCCGCTCGCCAATGCCCCGAAGGCTGCTGCTGGCGCGCTTGGCTCGCCTGACAAGCCGATCGTCATCACCTTCGTACCCTCCGGCGATACCGGCAAGATCACCAAGGCCGGCAGCGCCATTGCCGATTGTCTGAGCAAGTCCACCGGCCTGACCTTCAAGATCGAAGTCGGTACCACGTTTGCGGCTTCCATCGAGGCCATGGGTGCCGAGAAGGCCCAGGTCAGCTTCCTGAACACCTTCTCCGTCCTGCTGGCCGAGCAGAAGTATGGTATCGTGCCCGCGCTGGTTGCCATCCGCAAGTACGCGACCAATGACGTCGATCCCGACAAGGCCCTCAAGGACCAACTCGAGCCTTTCTATAAGGGCCAGTTCATCGCCAACAACGCCTCCGGCATCAAGACCTTTGCGGACCTGAAGGGTAAGACTTTCTGCTTCGTCGACCCGAATTCGACCTCCGGTTACATTGTCCCGCGCATCATCCTCAAGGCCAAGGGCATCGATCCCGACACTGATTTCAAGGCCACCCAGAATGCCGGTTCCCACCCGAATGTTGCCATCGCCGTCTACAAGGGCGACTGCGACGCCGGCGTGACTTTCATCAATGTCCTGACCGATTCGGCTGCTAACCTGGCTGCCACCTATCCCGACATCACCACCAAGGTTTCGGTCTTCGCCGTTACCGACCGCATTCCGAACGATGGCTTGCAGTTCATCAAGGGCTTCGATCCCAAGATCGAGCAAGCCATTGTGGATAGCTTGCTGGCCATGGCCCAGGACCCCGGTGGAAAAGCCATTCTGAAGAGCCTGTATAACTATGACTCCTTCCAGAAGGTAGATCCCAAATTCTATAATGACTTCGCTGCCGTTCTCAAGAAGGCAGGAGTCGATCCCGCAACGCTCGTTAAGTAGGCAGCTCAAAAGCCTGGCAGATGTTCAACATCTGCCAGGCTTTTCTTTACGTTATCATTCCCTTTTTCTTTACGGAATTTTCTCATGCTGAAAATCGAAAACCTCACCAAGGTCTACCCAAACGGCACGCATGCATTGAATAACGTCAGCTTCGATGTCCAGGATGGCGAGTTCCTGGCCGTGATCGGCCTGAGCGGCTCGGGGAAATCTACCCTGCTGCGCTGCATCAACCGCCTGGTCGAACCGACTTCCGGACATATCTTTTGGGATGGCCGCGACATCACCTCCATCCCGCAGGCGGAGATGCGCAAGGTGCGCCGCCAGATGGGCATGATCTTCCAGCAGTTCAACCTGGTCAGGCGCTCGTCGGTGCTGACGAACGTGCTTTCGGGGAGGTTGGGGTACGTTGGCACCCTGCCGAGCGCCTTGCATTTCTTCTCCCGCGCCGACCACGAGAAGGCCCTGTCCAGCTTGGAGCAGGTCGGGCTGGCAGAGAAGGCCCATGTCCGGGCGGATTCACTCTCGGGTGGGCAGCAGCAGCGTGTGGGTATCGCCCGGGCGCTGATGCAGGATCCCTGGCTGATCCTGGCGGATGAACCGGTGGCCTCGCTCGACCCGGTGTTGGCGCATTCTATCTTGAAATATCTCGAGCAGTTGAATAAGGAACGCGGGATGACCGTTATGTGCAGCCTGCATTACCTGGACCTGGTCCATCGCTATGCCACCCGCGCGATTGCCTTGAAGGATGGTGAGCTCGTCTTCCAGGGCCATCCCAAAGATATCGACGACGCCGAGTTCAAGCGCATCTACGGCCAGGAAGCCGAACGCGTTTCGCTGGTCTAGCATTGCGCCCATGATGACCTCCAAACCTGCTTTCCCCTGGATTGCCATCTCGTCCTTGCTCGTCCCTGGCCTGGGGCAGTTTCTGCTCAAGCGTCGCGGGCGCGGCCTGACGATTTTCCTGATCAGCTTGCTGCTGGGTTTGCTGATCTCCTGGTCGTTTGCCCGCCTGGCGATCGGGTCCGTTGCGCTGGGAGCCTTCACCGTCAGTTGGCTGTGGCTGCCCCTGGCGCTTTTCTGGCTGTGGAACATCCTGGACGCGCACGCCCTGGCTGCTGACCGGCATATTTCTTTTCTCCCGGCTATGTTCTTCGGCGCCCTGATCGTCTACGTCATCGCCTGGAACGTCACCGACGTCAAACTCGACCGGCTAGTCTCGCGTTTCAACGATGCCCGTTCGGTGGCATCCAACCTTTTCAACCCCGATGTCATCACCATTTCCAGTAAGGGGCAGGATGAAATTTGTGCCTGGTCCTGCCTGTATGGCTATGCCGGGGATGTGCTGGCGGGACGCGCGCCGCAAGGCCCGCTGCGCTGGAGTGAAAACCTGCTCGACATCGTCGGCCGGGTCAAGGGAGTGACTCCGCCCGGCTGGCTGGTGCGGCTTGGGTTGGCCCATGAGGGTGAGGACGTGAACCTGTTCGTTGCCGGGACCATGGTGGAGACGATCGCCATGGGCCTGATGGCGACTCTCTTCTCCACCATCCTGGCCATTCCGTTGAGCTTTCTGGCAGCGCGCAACGTGATGAGCCGTTTCCCGGGCGGGATGGTGATCTATTATGCGATGCGCGGCCTCTTGAACGTCGTCCGCGCGGTCGACACCATTGTCTGGGGGCTGATCGTCATCGTCTGGGTCGGCCTGGGTCCCTTCGCGGGCGTGATTGCGCTCACCATTCACTCGGTGGCTGCGCTGTGCAAGCTCTTCTCGGAAGAGATCGAGCACATCGACCCGGGGCCGGTCGAAGCCGTCACGACCACCGGCGCGGACCTGATCCAAACGGTGAGCTACGCCATCGTCCCGCAGGTGGTACCCTCGTTCCTCTCGTACCTGCTCCTGCGCTGGGATATCAACATGCGTTCGGCCACGGTGATCGGCTTCGTGGCCGGCGGCGGGATCGGTTTCTTCGTTGTCGAGACTACCCGCCAGGGCGCTTACCAACAGTACGCAACCGCTTTGTGGGCGGTGGCGCTCGTCATCATCCTGGTGGACTATCTGAGCGCAAATTGGCGTGCCAGGATAATGGAGGATGCTCAGTGGCAGCCCAGTGGGCACGCCTGGCTGCGCTACTTGTGGGTCGGGGTTTTCGTGGTGTTGGGCTTGGTTGCTTTTGTTTATTGCTGGAACCTGACCGAGATCAGTATTTCGAGCCTGTTCGACCCTGGCAAGAACTTTGGCCAGCTTGTCAGCGATTTCGTGCACGTCGATCTCTCCCCTGCCACCCTGGGCCCGGTATTCCAGCAGATCCTGGTCACGATCTTCCAGGCTTTGCTGGCCACCACGCTCGGCGCCTTATTGGCCTTGCCGGTCAGCTTTCTGGCGGCGCGCAACCTGACTGGCCGCAACCCGCTCTCGATCTGGCTGTATTACCTGTCGCGGGCTATCTTCAACGTGCTGCGCTCGATCGAAGCGCTGTTGTACGTGGTGATCTTCATCTTTTGGGTGGGAATCGGGCCGTTTGCCGGCACCCTGGCCCTGACGATGACCTCGTTTGCGCTGGTCGGTAAGCTGTTCTCGGAAGCCATCGAGAATATCGATACCGGTCCGATCGAGGCGCTCACGGCAACGGGCGCAAACCCGCTTCAGGTGATCGTGTATGCCATCCTCCCGCAGCTCGTCCCACCTTTCATTTCGTACCTGATCTATCAATGGGACATCAACATCCGTATGGCCACGATCATCGGCTTCGCCGGCGGCGGAGGCATCGGCCTGACCCTGACCACCTATTTCGGCTCCCTTCAATATCACAAGGCCGGTACGGTGGTGGCCTTTATCGTCATCGCCGTGGCCCTGATGGATTTCCTGAGCGCCAAACTGCGCCAGGAGCTGGTCTAGACCCCGGAAGGGCGCTGCAATATCACTCTCGTAGCGGAGTAGGGTCGCTGCGCCCTTCCTTCTGGCCTGCGTCGCCTGGATCGTCACTGAAGCGTGGTCGAAGGAGAGTCGAAGGACGGTCGAAGGTGGGTCGAAGGATGACTGAGGCTTAACCGAAGCCCGACCGGAGCGGCCCCATCGTAGGCTGCTGCAACTCGCACCTGCTCGGCGTGCAGAAAATCATCTCTTGCCCCTGTTTTGCCTTCTCTTGGTTTTCTGTCGTGTCGCTGCCTCTGAGCGGTTATTCAGCTATAATGGTATTACTTCGAACGAAATTATTCGGTTCTGATCGTGAGTATCCCGGATTAACCCATGTCGGACACATCCAAGCTTGACCTGCGTCACCCATCTCTTTATATCAACCGTGAATTGAGCCTGCTCGAATTCCAGCGCCGCGTACTGGAGGAAGTCTTCGACGAAGACAACCCCCTGCTTGAACGCGTCAAGTTCCTGGCAATCTTCGGCTCGAACATGGACGAGTTCTTCATGGTCCGGGTTTCGGGTATTCTCAGGCAGGTCGATGCCCATATCGCCGATATTTCTGCCGACGGCCTGACGCCCCCACAGACCCTGGCCGCAGTGCGCAAGCTTTCTCTGGAGCTGTACCAGGAGGCGCAGCGCAGTTTCAAACGCAAACTCCTGCCTCGCCTTGAAAAGGCCGGTATTCACGTCAAGGATTATGCTCGGCTCAATAAGTCTGAAAAGGCCGGTGCGGACAGCTATTTCCACGAAGTCATTCACCCGGTCCTGACGCCGCTGGCGCTCGACCCTGGCCATCCCTTCCCGCACATCTCCAATCTCAGCCTGAACCTGGCCATCGTCATCCGTGACCAGGAGGGCCAGGAACGTTTCGCCCGTCTGAAGATCCCCGATTCTCTCTCGCGCCTGGTGCCGCTCAAACGTTCGTCGGGGGCGGCGCGCAAGGACGGGACGATCCCTTACCATCACTATTTCACCTGGCTGGAACAAATCATCGGAGCCAATGTGGGTGCGCTCTTCCCCGGCATGCAGGTCGTCTCTGTACATCCCTTCCGCATCATCCGCGATGCCGATATCGAGATCCAGGAACTGGAAGCCGACGACCTGCTCGAGTCCATGCGCCAGAGCATCCGCCGCCGCAAGTTCGGCTCGGTGGTGCACCTGGCTGTCACCGAAGACACGCCGCAGAGCGTCCGCAGCCTGCTGGTCGACAACCTCGATATCCACCCGGCTGACGTGGCGCTGCTCGACAGCCCCCTCGGTTTGAGCACGCTGTGGCAGTTGTACAACCAGGTGGACCGTTTCGACCTGAAAGACCCCGGCTACAAGCCTGTAGTGCCGGCTGCGTTCAGCAACGTGGTTGCCGGCAGCGACATCTTCGACGCCATCCGCCAGGACAACATCCTGGTGCAGCACCCTTATGATTCCTTCTCCCCGGTGGTGGATTTTCTCAAGGCTGCGGCGCGCGACCCGTACGTGCTGGCCATTAAGCAGACGTTGTACCGGGTGGGGGAGAACTCGCCGGTGATCGAGGCCCTGCTCGATGCTTCGGAGCGCGGCAAGGAAGTAGCCGTGCTGGTGGAGTTGAAGGCGCGTTTCGACGAACAGAGCAACATCGAGTGGGCTCGTCGCTTGGAAGAAGTGGGTGCACACGTGGTGTATGGCCTGCTGGGCTTGAAGACCCACAGCAAGATTGCCATGGTCATCCGCAAGGAAGGGGATGGCATCCGGCGTTACACTCACCTGGCGACCGGGAATTACAATCCCAACACGGCCCGCGTGTACGAGGATATCGGCATGTTTACCTGTGACGATGCCATCGGAGCGGACGCTACGGACCTGTTCAATTACCTGACGGGCTACTCCACCAGCCAGGGATACCGCAAGCTGCTCGTCGCCCCGGTCAACCTGCGCCAGGGTCTCGCGGCGCTGATCCGCCGCGAGACCAAACATGCCCGAGATGGGTCCAAGGCCCACATCATCATCAAGGTCAATTCCCTGGTGGATCGTGAGATGATTGTGCTTTTATACGAAGCCTCGCGCGCGGGTGTGCGCGTCGATTTGTTGGTGCGCGGCATTTGCTGCCTGCTCCCGGGGTTGCCCGGCACCAGCGATAACATCACCGTTACCAGCATCGTGGGACGCTATCTCGAACACAGCCGCATTTTCTACTTCCTGAACGGGGGCAAGGAAGAAATCTATCTCGGCTCGGCCGATATGATGGAGCGCAACCTCGATCATCGCGTGGAAGTGGTCTTCCCCGTCGAAAAGCCCGACTTTATCCGCTTTCTGCGGGACGAGGTGCTCAAGAGCTACCTGCGCGACAATCTGCGCGCACGCCTGATGCAACCGAACGGTCGTTACAAGCGCCGCAAGCCTGCCGCGGATGAGCCGCGCTTCGACGTGCAGGAATATTTCATGCGCTCCGACCGGGCCCGTTAACTCCCCATCCACTGCTAGAGTTTAAACCCGGCCTTTTGGGCGTCGGAATAAAACATCTTTACGGTATCCAGAGAATACTCATCCAGGTCTTTGCCGACCAGGACCAGCTTCTTGAGAATATCGTGCGTCACGGTGATGACGTGGCATCCGATCTCATCCGCGTGGAAAATATTGAGCAGCTCACGCGGGCTTGCCCAAATCAGTTCCTGGGTCTTATAGGGGGTCATGATCTCTACCGCTTTCTTCATCAGCGGCATTGGATCACGGCCTGTATCCGCAATGCGCCCGGCAAAGACGGAGATATAGGACGGAGCATGACCTTCCAACGCCTTGGAAACCTGGCTTACCTGGTCCAGGGTCATGAGTGCCGTCACGTTCAATTGCACTTCCTCTTTGGCTAAGCGTTCCACCAATCTCACCGAAGATTCTCGTCGGGTATTGGTTACGGGTATCTTTACATACACGTTCTTGCCCCAAGATGCGATCTTGTGAGCCTGTCGTTCCATTTCATCGAACTCGTCTGAAAAAACCTCGAATGAAATTGGCCGATCCGAAATATGTTCCAACACCTGGCGGGAGAATTTCTCGTAGTCCGAAATACCGCTCTTTTGCATCAGCGTCGGGTTGGTTGTGAAACCCGTAATATGCGGATTTCGATATAGTTCCAAAATGCCATCTAAGTCTGCGCCATCGGCGAAGATTTTCACCTTCAATTGGTCAAGCGTTTTCATTCTTTATCTTTTCCTTTCAATATAATATCGGCTAGTAACGCCGTGTCGTCTACTATGAAATTTGCAGGGTGGCCTTGATATGTTTCAGTGTAGTGGTAATCGACAAATATTGTCTTCAGGCCGGCAGCTTGCCCGGCTGCAATGTCCTTCCAGCGATCACCTACCATCCAACTGAGCGATAAATCTAGATTATATTTTTGGGCTGCTTCCAGGATTAAGCCCGGCTTGGGCTTGCGGCACTCACAATCATCGGCGTTGTCGTGATAGCAAACGAAAACCTCACGAATTGGCAAGCGGGATTGGATCAACCGATTGATCGACTCCACTACCTCTCGCGACTGTGTTCCCCTGGCCACATCTGGTTGGTTGGTGATGCCGATCAAAACATACCCGTAATCTGCCAATCGTTGCAGCGAGCTGACCGCACCCGGTAGGACCTCGACCTCCTCCAGCCGGGCCGGGGGATACGGTTTTCCACCGCGGACAACTGCCCGATTGACGATCCCGTCGCGGTCCAGAAAGACTGCTGGAAACCCCGTCATTCTTATTTAACCGATTCCCACTTGGTCTGTGTAGCCTTCAAGCGCGGATGAGTGACCAGCAGATGGTGGACAACCGAATGGAACGCCTCGGTCTGCGGAGTGATGTGTTCCGGGTTGACGGTCGGGATAATCACACAGGCATCGGCCACTTGCGCGGTATACCCACCGTCTCGTCCTACCACCCCGATGATTTTTGCGCCTACTTCTTTGGCCAATTGCAGCGCCAACACCAGGTTCGGACTGACATTTTTCTCCAGGTTTCCGCCACCCACCGAGAATACAAACACGCAATCTTTAGCGTTCAAATGACTGCCTTCGAGCCAGCCGCGGAATACAGACGCCCAGCCTTCATCGTTTGTGCGCGCAGTCAGTTCCGCGACGTTGTCTGTAGGCGCATAGGTCTCGATCCCGACGATTTTGCGAAAATCATTGACGGCATGCGCAGCATTGGCGGCGCTCCCGCCCACGCCCAGGACAAAAAGCCGCCCTCCTTGCTCGCGGGTCTGTGCCAGCACTTCCACCATCTTTTCGATAGCGGCAACATCCAGCTTCTCCAGAATTTCAGTTGCCTCGGCGATAAACGTTTGTGTGAATTCCATGTTTATTCCTTTCTCAAAAATTGAGCAGGGGCTTTGCTGAGCAGGTCGTCCAACTCGCGCAGGCCTTCGAAAGAACCGACTTCATAGAAACGCTCGTTTACCTGATAGGCTGATAGAAGGCGTTTTTTTACCAGGTCTTGATAGATGTCTGCCAGGTCGCAGGCCTGGCCTTGGGGCAGCGTAGCGAACACCTCGGGGCGGAACAGCCCCAGGCCATAGTCGATAAATTTCATGCGCGGTGTAGGGTTTTTCTTGTCGTAGCATACAATCTGCGCCTCTTTCATTTCGACGTTGCTTGTATCCCATTTCCCTTGGTTGCGATAGACGGTCATCAACCCTGGCTGAGATTGGCTGGCAAAAAAGATTTGAATGTCTGCGTAATCGCAGGGTAGATATGAATCTCCATACACTACAAAAAATGGCCCATCCAAAAGACCCAATGCCTGGCGGATGGCGCCGCCGGTCCCCAGCGGAGTATCTCCATCGAAGACGTACGCTACATCCAGGCCAAAACGCTTGCCATCACCGACGAATTCGCGGATCATCTCTCCACGGTACCAGGCCGCGATCACCACCCGCCGGATGCCATGCGAATGTAGCAAGCGCAATTGGTGAGAAATAAAGGGCTGTCCACCTACTTCCACCAGCGCCTTGGGAATTTTCTCGGTGATCGGGCGCAGCCGCGTGGCCAGCCCGCCTGCCAGAATGACGACAGGATAGAGATTCATCCGATTAACGTCTTCGTCCCTTCGAAATCAAAGCGGAAGCGCACTTCCTCCAGCCCGGCTTTGATCATGGCATGCCGCAGACGGTTGCGGTCTTCGGCGTAGAACATCAAAAAGCCGCCGCCGCCCGCGCCGACCAGCTTGCCGCCCAATCCGCCGTTTTTCATGCCCAGTTCATACCACTCGTCAATTTGCGGATTGCTCATGCCGCTCGAGCGCTTGCGTTTATGCTCCCAGTGTTCGTGCATCAATGCGCCGAACTCGGATGTATGTCCAGCGATCAAGGCCGCTTTGCTGCGCAGGCCCAGATCCTTGACGTAGTGCATGTTGTTGAGCATCTCCTGGTCATCCTCTTTGCTCCGGTTGTCCTGATCCTTCAATATCGCCGAGGCGCTGCGTGAAAAGCCGGTGAAAAAGAGCAGAAGATTATCTTCCAGGTCGAAAACCGTCCCCATCTGAACGGGCAGCGGATAGGCAGTGACAGAATTATCCTGATTGAATTCAAAACAAGTGATGCCGCCATACGCCGCAATATACTGATCTTGCTTGCCAATCGGTTCTTTTAGAATATCCAGTTCGACATGACAAGCCAGCGCAGCCAGATCGTCAGGCAGGATCGGTCGCCGCCGGTGTGCATACAGCGCCTTAAGCAGGGCGGTAGTAAAACTGCCCGAAGACCCGAGCCCCGTTCCTGACGGAATATCCGCCAGGGTGGTAATTTCAATTTGTGGAGTCTTGAAATCTAGCAGACGAATCGCCTCGCGCATAATGGGATGCTGGATTTCGTCCACAACTTTGATCTTTTCGAGCTCCGAATACTTCAAAAAGATGCCGGGCGTAAACGGGCGCATCACCGTGACGTAAACATACTTGTCGATTGCCGCTGCGATAAGAAAACCGCCAAACTTCTGGTAATAGGACGGCAAATCAGTCCCGCCGCCACCCAGTGAAATACGCAATGGACTACGTGTGATAATCATAGCCTGATTCCTTATAGATTTTTTCGACCACCACCAGAGCCGCGCGGGCATCTTGCAGGTTAGCCGATGGGCTGCGGTTTAGCCGGATATCTTCCAAAAATTCGGCAAACTCCAGAGCCCACGAATTGTCGCCGCGCGGGTATTCCCATACGGTGGTATCCGGCGGGCCCATTTCTGGCAGCATCTTGTAGAAGGAAAGTTTCTCGACGCCGTAACTACCCCCCAATCCTTCGATGTGCAGTTTGGCGTCGCGTCCATAGATCTCGAGTGAAAAAAGGTTCTTCCATTCGGTGCAGCTCACGTGCAGAAAAGCAGTTTGGTTTTGATGTGTCCTCAAGATCATAAACCCATTGTCGTCCACCGGCATATCCCAAAAATAGGTATGGGCATATCCCTGGATTTCGTTGAAATTGCCCAGAAACCACCGCGAGAGATCGATCAAATGGACGCCTTGATCGATCAACTCTCCGCCGCCCGAAAGCTCCGGTTTGGCACGCCACTCTAGGTTGTACCCCTTGCGGCCACCGTGTCCGTAACGGCCGCGTACGAACATTAGCTCACCCAGCTCCCCCGCACTGACTAACTCTTTTGCCTTGAGCAAGGCCGGATGATAGCGATGGTTGAAACCCACGCGTACTTGTATGTCGTTTTTCCGCGCGGCGACGGCTTCGATCAATCGATCCAATTCGGCTACATTGCGCGCGGCAGGTTTTTCCACCAGTACGTGCTTTCCCGCCTGCACGGCCGCAAGGCTTATTTCCACAAGTGCATCGTTCGTAGTTGCCACCACGACAATCTCGACCTCGGGGCGCTGGACTGCCATACGCCAATCATCCGTTGCTTCACAACCGGGTATCCCGTCCGCCAGCAGCTTCGCGCGTGCCTTGTCCACATCGGCACAGACGACGACCTTCGTCCCCGCCATGCTCTTGGAACGTTTCTGGCCGATCAGGCCGCACCCTAGAATAGCCACTCCTGGTGTGTGATTCATAGGTCACCCCACGCTTGGCCGCGGTCTTTTGGAACGATGCGGCGCAAGGTATAAATATCCGTTTCTTGAAGATCATCCAGGTGTTCAGGAAAGTCCTTCCACGGGTCCCAAACAGCGCTGATGAGTTTTCCCGTTAACCCATCACTGGCGGCAGAAGCCAGAAAGACCGCCAATTCTGCGCCTCTTTGAAGCGGCGCGCCACCTTCAATCTTCTGCTTCAAGGCTCGTTCGTAAAAAGATTTACCCACTTTATCTGGCCCAGCCTCCAGCACTTCATCGAGCAGACGTGTATTGAGCGCACCGGGGGCAATCGAATTTACGTCAATGTTTTCAGTCTTGACCTCCTCAGCCAACGTCTCCATAAAACGCACAATTCCGGCTTTTGAGGCTGCATAGGCGCTGATAAACGGCAGTGGGGAGGTTGCTCCTCCGCCGGACAGTTGGATGATTTTCCCGTAGTGGTGCTCCCGAAAGTGTGGCAGAAATGCTCGGGCGGTCAAAATCGAACCTAAAAGATTGATTTCAATGGCTCGCACCCAATCCTCCCAATCTACATCTTCTATCCCGCCCTTGGGGCCGTATACACCGGCATTATTTACCAGGATATGGACCTGGGTGAACGCCGCCCGGGCTGCAGCGCTGAGCCGTTCTACGTCATCCCGTTTTGAGACGTCTGCTCGTAACACTTCGACCCGTTGACCTGTTTTGCAAAAACCCTGTAATTTACGCTGCACCTGGGCCAATTTAGATTCGTCACGGGCGCATAACATCACGCTGGCCCCGGCCTGCACAAAAGCCTGAGCAATGGCTTCTCCTAGGCCTTGATTTGCGCCCGTGATAACCGCAGCGCGATCTTCCAACGTGGCGCTCATAATTTAACGGCCTTTCCAACGGCCACATAGGTCACGTTTGGCAGAGTCTCCAGGCCTGCGGCCAAAAAACGGTTTGCATCTAGAATGACACTGGAATGCATGGCCTTCAGTATTTCGGGCATCGAAACGGCGCGGTAATCCGGCCATTCTGTGGCGATAACCAGCGCATCCGCGCCTTGGGCCGCCTCCAATGGCGAAGCACATAACCGAACGGCAACCAACTGTGCCGGCACGGCTTTCACCGCCGGGTCGTGTGCCTGCACTTGTGCACCCTGTTCGAGCAGCCACTGGCATAACTCAACCGCACTTGAACGGCGTAATGTGTCGGTACCGGCCTTGTAAGTTAGCCCCCAGACGGCTACCGTTTTGCCTTGCAAGCTGCCGAGCAACTGTATCAGGCGTCGTTTTGGCCAATCCTTGTGTGCGTTGTTGCTGGCGCGCACTGCGGGGAGAAGTTGAATGGGTAAGTTGTTCTGCTGACCAAGCTGCGTCAAAAATGCAATATCACGAGCCAACGTGCCCCCTGCAAAAGCCCCGCCGGGCCCCAAATAAGCCTTTGGCCCAATGCGCGACTCGGATTTTAATCCCCGTTCTACTTCTTTCGCGTCGGCTCCGACTTGTTCGCAAATAGCGGCGATTTCGTTGATAAATGTTACTGATGTCGCCAGAAAGGCATTTAAGGCATGTTTGGTCATCTCCGCCGATTCGACAGACATCCATTCGATATGGTCTGTGAACGGGGCTAGCAATTCAGTAATGACTTTGCGACTTCTTTCAGTGCGGATGCCCACCACAATCCTGTCGGGTTGGGTGAAAACCGAAATCGCTTTTCCTAGCCGTAAATTCTCAGGGGAATACGAAAACGACACATCCACTCCGGGCCGCGCCTGGGCAAACAAGCTCTCCAGGCGTTTGCTTGTGCCAACGGGTAGTTGCGATGAAATCAACACTTCTTGCCCGCCTTCGAGATGGGCGAACAACCGGGAAACGCGTTCCACGATGGTTTCCACATCGGCATTATCATCATCGTCCACCGGTGTATCATAAGCCACCCAGACCAGCTCTGCACCCTGCAGGGCGCCCTTGG
>Ga0302321_100002048_pt1 | contig 17275 bp, 11 predicted proteins | sample Fen_T0_1_FD_202505 | JGI IMG/M metagenome (GOLD analysis project Ga0302321, IMG submission 202505) | Peat permafrost microbial communities from Stordalen Mire near Abisko, Sweden - Fen_T0_1 | ecosystem: Environmental > Terrestrial > Soil > Wetlands > Permafrost | place: Sweden: Abisko...
GAGCAAACTCATTGCTATGGCCCCCCCTTTGCTCGATGGCAATGCCACGAAAATCAGATCCATGGTGATTGCTGAGAATATCAGCCCACGGCACCTGAGACTCATCAGGAGTAACCAGCAGGTCAATGGACATCTCGTCGCTAAACGCTATCGGGGGCAATTGGAAGCCTTCTCCCATCGTGCCGCCCTCGTAACCAACATGAAGCAACGGTGGGCCTGCAGGGCGTAGCTCCCACGCGCTTTCACTCTTCACCATGGGGAGCAACGAATCGGAAACGGCGGGCGAAATGTCGCCGCGAAGAGATAGCGCATCGAATGGTTCGCCGGACCGGAACGAGAGCAGTTTCCATCCGCGCCCCCGCCGCAAGACGTCCAATCGGTCGTCGCCCACGCGGAATAGAGAGGCGTTCGCTGACTTGGGCCGGATGAACCTGCCGGAGATGGAACCTCTGGGCTCAGGGTTTGACGCGGGGAGGCGGAAGTAAGCGGTAACCTGGTCCGCGAGCAATCTGCGAACTCGGTCGTTCGTCTGGTAGGCGATCACGTGGGCCAGAAGCACAGCCCCGGTGCCGTTAGCCAAATGCCGGAGCTGCAACGTATAGATTGGAGAGTCAGGCCCGAAAGTGCAGTCTTGCCGGTCAGCCGTTGCTTGACACGACGCTCCTGAGGCCCGGAATGCGGTGGTCAGATCAGAGTCCTGTTGATAGACCGAGTACACGTTGCGGGACGTTCCAATGTACTCGTTGGCGTTGTCCCAACCGTTCACGCCGCTCACGAGCAAGATTGACCCCGGTTGCACATTTGCGAGCAACCCACGCCGCACGGCCTGCTCCGTTAGTGCTCTTGGGTACCACAATTCGGTCTCCGCGTTCGCGACCAGCCAGTTGTGGTGCAGATTCACGGCGAATATCAGCAGCCACACCAACAAGACGAAGCCAGATAACGCAGGCCACATCTCCCAGACCGCGCGCGTCCTCTGATAGATGGAGACGACCAGGACGGCCAGGAGCAGCGTCAGGCCCAGTCGGCTGATGTAAACCGGAAGATACGCGGTTCCCCAAAGCATCGCTTGATACTTGGGCGACAGCGCTATCAAGGCCTGCGGCAGTGCGAAGAGAAGGCCGCCCAGCCATATCAGATCGACAGTGCGAACCTTGTGGCCTAAGTCCGTATGAGACGAAAGCCCGCGTCGAGCCCAAAGCACGGCAGTCAACGCCAGCGCGACCAGCAACGGCATTCCCTGAACGATAGAACCGGGCCAACGGGCGACTTGGGATGAAAAGAACCCGTTTGGGTTGAGCCAGTAATAAGAGAAAGGTAGCGCACCGAAGGATTGACCGGTATACGCTTTGATGACTTGCACCGGATCTAAGTTCGGCTGGTACTCCTGAAGGGGAAGCGCTGCAAACTTCTTTAATACAAGACTAATCGTTGCCAATACCGCCGTAACCGCAAAAAACGGGAGCGAAGCAAGAAGGGCGGCCTGGTGCTTCCTCAGGCGGGAGTATGCAACTGCAAAATAGAGCAAACACATCAGGTAGGAAATCTCGAAGATCAGTCCACAGCAGAGAAACAACACCGTCGCCACGGCCAACGCGCGGCGATCGTCATCGTCGAGATATTGCAGGAACAGAAACAGCGAGGAGAACAGAAGCAAAGTCAGGAGAGGGTAGTGGGCACAGAAGCCGAGGATCGGGTCCCAGCCCAAGCAAAACTGAACGACAAGAGGCAGCAACAGCAAGCAGGTGCTGGGAACCAGCTCGGAGCCTGTGAGCCTCCTAAGGAAAAAATAGAATGCGGATAACCCCGCCAGAATGACGGTCAGTACGAATAGCTTGAACAGGACGACGCTACGTATAACGTAGAAAACTGCGTAAGGGTAGAACGCCAGAGGGAAGAAGCGGCCGTGAAGTGTGATCCATTTGACGATGAAATACTGAGTTACGCCCCAGAGGCCAAGATGCGTTCGAATCATCTCCCCGCGGATCTGAGAGTTCAGCAGGTCGTCGCCACTGTATCCAGTTGTCAACAGAGGGAACAAGGCAAGAGCGTTCAGCAAAAGAAGAGACGAAATCAAGCCCAGCTGACGGCGACTTAGCATTGGTAGCATGATGGCAAGCGTAGTCCAACCATACGCGAAGGCGAATCGCCGGTCACATTCCCATGCTACTTGGTTTTGGGAAAAGGCGGAAGCTCCTTTTGAACAGCGCCGCAGTTGCCGGAGGTCAGCAACGATTCAGCCGGCAAGGACGCTCGGTGGTTGCTGCGGCGAATCTCGCAGAAGCCTCTGAAAGCATGGTGTGACGCGGCGGCGGCGAGGGCCGCGGCTCGGTTCGTGAGGTGTCAAAGAAGGCCGCCCAAGCCGTTGAACTGTTAAAATGGAGCTCTCGTAATCTTCCTAAGGTTAGCGTCAGAATTATGAAAGTGAAAGTTAGCGACCTAATCGCGCGGTTCCTGGCCGAGAAGGGAGCAACCCACGTCTTCGGCATCATTGGGGCCGGCAACGCACATATCTTCGACTCAGTGGATAAGCTCGGACAAAGCCAGTTGGTGTGTGTTCACCATGAGCAGGCTGCCTGCATGGCGATGCAGACGTACTTCAAGACAAGGGGCACGCCTACGGCGAGTATTCTCACCACGGGAGGCGGCGCGGCGAATTCCATCACCGGGGTGGTTGGCGCATGGATGGACTCTATTCCCGGCTTGATCATCGTGGGGAACGAGGCTTCTCGCCATACTCGCCCTTCGAATCCATTGCGCATTTATGGAGTTCAGGGTTTTGACGCCGTTGAGATGGTGAAGAAGGTCACGAAATACTCCGTCCGCGTGATGGAACCCGCCAGAATCCTTTACGAACTCGAGAAGGCATATCTCCTGGCCACGACGGGGAGGCCGGGGCCGTGTTGGGTCGAAGTACCGCTCGACATCCAATCTAGCTTCGTCGATGAGGAACAACTTATAGCTCTTACCGCAGCGGAGAGAAGCAGCATTTCTGAACCTTCGGTTCCCGTTAAAGAAAGCTTGGCTGAGGCAGCCGCGGCGATCGCTGCGAGGTTGCGCGAGTCGCAGCGGCCAGTACTGTGGCTGGGTGTTGGGATCCGACTGGCTGGTGCGGCGTCTAAATTGCCTGGCTTCCTCGACCATATTCGCGTGCCAAGCCTGGTTTCCTGGTCTGGAATCGACATGATCGATTCAGAGCATCCCCTGGTTTATGGACGAGCTGGCGTATACGGGAATCGAGGCGCCAACTTTATTCTTCAGAATTGCGACTTTCTCCTGACGATTGGTACGCGTCTCGCCATTCCGCAGGTGGGTTACGACATCACTGAGCTTGCGCGAGCAGCCGGCATTACCGTGGTCGATATCGATCCCCTGGAGTTGGCAAAGTATCAGGATCGCTATGAAAGGACCGTGTGCGCAGACGCAGGGAAGTTTCTTGCGGCCCTGCAGTCCGCCTTCCCGGATCCATTCTCCGCGCCCCCTGCCTGGATCGCCCGCTGCGACGAATACCGTCGCGCCTATCCGTCAGTCGGTCCCGAACATGCCGATGCGGGAGGCTATATCAATTCGTACCGGTTCATGCAGAAATTGAAGCCGCATCTGAAACATGACCAGGTGATCGTAACTGACATGGGCACCGCATTACTCAGCGGACACCAGGTGCTAAGCATCACGCCGCCGCAGCGCTTGATGACATCCCAGGGACTGGGAGAAATGGGCTTTGGACTGCCGGGAGCCATCGGCGCCTCCTTCGCAAGGGATCGCGGCGACGTGCTGTGCTTGAATTGCGATGGGGGTATGATGATGAACCTTCAGGAACTGCAGACCATCGTTCATCATGAACTCCCTGTCAAGATCATCGTTTTCAACAATGACGGCTACCTGATGATCAAACACACCCAGAACGCGTGGTTCGAAGGCCGGCACACTGGAGTCGATCGTCGTTCCGGGGTCTCTTGCCCCAACTTCAGCGCCTTGGCAGGAGCTTTTGGACTACCGTCGTTTCAGATTCGTACCTGGCAGGACTTTGACGATGTCTTTCCTCGATTGCAGGCGCTAAAGGGGCCTGCGATCTGCGAAGTCTTCATGGATCCGGAGCAGCTGTTCGCCCCGAAATTGGCTGCGATCCAGAAGGATGGGAAGATCGTCTCGCCTCCGTTGGAGGACCTCAGTCCTCAACTTCCTCGCGAGGAACTGGAGCAGAATATGATTGTCGGAATGCATCCGAAGTCCAAGGTCCTCGATCCGAAAAGCTCCGACATGGAATTGGAGAAGTCACGATGACGCGCCGGAAGATGGTTCCCGTAGCAATACTGGGGAGCGGCAACATTGGGACCGACCTGCTCCTGAAGATCCAGCGCTCCCCCTGGCTGGAGTGCAAGCTGTTCGTTGGACGCAACCTGAGTTCTCCGGGCCTGGCGAAAGCAAGTTCGCTCGGGGTTCCGATCTCCAGTAATAGCATCGATGGCATTTTGCAGGACGCTTCCGACTGCGAGATCGTTTTCGATGCCACTTCAGCCCGTGACCATCTCCGGCACTGGCCCCTCTTGCAGAAGGCCGGAAAGCGGGTCATCGACCTCACCCCGGCCAAGGTAGGGAAGATGTGCATCCCAGCAGTGAACCTGGAAGAGTGCCTGGCCGAGCAAAACGTGAATATGGTTACCTGCGGGGGACAGGCGTCCGTGCCGCTGATTCATTTGATCGGCAAGACTCAAAAGGACCTCGAGTACGTTGAAATCGTGTCGAGCATCTCATCCCGTAGCGCCGGACCTGCAACTCGGATCAATATTGACGAATACATCGCGACGACGGAGTCGGCTATCAGCCTCTTCTCGGGCGCTCCGCGAGCGAAGGTCATACTAATCCTCAATCCTGCCAGTCCCTGCATCGACATGCAGACAACGATTTTTGCGAAAGTGCCCGACCCCCGAATTGAACCGCTGGCACTGGCCATGGAGAAGATGGTCGCAACCATTCGCTCTTACGTGCCGGGATACGAAATCATCCTCGGACCCATCGTTGAGAATGGCCGGTTGGTCGTCATGGTGAGGGTCCAGGGAATGGGGGACTATCTCCCGAAATACGCAGGGAATCTCGATATCATCAATTGCGCTGCCATCGCCTATGCCGAGGCATGCGCGATGAAGTCGGTGGACGTTGCGTCGGCACAGGAAGTGACCCGTGCCTAAGATTCTGATCAGCGATCCTACTTTGCGCGACGGCAATCACGCCGTGCAGCATCAGTTGACCCTGGAGCAAGTGGCGGGATACTGTGCTGCCGCCGACGCAGCGGGTGTTCCCATTATTGAAGTCGGTCACGGCAACGGTCTCGCGGCCTCTTCTTTGCAGGTCGGCGAGAGTTCCGTAACCGACCGGGAGATGCTGGTCACGGCCCGGAAGAACCTGCCGCACAGCAAGCTCGGCATCCACGTGATGCCCGGCTTTGCCACCATTCCTCGCGATCTTGCCCCTGCCATCGATATCGGCGTGGACGTGATACGCGTGGCCTGTCACTGCTCCGAGGCCGACATCACGCAGCGCCATATTGGCTACGTGCGGGAACGAGGCCGACAGGTATTCGGCGTCCTCATGATGACCCACATGCTCGACAAGGACAGGTTGGCGGAAGAAGCGCAGAAGATGGAATCCTACGGCGCAGAGGCCATCATGATCATGGACTCCGCCGGCGCCTTCCTGCCTCCCGATGTATCGACGAGGATTGACACCCTGGTTCGCATATTGCACATCCCGGTAGGCTTCCACGCCCACAACAATCTCGGCATGGCGGTGGCCAACTCCATAGCGGCGCTGGAGAGCGGAGCCACCATTCTCGACGGGACTGCTCGCGGGTTTGGCGCGGGTGCCGGCAATACTCAGCTCGAGCTGCTGGTCGCCGTGCTGCATAAGATGGGTTATGAAACTGGTATTGATCTCTACAAGATACTGGATGCCGCGGACCTGGCAGAGAAGAACATGATCCCAGTGATTCCCACCATCAAGTCGATCAGTATCGTGAGTGGTATGGCAGGAGTATTCTCAGGCTTCGCGAAGCATGTTCAGCGAATCTCGGCGCAGTTTAAGGTCGATCCCCGTGATGTCTTCTTTGAACTCGGCCGCCGCGGCATCGTCGCCGGCCAGGAGGACTTGATCATCGAAGTCGCCAACCAACTCTCTACACGCCGCGCCGCGCCGGTTGCGGAGGTGGTATGACAACAAAGCAGCTGGACGATATGCAGAATGACTGCGCACTCTCCGTGGGCGAGGACGTGAACCGCCTTTTCCCCCTGCGGAACGCAAATCTTCTGGTGACCGGAGGGACGGGGTTCGTCGGAAGCTGGCTGGCCGAAATGGCTGCGTTCTTGAACGACTGCCATGGCTTCAAGATCAACCTTTGTTTGCTGGCGCCGAGGGCATCGGACTTCCGCAGTCGTGCCCCGCACCTGGCATCCCGCAGGGACATCGAATTGATCGAATCGGACGTGAGGAGTCTCATCGAGGTGCCCCGCGAAACGAATTGGATCATCCATGCTGCCGGGAGCCCGGACAATCGCTTTCATTTCTCCCATCCTGTCAAAACGTTCGAAACCATCGTTGTGGGCACCCACTCCCTCCTGAATGCCGCTTCCAGGCTGAGTGCGCTCCAGAAGGTGCTTTGTCTTAGCTCCGGGCTGGTTTACGGTCCCCAGCGCTGGGAGGACGTGGCGGTCGCTGAGGACGCGTTTACCGCGTTGGATTGCAACAACTTCGCCAACCTCTATGCGGAGTCGAAACGCGCCGCTGAGACGATCACCACCGCCTACCGCAGCCAGTACGGCGTGCCGGTTTTGAATGCCCGGCTGTTCGCATTTATTGGCCCCTATCAACTCCTCGACCGGCCGTGGGCCATCAACAATTTCCTCCGGGATGCGTTGCGTGGGGGCCCCATCCGGCTGCAAGGCAGTGGTGAGACCGTCCGCAGCTACTTGTATGGCAGCGATTTGGCGTTTTGGCTACTGAGTATCCTTGTAAGCGGGAATATCGGCGGAGCCTACAACGTGGGTAGCCCGATGGGCATATCGTTGAAGGACCTTGCGACCAAGATTGCCGACGACGCGCCGCGACGGCCGCGTATCGAGTTGAACACCCTTCCCTCGGCTAAGGTCAGCAACACACGGTGGCTTCCGGATGTGAGCCTGGCTCAAAAGCAATGTAGCCTTGAAGTCCGTGTGCCCTTGGACCAAGCGATCAGGCGCACGGTCAATTGGCATGCTGAAAGAATCTTGCAACCCCAATGAGTATGTCGCACCGACACTGTGACGAGCGGCGGGACTCAATCCGTGGTCGGAATTGTTGATCGGCACCCTGATTCGACTTTTGAATCCAGCGCCATGACAAGCCCAGCAGGTTCGAATTGAATACCCTAGCCCACGATCTGGACCATGTCCTCGATCACACCCGCAGTTTGTGGGAAGAGGTTCGCGGGAAGCGGATCTTCCTGACCGGCGGTACGGGGTTCTTCGGATGTTGGCTTCTGGAAAGTTTTCTCTGGGCCAACGATCAGCTCGACCTGAAGGCTTCCGCCACGGTCCTGACGAGGAACCCGGCAGCCTTCGAGCGAAGAGCCCCCCATCTCGCGGCGCACCGGTCGATTGTTCTTCATGCCGGCGACACGCGATCCTTTAGCTTCCCGAACGGACCGTTCCACTACGTAATTCATGCAGCCACTGATGCGAAGGTGCCCACCTCGGTAAACTCGATTGAATGCTTGGACACCATCGTCCAAGGAACGCGGCACACCCTGGAATTTGGGCGGCATTGCGGCGCGTCGAAATTCCTGCTAACCAGTTCGGGAGCGGTATATGGCGAGCAACCACCCGACGTTGCAAATGTGCAGGAGGACTTCCCTGGGGCGCCACGCACGGGCGACTGGCGTTCCGTCTATGGCGAGGGGAAGCGGTTGGCTGAGTTGCAGTGTTCGCTATATGCCTCGAACTTCGGTTTGGAGTGTAAGGTCGCCAGGTGCTTTGCGTTTGTTGGGCCGCACCTGCCCCTCGACGCTCATTTTGCAATCGGAAATTTCATCCAGGACGCGCTCGAGGGTGGCCGGATTCGGGTGAAGAGCGACGGGCGATCCTATCGCTCCTACCTATATGCCGCGGACCTTGCTATTTGGCTCTGGACAATCCTTTTTCGAGGCGTCAATTGTCGGCCTTACAACGTCGGCTCGGAGGCAGCGATCAGCATTCGTGACCTCGCGAATACGGTTGGTGCTGTATTGAGCCCCGGCATCGAAGTACAGTTTGAGCGAGAACCGGATAACTCCATCCCTGCAGGTCGATATGTCCCGAACACGAATCGCGCCCGGGTCGAGCTGGGGCTGTACCAATGGGTATCACTTGAGGACGCGATCCTGTCAACCGCTCGGTGGCATGTGCGATGAAGCGGCGATAGTCCGGGATCGGCTGCCAAAATCACGTTGGTTTGGCCTGCAGGTGCTTAGGAGAGTTCGCAATCAGCCTTGGAGCAATACGCTGAAATCTGCTCCAGACACTTCTCGCGAGCGCTTTTGCCGCGCAGGGTGTCACGGTACCAGTCAACCGTCATGGTCAGCGCGTCCGTAAGATCCAGGGCGGGATGCCAGCCCAATTGCTGCGCCGCCTTCGACCAATCAAGTTGAAGCACTTGCGCCTCATGAGGATGATCTCCTCCATCGATCTCCCAGGTCGCGGGCGAATCCCATGCGGAAATGATCTTTTCCACGATCCAGCGCACCGGTTGTGCATCGCCGGGCTTGGGCCCAAAGTTCCACGCGCTCGCGAAGGCGCTGCCGCGCTCATACAGGCTTTGCGCCAGCATTATGTATCCCCGAAGTGGCTCGAGCACATGCTGCCAGGGCCGAGTTGCTTGTGGGTAGCGAATCTTCAGTGTTTTGCCATCCGCGAACGACCGGATGGCATCTGGGAGTAGCCGGTCGCGAGCCCAGTCTCCTCCTCCAATCACGTTTCCCGCCCGCGCAGAGGCGAGGGCCACGGGGCGCGCATTGCCCACTGGCGCCTCAAAGAAAGAATCGCGGTAGGCGCTTACGACTAACTCCGCGCACGCTTTGCTGTTGCTGTAGGGGTCATGCCCTCCGAGGCGGTCGACCTCGCGGTAGCCCCATACCCAATTTCGATTCTCGTAGCATTTATCGGTTGTGATCACTACCACCGCACGGACCGACTCGGCAGTGCGCACAGCTTCCAGCAGGATGGCGGTGCCCATGACATTCGTCTGGTACGTAAGGATGGGATCCTCGTACGACACGCGCACCAGCGATTGGGCAGCCATGTGAAACACGACTTCGGGCTTACACTCGGCCATCGCCTGCTTGAGGAATGGTGCGTCGCAAACATCGCCGGTAATTGACCGCATGCCCGATGCCACGGATGCGGACTCAAAAAGGCTGGGAGTAGTGGGCGGAGGTAGCGAATATCCCGTGACCTCTGCGCCTAGTTGTTCCAGCCACAGCGACATCCAGCTGCCTTTGAAGCCCGTGTGTCCGGTCAGTAAAACTTTCTTGCCCCGCCAGAACATCGATTACCAGACCTTCCAGGGTGCTTTGCCTGTCGACCAGAGGCCCTCAAGCAGGTGCTTGTCATGTAGCGTGTCCATAGGCTGCCAAAAACCGCTGTGCTTGAACGCGAACACCTCACCCTCGCTTGATAGCTGCTCCAGTGGCTCCCGCTCCCAACTGGTTTCATCCCCCGCTATGTAGTTCACCACCCTCGGCGACAGGACAAAGAAGCCGCCATTGACCCAGCGGCCATCACCCCTGGGTTTTTCCGTGAACTCGGCAATCTGTCCGTCGCTTTGGATTTCCAAGGCACCGAACTTGCCGGTGGGCTGCGTCGCGGTAAGGGTCACGGCCTTGCCGTGGCGGCGATGATATTCGATCAGGCTGGCGATGTTCACGTCCGACACTCCGTCGCCATAAGTGAGGCAGAACATCTCCTCATCCAACACGTGGGGCAGGATGCGCTTCAGCCGTCCACCCGTCATCGTGTCCGCGCCGGTATCGATGAGCGTTACACGCCATGGCTCACATTCATTCTCGTGCATCTCGATACGATTGGCCTGCAGGTCAATAGTTACATTGGCGGAATGCAGCAGGTAGTTGGCAAAGTATTCCTTGATGACATAGCCTTTGTATCCCAGGCAGATCACAAAGTCATTGATCCCGTAGTGTGAGTAAATCTTGAGGATGTGCCACAGTATGGGCTGGCCGCCAATCTCAACCATGGGCTTGGGCCGAACGGTAGTCTCTTCGCTCAGGCGGCTTCCCAGGCCTCCTGCAAGGATCACGGCTTTCATGATGCCTCCGTCTGAGCGGCAGCATTCGCCGGCGCCAGGCTGCTTCTCGGTATCAAATTACGTCCCGGTGGCATGGTCAGTTTCCGGAACGGTCTTCACTGCGAACGAAATATGCTTGTGTCCAAAAAAGCTGACTATTACCGTTACCACTGCCATGATGGCGGCCGCGACGTACGGCGCACCTTGCGGTCGCTGCACCATGAAACGACGCAGTAGTGGCACCAGGATCGGCAGACCCGCAAGCGTAATCAGCATGCCACTGCTGTAAACCGCCACGCAACGCAACCATTCCCTAAGATAGTTCCCTCTAGTCTTGAATACGAACCACTTATATCCGAGGAACGCTGCGGATATGGCAATCATGTTGGCAAGTAGGCTCGCCACCATGTAACTATACGATCCAACGCCCTGCAGGCAGAAATTGAAGACCGCGAAGAGCGAGTATCCGAACAGAGTATTGAATGCACCGACCAGGAGATAACGTCCCATTTGCCGGATCGAGTGGTGCTCCGGCCTGACCTCACTCATGGAACTGCCTCATCCAGGTTGGTTCTGTCATCTTCGCTGTCAGTCAGCGTCAGAAGTTAATTCGTTCCTTCTCAATCACGAGCGGCCGCTTTTGCACAAACGTGTGGATGGACCCAACGTATTCGCCGATGATGCCCAGGGCCAGCAGTTGTACCGACCCGAGGAAAAACAGCCCTAAAACCAGCGGCGCCACCCCAAGCGAGAAGCTGTTCCAGTACACCAGCTTATAAACGAAGTAGAACATCCCCATGATCAAACTGAACATCGCAGAGACAAAGCCGCAGAAAATCACCAATCGCAAAGGTACCTTCGACAGGTTGGTGATTCCCAGCATGGCCAAGTCGTAAAGCGTATAGAAGTTGTTCTTGGTGATGCCGCGCATTCGTCGTTTCTGTTTGTAATCGATCTCCGCATGCGGCAGGCCGAGTTCGGCGATCATCCCGCGAAAATACGGGTAGGGGTCGGTGAACTTTTCGCGCAGGAGATCCACCACAGTCCTGTCGTACAGCCCGAAACCCGTAAAATGAGTCAGCACTTTTACGTCGGTGAGGCTTGCCACCAGCCGGTAGTAGGCGGTCCGAATGCCATACATGAAGCCGCCTTCATCGCTGTCATTCTTGATGGCAGCGACAATCGGTGTACCCTTCTCCCATTCTCGAATCATCTCCTGGAATAATTCAGGCGGATCCTGCAGGTCGGCAAACAGGATGCCCACTGCGTCTCCCTGCGCCTGCAGGAAGGCGTGCATGGGCGAACGCAGGTGACCGAAGTTCCGGGCGTTAAGGATGACCTTTACGTTGCTGTCAGCCGCCGCAATCTCCCGAAGTATGGATACGGTTGCATCGTGAGACGCGTTGTCGATGAAGATGTGCTCGTAGCGGTAGTCGGGCAGCTCTTCCATCACAGCCCGCAGCCTCAAGTAGAGCTCGCGCACGTTGAGTTCTTCGTTGTAACACGGGGTCACGATGCTGATCAGTCGTTTGGTCATGAAAGATGTCGCCCGCACAAGCTCGGATGCCGGCTCCGGTTGCGGGCTAATTCGCAAAACAGACCAGCGGGGACTTGCCTGGCCCTGCTTAGATCGCGGCCGGCGACGTCTTGAGGTCGCGCATGAACACTGAAAACGCGTCCACGATATGGTCCAGCATTGGCTCCGTGAGGCCGGGATACACGCCGATCCAAAACACGTTGCGCATTACAAAGTCGGTGTTCTTCAATTCTCCGACCACCCGGTATTTGACTCCCTGGTACGCCGGCTGACGCACGAGATTGCCTGCGAACAGGAGCCGGGTCCCGATGTTACGGCTTTCCAGTGCCTCGATCAGCGCATTGCGCGTGAAGGGCGCGTTCTCGCGGACTCCCAAGGGAAAACCAAACCAGCTTGGGTCTGCTTCAGGATAGCTATCCGGCAGAATCAGCACATCTTCATAAGGCTTCAAACGCTCATGCAGATACTGAAAGTTCTTCTTACGGGCCGTAATGAAACTCGGAAGCCGCTCCAATTGCGACAGGCCCAGCGCTGCCTGCATGTCCGTCATTTTTAGGTTGTAGCCGATATGAGTGTACGTGTACTTGTGGTCGTACCCTTCCGGAAGTTCGCCCAACTGCCACTGAAAGCGCTTTCCACAAGTGTTGTCCTTGCCCGGTTCGCACCAGCAATCGCGGCCCCAGTCACGGAAGGACTCCACTAGCGTCTGGATCAGTGGCGAATTAGTGACTACCGCGCCGCCTTCGCCCATCGTGATGTGGTGGGCGGGATAGAAACTGACCGTCGCGAGATCGCCGAACGTGCCCACCACTTGTCCGTTGTAGGTGGAACCCAGCGCGTCGCAACTGTCTTCGACGAACCACAAATTGTGCCGCTTCGCGAAATCGACGACCGCATCCAGTTCGCAGACATTGCCGAGGGTGTGGGCGAACATGATCGCCCGCGTCCGATCGCTCAGTGCGCCTTCCAAGAGGGTGGCGTCCAACTGGTACGTGGGCAACGAAATATCGACAAAAACGGGAACGCACTGATTTTGGAGGATCGGGTTGACGGTGGTAGGAAATCCGGCGGCCAGCGTGATGACTTCATCGCCTGGCTTGATCCTACGATCTCCGAGTTTCGGAGAGGTCAAAGCCGAGAACGCCACCAGGTTGGCAGACGATCCCGAGTTCACCAGCGAGCACCCACGCACTCCGAAGAAGCGCGCAAAACGGCGCTCAAATTCCTTAGCGAACCTGCCGGTGGTCAGCCAGCAGTCCAGCGAAGCATCGACCAAGTTCCGCAAGTCCCTGCCGCTCAGAACCTTGCCGGAAACCGGAACCGCCGATTCCCCGGGCACGAAATCTCGCTGCGGAAACTGCTCGTGGAAATACTCTTCCGCCAGATCGAGTATTTGGTCCCGGAGCTCAGAGGCCCTTGTGCTCATCTCATAATTCTATTACACATCACAAGCCTGGTGGCAGAAGCTCTCGGGCTGGCAGTACGGCGGTGGGCAAGAGACGTTTTCGCCCTCCACGCCTCCGAAGGCGACCGCTCCGGCCTGCCAGAACGGCAACACGAAGCACGATCTTCAAATACCAATGTGACGGAGTCTAGCGCCAACCGATGGCGGCATAGTCCTGACAGCCGTAGATCAACTCATTCAGTTGACGGATTGCGAAGTTAAACTTTTCCAGCTCTTCGACGTTGCCGGGAATCATTAGCGGCGGAATCTGCCGATCGGTCACAGGTGACATGAACTTCAGTTGAACATCGCGAAAGCTGACCGATTCCATGGCAAACTTCAAGGTTTCAGGGTGAACCGGCCGCACGTGAGTCGGGTCGAGAAAGAAGTTTCGCACTATTGCGAATACGCACTGCGCATTAATCGTCTCAAATATCACAGGTGATCCCGGCCTGCTCTTGCGGTGAGCGAGGGCGACGTAGCGAAGCTGATCACTTGCGGAAAGGTGTTCAATTACCTGGGCGCTAAACAAGCCACCGATGGACTCGTCAGGCAACGATTCCAGAAAACTGAAAAGATCCGCCTGCACTACATCGAGACCCTTTTCCCGGCACAGCAGAAATTGGTCAATTCCCAGTTCAACACCCCGAGCCGTGATGCCGTTGTCGCGCAGTAACTCGAGAAACTCTCCGCGTCCGCAGCCGATGTCGATCACGTTGTCGCGACTGCGAAAGTAATCGAGATACTCTTTTTGGCGGTCCCGGATTATTGCTTCATCGCCCCGATAGCAATCCTCAAAAGCGAAGTAGTCGAATTGGTCCTGGTCCTTAATCTCGGATGCAAACATGGGAGGAGTTGGTTGGGGCGGAGTTGAAGCGACGTTCGTAACGCCTCTTTCAACCACGTCAATGAATCGGCGAACATCTCGTTCGCGCTGGCGTTGCTTGCGAACTACTTCAAGCATTTCACTTCGTTCGCCATCCAGCTCGGCACGGAATCTATCGACGATGCTCTTGAACTCCTCCAACTGTTGCACCGTTGAGTCCCTGATGCCCCCAATCCGTTCTGAGAGTTCACTGTTAGTTCTGGACATCTGCTCCAGAGCTGCGTTTTCAACTCCGGCAATCCGGTCCGACAGTTCAACCGTAACCTTGGATACGTGCTCAGCAAAGTCGGTTTTCGTGCCGTGAATCTGAGCTGAGAGCGTCTCACCAAGCTTCGATCCCCGCTCCAGAACTTCGGTTTTGGCGTCGGCTATCTGACGTGCCAGATGCTCTTGAGTAGCTGCGGTTGATTGGTTCGTACGGACTACCTGATCAGCAACGCTGTCCAACTCCCGTGCCAAACTCCCTGAAAGTTCCTGCTGTCTCTCTAAAAGTCCAATAATTTGCTGCAACGCGCGAATTACAGCGCCTTGGAAGACGTGAATAGGACGCGTGTACCAAGACAAGGATCGGCGGATGACCTTCTTGGCGAACTGCGGGGCGCGATTATGAACACCCGGTCCACGCGGATTGATTTGACCGACGTCACGATGGCCCGAAAGCGCCGTTTCCACCTCAGCACGCAACGGCGCGAGATCGTTGACCGGGAATTGCAGTCGGCTGACAGGCAAATTAGGTGGCATACTCTCGGCACTTGGCAATTCCACTTGAGAACCAGCCCGCTCGATTTGATGCCGCAGCCGTTCCAGAATTCTAGCGGCTTCCGTCGATTGAGGTTCTGTCATATCGATTCGACCATGCCTGGACGGCGGGGAAGCCGGCACTGGCCGCAGCGTCGACAGCCAAGCATAACTTCGCTGCCCCGATTGCAAAGAGTATCAATTACCACGCGCTGGCGCAATTTGTCTTCGGATTGGATTACGAAATGGAGGGACTCGCTGGACCGTCTACATTTCAACAGATGGGGTCCGGGTCGGGACACTCAACAGTCCAGCGGAGGCATACATACGGGGTTGTTAGGAGCTAGAATGGATACTCCAGAGTCAAGATTACTTCGAACACATGACCAGCGATCAAGCGCATCCGGAAAGCCTGCCAAACTTGGGGTCAACTGCCATCCAGATCTTGAAGCGCCTAACTTACCCGACTCTGCCCTACGTGATCGCGGTGGTGTTGTGTGTGATCATTCTGGTACCCGCCTGGCACTTGCGCGGTGCAGACCTGACCGTTCCGATGGGGATGGCGTCCGACAACAATTTCTCACAGGCACTGGTCGCCAATTTTGTGAGGGAAGGCCATTACTATGTTGATCCTTTGCTCGGCGCGCCCGGCGAGCAGGAACTCTACGACTACCCGCTCCCTCACTGGGCCCACTTGATTTTGTTTGCCTTCGTGCGACTGTTCACGCACGACCCCGGACTTGCGATCAATTTAGTCTTCTTTGTCAGCTACCCATTCGTAGTGGTTACTTCGTTATATGCATTTCGGCGTCTCGAAGTATCTACACCGCTCGCCATCGCGGGGGCCATCTTGTTCGCCTTTATTCCATTCCATCAGCGTCGGAACGAAGGCCACCTCATATTGAGCTTGTACTATCTTGTCCCCCTGGTGGCCATGGTTGCTGTCTGGATCAGCTTGGGACACGAACTGTTTCGAGTTAGGAGAAACAGTACGAACAAGGCTAGGCCGTGGATCACGCGTGACGGGATGGTCAGCATACTCATTTGTGTTTTGTGCGGCTGGGACAATCCCTACTACGCCTTTTTCGGAGCGGCGTTACTGGCGGTTGGGGCACTGCTTGGCTGGTTGCGGCACAGCAATTGGCGAACGCTGTTGGCGGGAGTCGTTCTGATCGGTGTAATCACGACTTCGCTGGTCATTGGCATGCTGCCAAATATCGTCTATGTCCACCGGAATGGCCGCATCCAGGTCGCTCAGCGGGTTCCCGTGGAGTCTGAGATCTACGCGCTTAGCTTAATCCAGTTGCTAGCACCGGTCACCGACCACAGGGTACCTGCGCTGGCGAAGTGGAAGGCAAAATTCAATGCTCAAGCAATGTTGGTGAATGAAAATGAAACCGCGGCTCTAGGAGTTGTTGGGGCAGCGGGGCTACTGGCCCTCCTTGTGTGCCTGTTTGTGCGGGGCTGTCCTGAGATTCTGTACTCGCTCAGCATCATGAATCTCTTTTGCGTGTTGCTAGGGACCTTTGGTGGCTTTGGGGCCATCTTCAGCTTCTTGATAACTCCCCAACTGCGGTGCTTCAATCGAATTTCTGTCTATATCTCATTCTTTTGCATCGCTGCTGTGCTGCTCATTCTCGATCTGTTGGCTGCTAAGTGGAGCTCCAAAGGTAGCCGATCGGTCGGGTTGCTGGTCCTTTCGTCCTTGCTATTGCTCATCGGCATCCCGGACCAAGTTCCGAGGGGTCTGCTGTCAGGCCGACAACAGCTGGAGGCCCAGTTCAAACAGGATGCGCGCTTCGTTCGGGAAATCGAAGCCTTGGTGCCTTCGCACAGTATGGTTTTCCAGTTGCCATACTTTCCATTTCCCGAGACCCCTCCAATCCAGGACATGACCGACTACGATGAGATGAAAGGGTATCTCCACTCGGGATCATTGCGCTGGAGCTATGGAGCCATGAAGGGCCGGGAAACCGACAGATGGCTCGCGGCCGTTGCGGGTCAGCCAGTTGAGCGGATGCTGCATTCCGTTGCCGATGCGGGGTTCGCCGGCATATATATCGATCGTTACGGATATGCTGACCGCGCGACTGCGCTGGAGTCTGAACTAAGTTCTCTTCTGGGTAGTGGGCCTATCGTAAGCGAAGGCGGACGGCTCTCTTTCTTTATTATCGATGACAAAGCGATAGCCTCGCAAAAAGTACAGATTCCTTCGGAACATCGACTAGATATATTTTTCTCGCAGCCATCCTGGCCTGGAATGGTCAACCAAATAAGCGGAGTCTCGGGTCGGGAGGATTTTGGAAGATGGTCAGATAGCGCGGAGATAAAGATGGAGATGTCGTGGCCATTACCCCGTTCG
>Ga0302321_100002050_pt1 | contig 17271 bp, 11 predicted proteins | sample Fen_T0_1_FD_202505 | JGI IMG/M metagenome (GOLD analysis project Ga0302321, IMG submission 202505) | Peat permafrost microbial communities from Stordalen Mire near Abisko, Sweden - Fen_T0_1 | ecosystem: Environmental > Terrestrial > Soil > Wetlands > Permafrost | place: Sweden: Abisko...
ACGCTGGTCGAAGGTTTATCTCATCTGGCTGGAAAACATTCAGGATTGGTGCATCAGCCGTCAGCTCTGGTGGGGGCATCGCATTCCGGTTTGGTACAAGAAAGGTCTCGATCGCGAAAATCTCACGCCGGCCGATCTCATCGATACGGCTAAAATCCACGTTTCGCTCGACGGCCCGGCCGATCCGCAAAACTGGGAGCAGGAATCCGACGTGCTCGACACCTGGGCTTCGTCCTGGCTTTGGCCGTTCGCCACGCAAGGCTGGCCTGATGCCGCTGCAATGAAGCAGGCGGATTTCAATGCGTTTTATCCGACGACCACGCTCGCGACGGGTGCAGACATTATTTTCTTCTGGGTCGCGCGCATGATCATGGCCGGCCTCGAATTCGCCCGGCCCGGCGCGCCGGTCGAGCAGCGCATTCCGTTCAAGCACGTTTATTTCAACGGCATTGTCCGCGACAAGCAGGGCCGCAAAATGTCGAAGACGTTGGGCAACTCGCCCGATCCGCTCGACTTGATCGCGAAATACGGTGCCGATGGCGTACGGTTTGGGTTGCTGCAAATGGCGCCGCTTGGCCAGGACGTAAAGTTCGACGAAGACCGCATCGAAGGCGGCAAGAACTTCTGCAACAAGCTTTGGAACGCTACGCGCTTCCGCCAGATGAGCGGCGAGATGAGCGACAACTCTTCGCTTGCGGCGATCCTTGCCCGCATCGATGCGAGCAAACTGGATGACGACGATCACGCGCTGCTCGGCGCGCTGCTCGACACGATGCGCACGCTTGAACACGGTTTCGCGGAGTTCGAATTTGCGGGTGCGACGCAGCGCTTGTATTCGTTTTTCTGGAACGATTTTTGCGACTGGTACGTTGAAGTCGCGAAAGCCCGCTTACAGGACCCAGCCGCCAAGTCCCACGTGCTCGCGATCCAGGATCTCGTCATTCGCCAGTTCCTGATGCTCTTGGAACCGTTTGCGCCGTTCATTACTGAAGAACTCTGGCATTTGCTCGGCTACGGTGCGGAGAAGTCGTTTTTGCAGGATACCCGGTTGGAAACGTCCGATGCATTCATCGAGGCTCTTTCGGCTCGTGGAGCGACAATCGACGCGGCGGCCGCCCAGCGTGTGGAAAAGTTGAAGCAATTCACCTCGCTCGCCCGCCAGCTCAAAGCCGATCAATTAGTCGCATCTAAACGCGATGTGAAATTTATTGCGCTCGCCGATGCTGCGTCGTGGACCGTGCTCGAAGCGAATTCCTCTAAGATCACGCGTCTCGTGGGTGCGGCGTCGCTGGAGCGCACGTCGAGCGAACCCTCGTTGCCTGCCATCGTCACTGCATTTGGTACTTTGTATTTGGATACGGGCGTGAAGGTTGATGCCGCGGCTGAGAAGACGCGCCTGGCAAAGGAGCTCGAACAGATCACCAAGCACATCGCCGTCACGGAAGCCCGCCTGGCCAACACGGCCTTTACGAGCAAAGCCCCACCGGCCGTGCTCGAAGGTGCGCGCAAACAGCTCGCCGATCAGCAGGCCAAACGCGCCGAACTAGAGCGTTTGCTGAAGGCGCTGTAACGAGAGACGAGGAAAGCGCTAAGTCGGAACTTTTGAAAGTAAGCTCCTCGTCAGCGCTTTTGAAGTCGCTGGAGCGCGTTCATCCGGGTCACTCGGAAAGGTGACTCTAGCCAATGCCCCGGCAATTTGGAACCGCTTTGTTGAAAACGGATTACTCAGAGGGAAAACAGAATGTTCGTGTTAATCTTTACTTAGGACATGTCCTAAGTATTGTGATTGCACCTAATTCATGCCTGACACCCTTTCTTCGCCTACAACTCCGCTCGATTTGGAAAAAGCCACTGCAGAAGAAAGGGTACGTTGGGCGGTTGAGCAGTTTGCCGAGGGTTTGGTCCTAACGACCAGCTTTGGGATTCAAGCGGCCGTCATGCTCCATCTCGTAACCCGGGTCGCTCCGAAAATTCCGGTGATCTTCATTGATACGGGCTACCTGTTTCCTGAAACGTATCGTTTCGCTCGTGACCTCAGCACTCGGCTCAATCTGAATCTCAAAAAATACGTTCCGATTTCAACGGCGGCGGAGCAGGAGGCGCTGAACGGCAAGGAATGGGAGCAGGGTGTCGAAGGGCTAAAACGGTATAATTTCATCAATAAAGTCGAACCAATGGACCGCGCCATTCGCGAACTTGGCGCTACAGCCTGGCTAGCTGGGCTGCGGCGTTCGCAATCGAGCACGCGTGAAACGGTGAAGATCGTTCAACAACAGAATAAAATCACCAAAATTCATCCGATTGCCGACTGGGATAACAAGCGCGTGCATCAATATCTCACCAAGTACGACTTGCCCTATCATCCGTTATGGGAAGAGGGCTATGTCTCGGTCGGCGACTGGCACAGCACCACGAAGCTGCTCGACGGTATGAAGGAAGAGGATACGCGCTTTGGCGGGCAGAAGCGCGAGTGCGGCCTCCACGAAATTTCCGGCCGCGCTGATTTTTCGATTTAGGGCGTCGCCGCAAACTGCGGGTGAGTTTTGATACGCTCCGCAAAAGCGGGTTTGGCGTCTTCCGGCATTCCGGCGGGGAATTTTGAGCCGCTGCGATTCCATCGCGCCAGCCAATTCTGACCGAGCAGACGAGGCGACGTCGGATGTTGAGCAGCACTGTCGGCTCGGCTAAACGCCACGGTGGTGCTGGCTTTGGGACCGGTGCCGACGCCTTCGCCCACGAAGAAGCCTGTGCTGAGCAGAGCAACACGCACGGCGGTCGCAGCGGAGTAGGTGTAAAGCTCAGTCGATTTTGACACGCAGTGGCGAGCGATGCGGGCAAAAACCTCCGAGGTCCACAGTGCGGAATCCGTCTTTGCCGAAAACGGATCATAGAAAATGAGATCGGGTACGGCGGATTTTTCCAGGTACTCAAGAAAATCGCCAGTGAAGAGTTCCCACTGCATCAGTCCAGCCCCGTGTGTCCAGCGGCCATCAGCTAAAATCGCATGCGGCGCGCCGTGACGAAGATGGGGAAAGTGCGACGCATTGCGCGTGGCGAGTTTCAGAGGATCGAGATCGCATTCGAAGCTAATCAACCGCAGCGGGCGGAGCGCGGAAGCGCCCTTGGCGATAAAGACTTGTTCGAAGCACTGAAGCGCAGCCATGGCGTTTGACGCGGCGCCAAGGCCGACGTCCCAGATGACCAGTTCGGTTTGTTCCTGGCCGGCTTTTGCGAGCAGGCGGAGCGCCAGCGCGGATTGTTCGACGTAGAGGCGATTGGCCTCATCACTTGGGGCGGAGACTGAATGCATGACTTCGCCTGAACTGACCTGGCGGATGCTGGAATGCCCTTGGGACGAAGTGACGACCTCGTAATTGCCGAGTTTGAGGCGGGCGGAGAAAACGGGCCGGGTTCTTTTTGGAGGTACGCAAGGGTTTTCCTCGTCGTTGCGCATCAGCTCGGACCCTTTGCGCTCGTAATACGCAGGGAAGTCATTGCTCAAAATGCTTTCTCGCATCTCGCGCATTAGCCGATGATAAAACCGGATGTTGTGGGTGGCGAGCAGTTGCCAGCCGAGCAGTTCGTCCGCTTTGACAAGATGATGAATGTAACCGCGCGAGTGGTTGCGGCAGGTGTGACAGTCGCACTGTGCGTCGAGAGGTTCCTCCTGGAATTTATAGACGGCGCGACGAAAATGAATTTTGCCGTGTGAACTGAAAGCGGTGCCGCGTTGCGCGAGCTGCGACGGTATAATGCAGTCGAACATGTCCACGCCGCGATGAACGGCCTCGAGAATGTCGATTGGAGTACCGACGCCCATCAAGTAGCGAGGCAAGTGGGTGGGCAAGTTGTCGGTGGCTAGGCCGGTGAAATGGTACCGCTCTTCGTGCGTTTCACCGACGGCGAGGCCACCGATCGCGAGCCCGTCGAAGGGAAGCCCGGCGAGGAAATCAGCGCTTTTTTTCCTGAGATCGGGATGGCACGCGCCTTGGACGATGCCGAAGAGCGCCTGCGGAGAATCACCGCGTGCGCGGAGGGAACGCCCCGCCCACCGATGCGTCAAGTGCATGGCCGCTTCAGTTTGCTCATAGGCCGCGGTTGAGGAGATGCATTGGTCGAGCACCATCATGATGTCGCTGCCGATAGATTTTTGCATCTCGATGCTAGATTCGGGAGAAAGGAGATGAACCGCTCCGTCGACGTAACTTTTGAAACGTGCGCCGTCCTCGTTCATCGCCCGATCGCTCGGGAGTGAAAAGATCTGAAACCCGCCGGAATCGGTGAGCACGGGACCATCCCAGTTCATAAACCGATGGATACCGCCAAATTTTTTGAAAACCTCGGGGCCAGGCCGAAGCATCAGATGATAGGTGTTGGCGAGCAGGACGCTGGAGCCGGTGGCTTTGAGGCTTTCGACGGTTTGTCCCTTGACCGTGGCTTGGGTGCCGACCGGCATAAAAACGGGGGTTTTTACCTCGCCGTGAAGCGTCTGGAACGTCGCCGCACGGGCCTTCGAGCCGGTGGAAGTGTTTTCGAGTTTAAAATTGAGACGAGACATGTTGATCGTGCGTCCGAGTCGCGGGCGAACCAGGGAAATGAACGCGTGAGCAGGCTGTGATACACTGGAACATTGGCCAATGGAAATCTCTTCCGCGGCCGGCGGCTGGGATTTACTGCGAGCGTCTTCGTGGCGATCAAGGAAACAGATTGTCGTGTGCGGCGAGCGTCGGCATGGTGGCGCGTTGACGTACTCTCAAGATGATCTCGATTCCTGAACTGCTCGCTCCCGCCGGTGACTGGAAGAGCCTCGATGCTGCACTCGATGCAGGGGCGGACGCCGTTTATTTCGGTGTGCGCGGCTTCAACATGCGCGCGGCGGCGAAGAACTTCACGACGCGCGATCTGCCGAAGATTGTTTCTCTTTGCCACAAGCGGAAGGTGAGGGCGTATCTCACGTTGAATGTGGTGGTATTCGAGCGGGAGCTGTCGCGTCTGGAGCGTTTGCTGAAGGCGGCTAAGAAGGCCCGCGTGGATGCGGTGATTGGTTCGGATTTGTCGGTCTTATCCGTGGCCACCAAAGTCGGACTCGAAGTTCACGTGTCGACGCAGATGTCGGTCGCGAATTCGTCGTCGATTGAGTTTCTCCATGGGTTGGGCGTGCGGCGATTTGTGCTGGCGCGCGAGTGTTCGATCGACGATGTTCGCAGAATCAAGCGGACGCTGCTGAAGACGCTCGGCGGAAAAGCCGGTGCAGTGAAGGTCGAGGCGTTTGCCCACGGCGCAATGTGCGTCTCGATGAGCGGACGTTGTTTTCTCTCAAATTTTCAAGGAGGCAAATCCGCCAATCGGGGCGAGTGCTCGCAGCAATGCCGGCGTGAATACCGGATTGTCGAAGAACGAGACGGACAAGAATGGACGCTCGGCAAGGATTACATCCTTAGTCCAAAGGATCTTTGCACGTTGCCCTTTATCGAGAAACTCATCGCGGCGGGAGTCGATTCGCTGAAGATCGAAGGTCGGAATCGCGGGCCGGAATATGTTTCCACCGTGGTGAGTGCTTATCGGCAAGCGCTGGATTTCTACGCGGCGAATTACGGCAAGCGTGGATGGTTGACGCGTTTTGATGACTTGAAAGCCGAACTTTTCGTCAGGGTCAAAAACGTCTACAATCGCGGCTTTTCCGAAGGATTTTACAGCGGCAAACCGATTGGGGCATGGAGCGCGCGACCGCAAAACGCTTCACCGATGCAGAAGCGTTTCGTTGGGACAGTAGTAAACTTTTTCAAGAAACTGTCTGTGGCAGAGATTGCTGTGCAGGACGCGCCGTTTGCGCTCGGCGACGAACTATTTATTGAAGGGAACACCACTGGTTTTTTTCGACAAAAAGTCGAATCGCTACAAATCGAGTCTCAGCCGGTTTCCGAGGCACCCACAGGAGTTCACGTCGCGTTGCATGTTGCCGAGCCAGTCCATAGGGGCGACAAGCTCTACATCATGCGCACAAAGTGAGCGCGTATGAGATCCGATTGATCTCTGCGCTCAGGAACGGCCCAGTTTTTTCGAGATTGCGGCGATGAAAGCTGGGCTGGTGCCACAGCAGCCGCCGATAAAGGTCGCGCCCGCGGCGATGACATCCAGCGCTTTGTCCGCGAAGAATTCAGGCACGGCGGGGTAAACTGTTTGGCCGGCGACGATCTCAGGCAGACCAGCGTTGGCTTTGATCCAGACCGGCAGAGTGGTGGCGGCGCGCAGGCGTTTGCAGATAGGAATATAGCCGTCGATCCCGCGTCCACAGTTTGCACCGATGACGTCGACGCCAGCTTCGGTGAGCGCCGCTACCGCTTCTTCGGGCGTAGCGCCCATCATGGTTCGGTCGCGCTGAGTGCCAGAATCGAAAACGAGGCTGGCAATGACGGGAAGGCCAGTCGCTTTCGCGGCCGAAATGGCGGCGCGGGTTTCGTCGAGATCGGCGAAAGTTTCCAGGAGAATCGCGTCAGCGCCGGCTTGGGCTAACGCGTTAATTTGTTCGGCGAAGGTCGCGCGCAACTCTTCTTCCGTGGTTTCGCCCATCGCGAGCATTTTACCGGTAGGACCAACTGAGGCGAAAACGAGGGCGCGGCTGCCAGCAGCGCGTTTTGAAATTTGAACGCCAGCGAGGTTGATGGCGACGACTTTGTCTCCAGCGTTATGATCGGCAAGGCGAACTCGAGTGGCACCGAATGTGTTGGTCAAAATTACCTGACTGCCTGCATCGACGTAGGAGCGGGCTACTTTCTCCACACGGTCTGGATTCGTGAGATTCCAAATATCCGGACACTCGCCAGGGTTGAGTCCTTGGGCTTGAAGTTGGGTGCCCCAGGCACCGTCAGTGATGATTGGGCCGGGGAGAAGTTTCGCGATGAGAGGGTGCATAGGCGCAGGGTTTATATAAAAAGAAACCGATTTATTCGTTAGGGCCAAGAGTGAATTATTGAGGTGTTTTCCTGCGGTGCGCGCGAACAAAGCTAAGCACGAGAGCGATGCCCGGCGCCCAAATTAAGGCGATGAAACCGAGGTGTCGTGCGCCAGCGATGGTGTGTTGCAGAGGAGTCAGCTTACTGCCGAAAACCGGGCCGAGTAACGGGAAGCTAACGGCGCCGACTATTGCGCCACCGACAACAATGACTACCAGCCAGAAAAGAAAATATACCGCCCAGTGGCTCTCGCGCAGGTTCATTTTTCAACGCGATATTTGAGCAACAAGGTATTGGGAGCGAGGTTTTGGCTCGAAAGGAGCGTCAACTTGGCCGCGGCGCGACGAGCGAGCAGGGGAGTGCCTTCGCCGAAGAGCTGGGGTTCGATCGTTAGCCAGAGTTCGTCGATCAACCCAGCTTCAAGAAATAGGCTGTGGATTTGCGAGCCGCCGAGGATAGCGCAGTATTGGCAGCCGCGCTGCCGCAGATCGGCCACGAGTTGCGCGGGCGGCGTACAGGCGAATTCGAGTTTTCCCGAAATTACGTCACTAGCGTATTTTTCGGGCGAGCGTGTTATGACTACACGCAAGCGGTCGGGCATGAGCGAGGCGCGGATTGTATCGCGCGCCGTGCGGTACGTCACTGCGCCCATCACACAGCAATCGAAGCTACGCAAAGCTTCACGGAAAAACCGTCGGTCCTCTGCAGACGCGAAATTACTTCCGGGCGTGTCATGCCGGGTGATGAAACCGTCGAGCGATTGCGCGGCGATGAGCGTAAGACGCATAAGCGAAGGTTTGTGTGGTTCTACAGGTGGTACAAGCTCGTGTTAGGCGTTTTGTATAACGGCTTGGTTACCCAAGTATCGCATAGGGGAATCCATTAAAGTGCAATAAACGTAGTTGTCGCGCTTGCGCTCGACCCAGGCATTTCCCTAGCCTGGTAATTTCATGAAAAAAGCACTCATCACAGGCATTACGGGTCAAGACGGCAGTTATCTGGCGGAGCTGCTGTTGGCTAAAGGTTATGAGGTGCACGGCGTCATCCGCCGGGCGTCCACCTTCAACACCAGCCGCATCGACCATTTGTACCGTGATCCACATGTGAACGGGGTGCGTCTCCACCTGCATTACGGTGATCTGGCCGACTCCGTGCAGATGGTGAAGTTACTTTATCAACTTCAGCCCGATGAAATTTATAACCTCGGTGCGCAGTCACATGTGCGTGTGTCGTTTGATGTGCCGGAGTATACGGGAGACGTCGTCGGCTTGGGTGCGCAGCGTATTCTCGAAGCGATCCGCGAAGCTGGCCTCGTGAAAAAATGCCGCTATTACCAAGCGTCGTCGTCTGAGATGTTCGGCAAAGTGCAAGAGGTGCCGCAGACCGAGAAAACGCCGTTCTGGCCTCGTTCGCCTTATGGTTGTGCCAAGGTTTATGCTTATTGGCTAACCGTTAACTATCGGGAATCGTACAATCTTCACGCCAGCAACGGCATTCTTTTTAACCACGAATCACCTCGTCGTGGCGAAACGTTCGTTACGCGAAAAATCACCCGTGCTGCCACCCGCATCAAGGTCGGCCTGCAGGACTCGCTTTATCTCGGCAATCTCGACGCCAAGCGCGATTGGGGTTACGCGAAAGAGTACGTCGAGATGATGTGGCTGATGCTCCAGCAAGATAAACCTGACGACTATGTGGTTGGCACGAATGAAACGCACAGCGTAAAGGAATTTTGCGAAGTCACTTTTGCTCGCTTAGGCCTCGATTGGGAGAAGTACGTGAAGTACGACGACCGTTATGAGCGTCCGGCGGAAGTTGAGCTTTTGATTGGTGATCCAGCCAAAGCCAAGAAGCAGCTCGGCTGGGAGCCGAAGGTGAAATTCAAAGAGCTGGTTGAGCTCATGGTGGATTACGACCTCGAACTCGCCAAGCGCGAAGCCAAGATCGCTGCGATCGACGCGAAGCCATGAAGATTTTTATCGCAGGACAGAATGGCATGGTCGGCGGCGCGCTCGTGCGCCGTTTCCAGCGTGAAGCTGGGGTGACGCTGCTTTTGCGTTCGCGTAAGGAACTCGATCTCACCTCGCAGGTGGCGGTCGAGGCGTTTTACGCTGCAGAAAAACCCGACGTCGCGATCATTGCTGCTGCGAAAGTTGGCGGTATCCACGCGAATAATACGTACCCGGCGGAGTTCTTATTCGAAAACCTCGCCATCGCAGCCAATACAATTCACGGCGCCTACAAAACGGGCGTGAAGCGGCTGCTCTTCCTCGGAAGCTCGTGCATTTATCCCAAGCTTGCTCCGCAGCCGATGACCGAGGACTGCCTGTTGACGAGTGCGTTGGAACCCACTAACGAAGCGTACGCTATCGCCAAAATCACGGGCCTGAAACTCTGCCAATTTTACCGCAAGCAGTACGGCGTGCTTTTCCACTCCGGCATGCCGACGAACCTTTACGGCCCGGGCGATAACTATCATCCGCAAAATTCGCACGTTTTGCCGGCGCTGATCGCACGTTTCCACGAGGCAAGAGAGTCTGGTTTGCCCGAGGTCGTGGCTTGGGGCACCGGCAAGCCGATGCGCGAGTTCTTGCATGTCGACGACTTAGCGGATGCTTGTGCATTTCTCCTGAAACTTGAGAGCCCGCCCGACTGGATCAACATCGGCACCGGTACCGACGTGACCATCAAGGAGCTGACCGAAACGGTCGCTGCTGTTACCGGCTTCAAAGGCCGTATAACCTGGGATGCATCAAAGCCCGACGGCACGCCGCGCAAGCTCATGGATGTTTCGCGCCTGACGGGTCTTGGCTGGAAGGCGAAACTTGGACTGCGCGACGGCGTCGAGAAAACCTACGCCGCGTTTCTCGTTGAAAAAGCTTCAGGCAAGCTGCGACGGTAATTTTGACCAACTTCCGATTGGTTTTCGTCGCGAAAACCCGCAGACCGTTGGCCACGCTCGTTTTGGTTGTGCGTGCAGGGACGTAAGTTGCTTTGCTCCAAAATTTAAGGTTGGGCGTAACTCTCCGCTAAATCGGGCCGGAACGGAGTCGTTATTAGTAAAAAGCTTCGAATATGCCCGACGTGCCCGATTCACCGGAGACGCCTGTTTTGCCAGCGCAAGCAGAACCGATTGCGCCTCAGCCTCCGCCTTCTGCGGAGGGGGCATTGCCTGCGCCTATGCGTTCGCCGCTGACGAACGGACAACGTTGGCGAAACTACCAAATTGGCGATCCACTTGATACCGACACGGGTTGGTGTTACCAATGCGTGAACGTCAGCACGTTGGAGGATGTGCAGATTCGTGTTCTCCCGTATGGCGGGCCGGGCGATATGCGTGCCCAAGCTTGGCAGGAGCTTCAATCACTCGATAAGCGCGGTTTGATCCGGGGCTTCGAAGCGATCGAAGAGGGTGATTTCCGGTACGAGGTTTCGCAACCTCCGCCAACGACTACGTTGCATGAGTGGGCGTCTTGTCGACAGGCGACGCTAGACGACGTCCAGACACTGGTGCAACAGATCGGCGAGGTTCTAATAGCGCTGCACGATCGCGGAATTGTGCATTTGAACCTCCGAATGGACACGATTTACCTGCCCTCGGACGGAGCCGGTTTACAGGTGTCAATTGGCGGTTTGGAACATGTTACGGTTTACAACCAAGCCGAGCTTATTCCCGTGCCGGTGGACCCTCTTTATGCTCCGCCGGAAGCTGCTGGATTAACGAAACACTCGCCAGGAGCAGGACTGCGAGCCTGGGACTGGTGGTCGTTGGGACGTATTTTGCAGGAGCTGGTGCTCGGTCGCCATGTACTAGGCGTGGTGATGAACCGCGATATTTCCCGGGCTTCACCTGAAATTCGGGCGCGGGCGGAGGCGTTGTTGCTGGAGCGCGACCCTAAAGCGCCGCGTGCCGGAGCGGTCGAGTTAATGCCGTCGATGAGCCAGCGGCAGACGGATCTGTTGCGCGGTTTGCTGACGAGTTCGCGTGATGGCCGTTGGGGTGCGGACGAGGTGCAACGTTGGCTGAAACAGCAGCCGGTAAAAGATCGCTATCAACTTGCGCGCAACGAACAGCTTTTCGGGTGGAAGGATCGCATGTTCACCGTGGCTGAAGCTGCTGATTTTTTTGCCCATGAAGAAAATTGGGCGGATGGCGTCACTAACTTTTTCGAAACAGACAATCCCACCACGCTGGCGTATTTCGTCGGTGATCGGCCGGAGTATCGGCAGGTGCACGAGCGGATCGAGAACTTGCAACGGTTCATGCAGATTCCGAACTGGGAGGGTTTGCCTGTGGAAGCACGTCAGACTGCGGTTCTCGCGGCGGCTTGGTTATTGTTGGGCGGTGAGGATGCGAAACTTTTAATATACGGGCACAAAGTAGACGCGACTTGTATCAAAGGACTGTTTGCGCGAGGCGTGGCAGAAGGAGTCTCGATGGTAAAAGCCATCACAGCGCAGCCGTACGTCGAGATGATTGTTCAGAACGACCCAGACGCTGCACGCTTGCTTTCAACTTTGGCCGCCACGGTGACCGGAGAGGCTGTGGTGAGGGCGATCAGCCAAGGCTGGATGGATCTTTCAAATCCGGCGGACTACGCTCGCCTGTTGCTGCTCGCGATGGATTCAGAGCGCAAACTTTTCGATCTGCGGACGAGTTTGTTGGAGCGTTTTGCGTGCAGTCGTGAGGAACACATCCAGCACCTGCTCACGCAGCCCAAGCTCACGCACTCCGAATTGGTGTTGCTGGCTTCTACCGCAGCACAACCCGATCGCTACGGATACGTTACTCACGACGATTGGAAGAGGGAGCGTTACGAGGCGTTGAAAAAGCGAAGTGTGCAATTGGCGACGGCGCTATTTTGGTTGCGACTCGGTGCGGCCACTCGCGCGGGCTATGTGCTTTTCGGTCCAATGCGTATCGTATTCGGAATTTGGATAGCCGTAGGCCTTGTCGCTGGTTGGCCTCAAGGGCTTTCGCATCTGCATCTTTGGGTGCTTGGCGCAGCCGGAGCTTTTACGGCGATGCGAATCGGCACCAGCCTGTGGCTAAATTTGCTCGTCCGAAAACATGCGGCCAATGCGGAATCCTGGAAGCTGTTCACACCTCTCGAGCGGTGCACGCGTGAAGCCCGTGGAATATTTGGGACGGGTGATATTGCAATATCTGCACAAGCGTTGAGCGGCGAGTTGGCCGCGATTTGCATTGAAGTGGCCAAGCTCGGCCTTAAACCGCCGCCACCGCCTTTGCCGAAACCGGGTTTAGCGTTGCCTGCCTGGAGCGGGTCTTTGGCTAGCTGGGCTATGTTTATCGTAGCTCTGGCGGTAGGTTATTGGAAGCCGAGCGAATCATCAGCTAAAATGACGCTCGATCCAAAGACAGTGGCAATCCAAGCCATCGAGAACGCGCTTAAACCGGCGCCGCCTGAAGAAAAACCCTCGGCGGAGGATTTTTTTTACGAGAATCCTACCAAGCCAAGAGCACGCTGGAACATGGCCAAACCTGCGGTCGCGCAGACGGCTCCGATTACTAAAGTGCAACCTGCTTCTTCTGACGAAGTGGCCCGAGTTCTAATCGATGGCCAGCGTCTGTTGTTACCCTATCAACATAACTCAATCGACGCGCTCATTGCTGTGCCGGTGGGGGAGAAGGAAGGCTCGGGTTTCATGCTTTACGATGGGCGCAACCGCCGGATCATTGAACGTCAGGTGCTGACGCCTGCGAAGCTTCCGGCAGACAAGAGCTGGCTGGATGTTGAAACGTTGAAAGTATTTTATGCCGGACAGCCGCCCTCATCGCCGCCGCCGATTAAACCGGTGGTTGACCCGCAGAAGCCCGTTGATACGTCTGACATGCCAGAAAGAGAGATACGCCGCGGTGCTTATCAGAACGCCAGTTCGAGTGCGGATGAAAAGACAACAAAAGCGCAGCGCCTTTCCGAGGCATTGGATACGATGACCCCCTAAATTTTTTATGCCTGCGCCCGTTGTTTTTAATAATACAGTGCTGCGTGACGGACATCAGTCACTGGCGGCCACACGTATGACGACAGCACAAATGCTGCCGGCAGCTCCGATTCTCGATGGTATGGGTTTCGGTGGTTTGGAAACTTGGGGAGGAGCGACGATTGACTCCTGCCTGCGATTCTTGGGAGAGAATCCATTTGACCGTCTGCGGACTCTTAAAAAGGCCGCGCCCAAGACTCCGCACATCATGTTGCTGCGCGGGCAAAACATCGTCCAATACACGAGTTTCCCCGACGACGTCGTTGAGGCTTTTGTCTCGGCCATGGCCAACGCCGGCATGGACGTGATGCGAATTTTCGATGCATGTAACGACATTCGCAATCTCAAGACCGCCATCAAAGCGGTTAAGAAATGCGGCAAGCATGCCCGTGGCGAACTGTGCTACACCACCAGTCCGGTGCACACCGTCGAAGCCTTTGTCGAGATGGCAGTCGCGCTTGAAAAAGAAGGCTGCGATTCAGTGGCGATCAAAGACATGTCCGGCGTGATCTCGCCGCAAGTCGCCTACGCCATGGTCAAGGAAATCAAGCGTCGCGTCGGTGTGCCGCTCACGCTGCACAGTCACGACACGGCGGGCCTGGCCGCGACTTCCTACTACGCCGCGGTTGAAGCGGGCGTTGACGCAATCGAGACCTCCATTGTTCCTTTCGCCAATGGTACTTCCCAACCGGATACCGTGCGTATGATTGCGCTGCTCGAAGGGCACGCCCGTTGTCCGAAGTTTGACGCGGCGAAGCTGCAGGAGCTGCGCATGTACTTTACCGACGTGTACGCCCAGCTTTCCAAGTTCACATCGCACGCCAACGAGATCGTCGACAGCGACACGCTTTGCTATCAAGTGCCAGGTGGCATGCTCTCGAATTTCCGCAACCAGCTGAAAGAGCAAAATATGTCAGGCAAGCTGAACGAAGTATTGCTCGAGATTCCATACATTCGCAAGTGCCTCGGCTGGATTCCGCTCGTCACGCCCACCTCCCAGATCGTAGGCACGCAGGCGATGCTCAACGTGAAGTTTGGTCGCTGGAAAAACTTTTCGCAGCCCGCGATCGATATCGCACTCGGCAAGTACGGCCGTACACCCGGACCGATCGATTCTGACGTGCTCAAGTTGGCGATGGAAAAATCTGGCCAACAACCGCTCGAATGTCGCCCGGCTGATCAGCTCAAGCCGCGCATGGATGCGTTACGCGCGGAACTTACGGTCAAAGGACTGCCCAGCGACGATGAGGCTTGCGTGCTTCACGCCATGTTCCCGGTCGAGTTCGCAGCTTTGCATAAGAAACCAGCTCCCATCGCGTCACCGGCAAAACCGGCGGCTGCGATCCAGCCAGTTCCCTCAATGCCTGTGTCCAGCACACCAGCGAAGCTTGCGGCTCCTAAGGAGCTGGCAAGTGGCGAGCGTGTTGACCTAGTGGTTACGGTCGACGGACACCGCAAGAACGTCTCAGTTGAGATAGCTGAATAGCCTACCAGTTATTCCTAGCGAACACTCTCTTGCCCTCTATTTTCGCAGAGGGCAGCCCAGCGGGCTCCGGAGATAGCGCTAGTGAATACGGTTGTACCCGTTTAGACTTCACGCGTTCCTCTGTCACCGTCCGCAGCGCAGCGAAGGACCGTCCACCCAACGCGCATGAAGTGTCGTCGTAGTGGGCCAGTCGGGGCAGCCGTACTCGTTTCGCTGAAGCTGACCGATCAAAAGCTCCACCGCGCGAGCGCCGAGTACCTGAGGTTGGAGATCGATGCCAGCGCATGGGCGGGTGCGGTTAATGACATTGAGGCAGACAAATCCGTGCTTCTGGGGAACACGTGCGCCGCAGGATTCCATCCACTCGATCGCAGCGTCGTAATGGCCGAGCACGACATCGGGCTTGTGGGTCTTAAACCAAGGACAGAAATCCTCTTTCGCATAGTGTTCGGCGAAAAGGACGGGCACAGGATTGGGGAGGCCGTGGCTTTGAACGAAGGCGCGGAAGGCAGCGCTTTGTCGTCGCTTGAGCCGGTCGTCGCGGCCTTTTTCGAGGATGAGTCCGGGACGTTTATAGCCACGTTCAAGCAGTCGCTCAAGCAGATCGGTCATGGAGCGGTAATGATCCGGGCAGATCGCGTGCAATGGCGGGTGTTCGATCACGCAATCTGTGTAAATGCCTGCGAAGCTTGGCCAATTTAAGGTGGAGAGGTCGGGCGCGTCCCACGCTGGCAGGATCATGACGCCGCGCGTTCCTCGGGATTTTAGGATTGTCTCTAGGCGTTGGTATGACAACGCACCTTGTCCGACGAGATATTCTTCCACGGAGAACCCCAGTTCTTCGCCGCGCTTGCGCGCGCCCATGAGGAGTTGACGAGGGAAGGGGCCGTGAGGTTGTTGCGGCTCACTGATATCGATCGCGGCGAGCGTGCCGCGAAAAGTGGCGCCTTGAGAACGGCGCAAGCCAGACATCAGAACGCTGGTCAATGGATTGAGTTTGTAGCCCGATCGATCGGCCGCCGCTTGGACGCGTTTAGCCGTTTCTGCATCGACACGTCCACGGCCACGGAGTGCGTCGGAGACGGTGGTGGGCGACAATTGCAGCTCGATCGCAAGAGTTCTGATAGTAGGAGGGCGCGGCATGCCGAACTGTTCGGCACTTCATTGTGTCGCGGAATGAAAGCAATCTTTTTCTAAAGGAGCATACCACCACCCCACGCACAAAGAAGGTGCCATCACGCAACCCTCCGTTCAGATCAGCGAATCGTCAGAGCCGCTACACGGCAGTCTCTGTTCGAACGCTTTAACCTACCTAGATAGAATTCAAGCGCGCTGACCTGATAACCCAGGATCAACCGCCAAAAAACAGAGTTCACTTTTATCCGCACTCGTTTCCCGTAAATCCCATGACCCCAACAAACCTTAGTACAAATGCCCGTGCCATTCTGCGTGTAACCGCCGTCGCCCTTATCTGGTGCGGTGGTAGTTTTGCCTTCGGACAAACTGCTTCCACTCCGGCTGCCGCAACCCTCAACGAGGACCAACCGATAGAGCTGCCTAAATTCGAGATTACCGCCGAGGCCGGTAATCGTTATCAGTCCCAACAAGCGCTCTCTGCTTCGCGTGTTGCGACGGCCATTATTGATATTCCGCAGACTATTTCGGTTATCCCGAAGGAGCTGATGGAGGACACCAAGGGCAACCGCATGCTGGATACAGCCAAATATGTGACACCTGTTCAGGAATCCACGCTGCCTTTCGGCGGCGACCGTTATTCGATTCGTGGCTTTATGGTATCGGCCGAGTTTGTCGACGGTACGAATATCTCTGGTGCGGACGGCTATAGTATGTCGCAGGCACCTTATAATATTGAGCGTCTTGAAGTCATCAAAGGCCCGAACGCGATTCTCGTTCCTGGCGGCAGCCCTGGTGGTGTGATCAATCCGATCACCAAAGCGCCTATGTCGAAAAACGCTGCGTCTGTGACAATGGATTTTTCGCCAGATGTGGGGCGTGATATCTGGTTCGACGTTAATCGCGTGCTGTCGAAGGACGGCAAGATGGCCGCTCGCCTCATAGCTGCTTACTGGAATAGCGAATTCTATATCAAGGATCAGTTCCGCAAAGGGTATGAGATTTCCCCTTCGTTTTCTTACCAAATTTCTCAGAATAATAAACTCACGCTTAAAGCCGATTTTGTGCTGAATCGTGAAACCAATCTAGGCGGTTTACCAATTGATCCGAGCGTCGGCTACGGTGGTGTTGCCAAGATTGCGCCAGGCCTGCCTCGTGACTGGCAGTTTGGTAACGACATCGATAGTCGTAAACGTACTACCCAACGTGCGACTGCGGAATTGCTTTCGACGTTAAACGACCATGTGACGTCTCGACTCCTTTTCATGGCGGACCATGTTAGGCGCCATGACGTGGGTGGAACCTCTGCGGGCATGAAGTACTTGGACAGCACATCAACGCTGCAGAATCTTCCCGGCAGTGTAAATCCCCGGACCGGCCAGTTCGAACCAGGTGTGGTCTGGAATACCGCCGCTTACAACGCAGATACTACCGGCACGGTTGTATTAACAGGTACTCAAGTGCCAATGCCCGACCAATCGACATGGGTTTACACCCGTAACAATGGCAAAGTAGATCTCGAATATACAGAGGCGCATCTGAAGAACGATTATGCTGCTCAGTTTGCCACCAAGTATTTCAAGTCGACGACGATTACCGGATTTACGGCCAACGTTTCGCGGGTGCGTTACCAATCTTGGCCCGGCGCCGCGCGTCCTAATGTACCGGCTAACAACCTAGGCAGCATTACGT
>Ga0302321_100002051_pt1 | contig 17269 bp, 11 predicted proteins | sample Fen_T0_1_FD_202505 | JGI IMG/M metagenome (GOLD analysis project Ga0302321, IMG submission 202505) | Peat permafrost microbial communities from Stordalen Mire near Abisko, Sweden - Fen_T0_1 | ecosystem: Environmental > Terrestrial > Soil > Wetlands > Permafrost | place: Sweden: Abisko...
ACCTAGCCCGGTGGGCCAGTTGACGACTTTGCCGACGCCGACCTTTTCTTTCCACTCGGGGCTGACTTTGCCCAAGTAGTCGGTGAAAACCGCGGTCGTCCCGCTGCCGTCCGTGCGGTAGATGACCGCGATGTCCTTCGCGGGCAGTTTGGCATCGGCATTGTCGGCCTTAATTTTCGGGTCGTTCCAGCGCTTGATCTTGCCGGCATAGATGCCGACCAGTACTTCGGGAGCGAGCCTCAAGGCGCCCGTGACTTCAGGCACGTTGTAGGCCACGACCACCGCGCCGATCGTCGCGGGAATGTGAAACAGCTTGCCCGGCGCTTGCTTGGCTTCGTCCTCCTTCATCGGTGCGTCTGTAGCGCCGAAGTCGACGGTGTTGGCCGTGATTTGCCGGATGCCCCCGCCCGAGCCGATCGACTGGTAGTTGATCTTCACGTTCGGGTTCTGCTTGTTGTATTCCGAGATCCACTTCGAATAGAGTGGATAAGGAAACGTGGCCCCGGCGCCGGTCAGGCTGATGCTTTCGTCCTTCTTGGCTGCCGGCGCCGTGTCCGCGGCCGCGGGGCCCGGAGCCGGCGACTCGTTGCCCTTACATGCGACGAGGGCGAGGAGCAGACCGGCGAGGAGAGTTCTGCGAGCAAACATTGCGTTTTCTCACTACCAGGCAGGCGGCTCACGTGCGCTACACCAGGGCAACAGATTCGTGACAGTTGTGTGGCGAACGCATTGCTCGACGCCGGGCACGCCTTAATAAATAGCTGTAAATATTCGACTTTTCCAGATGCGCACCGTGTCACGCAAACGTTGCGTTCAGAATAACCCACTCAGGTTGAGTAAGCCACCGCGCTCACCTTGGTAGTTATTGACCGGGGCGAAGCCGACCCAAATGCGCCGCTGTTTGATCTCTTCCGTCCGGTGCAAATGCGGCACCACCAGACCGATGCCCGCCCCCGCGATGCTGCCCGCGATCACGTCCGTGGGAAAGTGTCGACCCGCGCGAACCCGTTCGATCGAGACGAACGTGGTCAACGCCGTGCCAACCAAGAGCGTAACCCAGGGACGAGCGGTGTGCGGCGACCGGGCGAAGGCGAGGTACGTAGCCGTGGCCCCGACGGTTGCGGTTATCGCCGCGTGCCCGGAAAAGAACGAAAGCGCGCTGTCCGTACTGTTGTTGGCATAATTCGGATCGTTCTTGTGAGCGGCCGCGTCGATGTAGGCGATCGGGCGTGGACGCCGCACGGCCATCTTCACGATGTTGGTCATGGCGAGCGTGAAAGAAAGCGCTTCGGAGTACATGAAAGCGTCGGCCAAACCGGTCTGCACGCTTTTCTCACGAACACCACTCAAGACCGGATCGATGAACGCGAACGCGACTGCCGCGCCCAGCCCGATCGTGGAGTAACCGCTGGCTTTGGGATCGGGGGTTCGGGTCGCGGCACCGCGATCGATCCAGATCAGCTTGGAGCTATCGAAATTCGGCGCGATCTGCTGGGGACGAATCTCACCGGTCGAGTTCACGAGCTCGAGCGTCCCGGCAAAGCCGAGCGAGACGGCGATCATCGCGCTGTCGGCGATGGGATCGATGTCGAACGTCATGCGCCCGGTGGGCGCCGTTTCGGACTGCTTGGGCTCCAGCGAGACCTTGCGTTCGGCGCCCTTGCTCGGCACGACCTCCGGTTTCTCGGCGGCTGGTTCGGGCGCGGTTGTTGGCTTGGGTGACTCCTCCGCGGCCGCGGCCGGCTTGGGCGATTCTTGGGCGAGCGTGGTTCGGGGCCACAGCGCGAGAGCTCCGAGCGTGGTCATGCGCGCCAAAGCGCGGCTATCGAATCTGGGCATCGACTTGCCAAATTCGCGGAGCAGCAGGCGTTCTGTCAACGCGCGAGTTTGCAGCACGCGATTTGGTCGAGAGCGGCCTTTTTTTTGAAGATCTTGTCTCTTCCGGAGCGACTAAAGTCCCGGTTCTGTGAGATCAGAGCGCGAGAATGCGGGTCGAGCGAGCGGAGCGCGGCGGAGCATGAGTCACCCGGTGAGTCAGCGATGCAACCGTTCGGCGATCTTCGCCGCAGCTCTGTTCGGCTCGTCGCTCCCTGGCTTCGCGCGCGGGCAGCCGGCAGTGACTTGCAGCGGACCCGAGATCTCCCTGGTCGCCCCCGGGCGCGAACGGAGCCGCTGGCTCACGCTGCGCGCACATCTAGCCGAGCATCTGCGGACTTTACGCGATCTGGACCACTGCGCTCAGCTGACCTTGCGCGCGCTCGGTGACGGTTTGGCGCTGGAGGTTCGTGCCGGGGATGGCCGCACGGCGTCCCGTCTCGTTGAAAGTGAGTCGCAAGCGCTCAGGGTGAGTGAGGCGTTATTGACGCTGCCGCCGAAACCCACGAACGATCTGCCGGCGGCGCCAGTTTTCGACGAACCTGGCGCGGACCCGCCGCCACCGGCGCCGACTTCGGTTGCTCGTCTGGAGCTCGGGGTGGGGGCCGCGGCCCGGTTGGGAGGGGTGCCGCTGTTCATCGCAGAGGGCATCGCAGGTTTCGCGGAGGTGTCCGTCGACCCCTGGGTCCTGGGCGTGTCGGCCCGTTGGGACGTCACCACTGGTCTGCTCACCGAGCCGACGCTCATGGACTATTACCTCATGTCGGGAGCGGTTGGGGTGCATGTTGGCCGGCGCTTCGAAGTTCCGAGCGCTTCGTTGGCTCTGCTGCTAGGACCGAATCTGGTGCTCGAGACGCAAGGTGCGGACGACGGAAAGGTCGACATCGAAGGCTCTGCGGCGGACGTGCGGCTCGACTTCGGAGCACGGGTCGCCGCCCCCCGCCAGGCGTCCTTCCGCGTGTTTGCGAGCGCGGATTGCGAGTTCTCTCCGGCGCGTCTGGTGAAGAGTCATTTCGTGCAGCCGGGCCTACCCGCTCTGCCGTCGTTCAGCATCGGCCTCGCCCTCGGCTTCGGGTGGAGCGGGAGATGAGCGCGCCCGCACGCGGTTCCGAGCCGAGTGCGGCCGAGCCGAGTGACCAAGCGGCGCTCGAGGCCTTGAAGCGCGGTGAGATCGGTGCCTTGGGCCTGCTCTATGACCGCTATAGCGGTGTCGTCTATGCCTTCGTCCGACGCGCCGCCAGCGACGCCAACGACGTGGACGACGTCGTGCAAGCCACCTTTCTGAGCGCGGCCAAGACCGCCTCTAGCCACGACGGTAAGCAGACGTGCCGCTCCTGGTTGGTCGGCATTGCCGGGCGGATTCTGTACCGGCGAAGGCGCGGGCTCTCACGCTGGTTGCGCGCGCTGCGTGAGCTCACGCTGCGGAATGCCGACAATTACGCCGACCCGCACCAGGAGCTGTCCGCACGCGACGAAGTGCAGCGCTTGTCATCGGCCCTCGCCCAACTGAGCGAGCCGAAGCGAGTCGTGTTGCTCTTGGCCGAGGCCGAGGAGCAATCCTGCGACGAGATCGCCCGCGGGTTGCACGTGCCGGTGGGCACGGTATGGACCCGCTTGCACCATGCTCGGCGCGAGCTACGCCGGCTACTCGAGCGCCAGGCAGACCAATGACAGCCAAGCCGTGCGCCAGATTGTGGCAAGTCCAGGCCGCCCGTGACGGGCGCTTGCTGGGCAAGGAGTTGGCCAATGCGCTTCGCCACATTGCGGAATGCGGCGATTGCAGCCGCGAGCAGCGCGCGCTTTGCGAGCTCGCTCGGCGGCTCGCGACCGTGCCCGCGCCCGCCCCGGGTCCGCTCCTGCTGCGCCGCACTCGACAGGCCGTGTTGGGCGCTTGGGACGCGCACCTAGTCCGGAGTCAGGAGCCGGAGCCTGCCTCACGATCAGCACTGCTCGTCGCGTTCGCGGCGGCAACCGTCGTGGCGCTCGCCTTCGGCTATCGGCGTTCGCAGCCAAAAGCCGGCGCTCCAGAATCCCCGGCCGCGTTCTTCGACGTCGTGGTCAAACCGGGCACGCGCTGGTCGACGCGAACGGAGTCGCACGTGACGCGTGTCACCGTTCAAGATGGGTTCGCTGCGTTCACGGTCCGACACCCCAACGCGCAACGCCTGCTCGTTGACTTGCCCGACGGCGAACTCGAAGACCTGGGCACGGTGTTCCAGGTGGAGGTCCGAGAGCAGCACACGGTGCAGGTCTCAGTCAGTCAAGGGCGGGTCCTCGTGCGTTTGAAATCGCGCCCCGCCTTCGAGCTGACGGTTGGCCAGTCTTGGCAGGCCGAGCCCGTCTCGAAACCTACCGCGGGCCCTGAACCACGACCGGCCATCGCACGGCCGCCAAGCGTGAACGTCCCTCGACCGCGTCATGAACCGCTCGCTCCCCAGCCGAAAGCGAATAGTGCAGAGGACGACGCGTACTTGCACATCGTGGACTTGCTCCGCAACGGGAACGAGCTCGAAGCGCGCGCCAAAGCGTCGCAGTACCTGGCGCAGTTTCCGCGTGGCTTCCGACGACCGGAAGTGCAAACCATTGCCGACCACTAGCGTCACGACTCGATGAAGCCTCGGGCTTCTTCGGGGATTGCTCGGTTATCGGCGAGGCCCTGACAACGGACCCGCGGAGCGGACTAAAGTCAGCCGCAATGACTGTCTCTCGAATCGTCGCCTGGCTGGGCAGTCTGGCGCTCTCGGCCTTCTCCCCGTCGGCACTTGCCGACACGCCAGTCACTTACGCGCAAGCGTTGGCGCTGTCACGAAACCGGGCGCCCACGGCCGCGCTGGCTCGGACGACGGAAGCGGTCGCAGAGGCAGAATCGCGGGTTCCCGGTGCTTACCCGAATCCTACGGTACAGGCCGGAACGTCTTCGCTGGCCGCGCGTGTGTCGATGGGGATCTCCGTGCCGCTGGTGGTGCTCGGGCAGCGCGGTGCAGGGCTACGCGCCGGCAAGGCCGGATTGGCGGTCGCGAAATTCGATACTCAGATCACTCTCGCGGACGTACGGGCCTCCACCGGTCACGCCTTCGTCGCGCTTTGGCTGGCCGAGCGCACGGCACGCGCGCGCGCCGACGCAGCGCAAATCGCGACCAAGCTGGAAGATGCAGCGCGCGGCCGCGTCGAGCTGGGCTCCGCTCCTGAACTCGACGGTTTGCGCGCTCATGCGGAGCGCCTGCGTGCCGACATGGATGCGCGGTCAGCGAGCGCGTTGGTCGACGCAGCGGCAGCCGAGTTGGCCCTCTGGGTGGGCGCCTCGTTCGACGAACCGTTGCGCGTCTCCGGAGATCCGGAGACGCCGGCGCAGGTGCCGCAAATGCGACAATTGTGGCAGCATTCGAGCCAAAGCCCTAGTGTTTTGCGCGCGCTCGCCGAGGCCAGCGCCAGCGAGGCGCGCGCCGACAGTGAGCGCGCTCAGGTACGGCCACTGATGACCTTGGATTTGGGCGCCGACCTGTACGACCCCACGCTTCCCGGCGTGAACTACCGGGCCGCGCTCGGCGTCGAGGTGCCGCTCTTCAATCAGCGCGGCCCGCTGATCGAACGCGAACAACGCAGCGCGTTGGCCGCGCGCTCGCAGGCACGGGTGGAGCAGGCTCGCCTGGGTTCGGCGCTGCTCGTCGCGTATCGAACGTTCGCCGCCATGACACAACAGGTGGAGTCGCTGTCTTCGGGAGTGCTGCCCGCCGCCGTCTCGGCCGCACGCGCCACGGAAGAATCGTACGCATTGGGGCGAGCTCCGCTCGTGGCCGTGTTGGACGCAGAACGCGCGCGGATCGACACCGAGCTTGCGCTCGTCGAAAGCCAAAGCGCACGCGCCAACGCCTGGATCGATCTGCAACGGGTGCTGGGTGTCAGATGAATGATTGGTCCGGACTACTGCTCGCACTCGTCTGTTGCACGGCCTGCCAGCATGCAACCGAGCCCGAACCCGAGCAAAAGGTGCGCGTCCATTGCGTGCTGCCGACGCGCCGTTCGGTCGACGAGCGACTCGAACTGCGCGGACATTTGGAGCCGCCGCCCGGCGGGGACTTACCGCTGGCATCCCAGGTAGCCGGGCGAATCGTCGATGTTTTGGTGCACGAGGGGCAAACCGTCAGCGCCGGTCAGGTGCTGGCCGATGTCGACGATTTGGCGACCCGAGACGCGGTTCGGCAAGCCGAAGCGGCGCTCGCGCAAGCCAGCGCCGCCGCGCTGAACTCCAACGCCACCCTGCAGCGCACGCAAGCCTTGGTGGGTCGTGGCATCGCCGCTCGCCAAGAGCTCGACGATGCCACCGCAAAAGCGGAAACCGACAAGCAAGCGGTGGCAGCGACTCGCGCTGCGCTCGATCTAGCTCGGCATACCCTCGGACGCGTTCAGGTGCGGAGCCCATTCGGCGGCGTGGTGACCAAGCTCTGGCGTGGCTCGGGAGCCATCGTCGATGGCACTGCCGCGACTCCGATCGCACAAGTCGCGGCGGCTGCCGGCGCAGAGTTCGTCGCGGACGCGATCGAAGCGGACTTGCAACGCATCGGCGTGGGTCGAAAGGCCACCGTTTCGCTCGCCACCGATGGAGCGACGTTGGACGGTACGATTCGGGCGGTGTCTAGCTCTCTCGATGCAGCTTCGGGATTAGGTACCGTACGCATCGCGCTGGCGAGTGCACCGACACTGCTGATGGGTGCACACGGCCGCGTCTCGATTGCCACCCGGCATCGGGACGGGGTGCTTTCGGTACCCGCCGAGGCGTTGCGCGGGTCGGTCTCGGACGGCGCGGAAGTGGTGCTCTGTCTCGATGATTCCGCTAAAATAAGGAGTATCGGCGTCGGCTATCGCGACCAACGTTGGATTGAAGTCGTCTCCGGGTTGACCGAAGGCGATCGCGTCGCCGTCGATCACGTGCTGGGGCTCGACGACGGCACGGCCTTGTCGGTCGTGCCATGAAGGTGCTCGAATTTCTGCGCCGCTACTCGATGACGGTGTGGCTGTCGACCGCGGTGTTGGTCGTGCTCGGCATCGCCTGCGCCTACGACATGCCGAGCGGTATCTACCCCGAGATCGAATTCCCACGCGTGGTCGTCGTGGCGCGAACGGGAGGCGCGCCGCCGGACGTGTTTCAGACGCGCGTCACTCGGCCGCTGGAGCAGTCGCTCACCTCCACCCTCGGGCTCGAGCGGATCCGTTCCAAGACCATCCGCGGTGCGACCGAAATCGGGCTGCAGTTTGCGCCGAACACCGACATGTGGCGCGCGCTGCAAATGGTCGAGGCCAAAGTTTCCGAAGCACGCAGCGCGCTTCCGCCCGACACCGAGATCGTGGTGGAGAAAGTGACGACGGGCTCGTTCCCGGTCGTTACCTTCAACGTCGCAGGCGCAATCGACCCGCGCGATCTAGAAGAGTTGGCACAGTACGTCGTTCGCCCGGCGTTGGCCAACGTGCCCGGCGTGGGTCGCATCGATGTGGTGGGGGGCGAAGTTCGGGAATACGAAGTGATTCTCGACCCTCGCGCCGTCCTGGGCTTGGGCCTGAATGCGGGCGACGTGGCCGACGCACTCCGCCGCAACATCAGCCTGCAGCCGCTAGGCAGGGTACAGAACGGGCAGCAGCTGATGACGGTCCTGGGCGACGCCCAGCCGCGCACGCTCGCCGATCTGCGCGACATGCCTATCGCGACCTCCGACAACGGCGGCATCGTGCCGCTCAGTGCCATCGCCGAGGTGGTGGAAGGCGCCGAGGATCGCACGGTGCGCGTCGGCGGACCTCGGGGCAACACGGTCGCCCTGAGTGTCGCGCGCTTACCGTTCTCCAGTACTCCGGAAGTGGTGAACCGCGCGCGGGCCGCGGTCGCCGCGCTGAAGCCCAGCTTACCGAGCGGCGTTTCGATCGAAGCCGTGTACGACCAAGCCCGCCTCGTCAGCGACGCCATGAACGGCGTGCGGGATGCGATCCTGCTCGGGATCGTGCTGTGCGCCGGGGTGATCGCGCTTTTCTTGCGGGACATCCAGAGCGGCGTGCGCGCCGCCCTGGCCGTGCCGCTGACCTTGGCGCTCACCTTCGTTTGCATGCGGCTCGCGCACCAGACCCTCAACCTGATGTCGCTCGGAGGCATGGCGGTGGCGATTGGCTTGGTCGTCGACGATGCGATCGTGATCGTCGACGCGATTGCGCGCTATCGCGAGGAGGGGAAGACAGCGAGAGAAGCCGCGAGTCTCGGCACCGCAGAGCTCGCTCCGGCGGTGTTCGGCACGACCCTCACGACCGTGGTCGTGCTCGTCCCACTCGCCTTCCTGAGCGGCGTGGTGGGGGAGTTCTTTCGCGCCCTGGCCTTCACGCTCACCGCCGCAGTGCTGATTTCCCTATTGATCGCGCTGACCTTGATTCCGCTGTCGAGCTCCGAAGCCAGTGGCAGCACGCCGAAGCCCGACGTCGGACCGAGCGCTTACCAACGCGCCGCGAAGCGCTTGCTTCGCCGACCAGGCCTGGCACTGCTTTTCGTGCTCGCAAACTTGTTTCTCGGCGCATTGGTCGTATCCCACTTGCAGCGGGGGTTCTTGCCCAGCGTGGACGAAGGCGCATTCGTGCTCGACTACTTCTTGCCGGCGGGCACATCGCTCGAGACCACCGAGCGTTTTGCCCGTGGCATCGAGATGGAGCTCGCGGCGACGGCCGAAGTCCAGACCTTCTCGCGCAGGCTCGGCGCGGAGCTCGGGCCGGCCGCGGCCACCCAACTCAATCGCGGCGACGTGATGGTGCGCCTCAAAGACTCTGGCGGCCGCGGCTACGAGGCCGTCGTTTCCGATTTGCGCGAGCGGCTGGCTCGAAAGTTTCCCGAGATTCGCACGGAATTCGTGCAGGTTCTGCAAGACGTGCTGAACGACTTGTCTGGCAACCCGCGACCAGTCGAGGTGAAGCTGTTCGGCCCTGACTACGACCAGCTCAATGCACTCGCCGAGCACCTAGCCGACCAGCTTGGCCGCGTTCGCGGCGTAGTGGACGTCTATTCGGGCCACGAACACGCGGTGCCCGAGCTACGTTTTCGTGCCGATCGCGACGCTTTGGCACGGACCGGCATGACCGCCGATGATTATTCCGCGCAGCTGGCGACCGCCCTGCGCGGCGACATCGTGGGCGCGATGCGTCGTTTCGATCGATTGATCAACGTGCGCGTTCGCTACCCCAATCCGCTTCGCTTCGATCCTCTCCAGGTTCCGGATTTGCCGTTATCGGCCAAGAGACGGGCGCTCACTTTCCGAGAACTGGCACGGCCCGAGCTATCGGTCACCGCCGCAGAGCTCAACCACGAAGCGCTGCAACCGGTGGTCTCGGTGACCGCGGATTACGAGGGCCGAGACCTGGGTGCGATAGCCGACGAAGTGAATCGAATCGTCGCCCAGAGCCGCCTGCCGCAGGGATATCGCGCCGTCGTCGCCGGTCAAATCGAGGGCCAACGCGCGACCTTGCGTAACTTGTCTTGGGTCATGGTCTTGGCCGCCTTGTTGGTGCTGACGGTGCTTTCCGCTCAATTTCGTTTCATGCGTTTCGCGCTTTTGGTGCTCGGTCTCGTGCCGCTCGCCATCGTCGGCGCCGTGCTGGGTTTGTTCGTGACCGGCACGCCGCTCAACGCCTCTTCCCTGATGGGCGCCGTATTGCTGATCGGGCTCGTGGTCAAAAATGGCGTGCTCCTGCTGGAAGAGGCGGAGAAACGCTTCGCAGCGGGCGAGTCGGCAGAGCTTGCCATCTCGGGTGCCGCGGCGCGACGAGTGAGACCCGTGCTGATGACCACGGCCGCTACTTTGGCCGGTCTCTTGCCTCTGGCGTTGGGCATCGGAGCTGGCGCCGAAATGCAGCGACCACTGGCGGTCGCCGTGATCTTCGGACTGCTCAGCTCGACCGTGGCGACGCTCGGTGTGTTGCCGCCGTTGGCCCTGCTCACGCTCGGGCGAACGCGTCCTCAGTGAACCGCAGATCCCGCGACTCAGTCGCGGGGTAACCGTACTTCGAAACTCGTACCCCGTTCCGGCGACGAGCTGACCTGAACGTCGCCCCCATGGGCCTGGACGATTTGCTGCACGATATACAGCCCGAGCCCGAGCCCTTCGGCGCGTGTGCGGCGTCCCACACCGGACTGGAATGGTTCGAACAAGCGCGGCATCAGATCAGCGGAGATGTGACCACCGTTGTGCACCACTGCGACCACTTCCGCGTCGCTGCCGGTGAGGGTGACCGTGATGGGCACGGTGACTGAGCCGTGACGCAAGGCGTTGCCGAGCAGGTTCGAGAGCACTTGACCGAGTCGCCCGACGTCCCAGTTGCCTCTCATGTCGCCCGAGACCAGTACGTCGATTTGGCGGTTCGGGTTGGTGGCTTCGAATTCTGCAACCGTCTTTCGGGTAACGGCCTCGAGATCGAGCGACTTCCGCTCAATCGGAATACCGCCGCCCAGGCGTGCGCGCGACAAATCGAACAGCTCCTCGATGATGTGCAGCATCCGGGTGCCACTGGATTGCAAGCGTTCGACGCACTTTTTCAGGTGCGGATCCGTCGAGTCAGCCAACAAGGAGGTGGTCATCAACACCACGTTCAGAGGGTTTCGCAAATCGTGACCCACGACGGCCATCAGCTCTTCGTTCAGCCGCAACGTCTCCGCCAAATCTTGCCGCTGGCGATGGAGTTGAAAGAAGGTCTCGGTCTTGTGCCGCAAGATCTGCGGTTCGAGCGGCTTGAACAAGAAGTCCACCGCGCCGGCATCATAGCCCTTGAACACGCGGTGCCGCTCTTGCATGCCCGCGGTCACGAAGATGATCGGCACGTGGCGGGTACGCTCCGTGCCCCGCATCAACTCCGCCAACTCGAAGCCGTCCATCTCGGGCATTTGCACGTCGATCAGGGCCAGCGCAAATTCATGCTCCAACATCAGCTCCAGAGCTTCACGTGCGGAGCGCGCCTTCAACAGCTCGAGCCCTTCGCGTCGCAACAGCGCTTCGAGCACGAGCAAATTTTCGTCGAGATCGTCGACGAGCAAAAATTTCACGGGAGGTCGGGGTTTGTTCATGGAACCGCTCGTGTCAGTAGTCCAATCAGCGTCGCGATTTCGGGAAGGGGCGCGACAATTTGGGGGTTTGCGCGGGCAATAGCCGCGTTGGGCATCGCTTTGGCCTCTGCCGACTGCGGGTCCTGCACGATCACGAAGCCGCCTTGGCGACGCACCGAGCTCGCCCCACGCGCGCCGTCGTCGTTGGCGCCCGTCAGCACCAGGCAGCACAGCGTCTTGCCGAACACGTCGGCGGCGGATTCGAACAATACGTCGATCGACGGTCGTGAGAAGTTCACGGGCAGATCGGTGCAGAACGCGAAGCGACGATCGGCCTCGACCAAGAGGTGATAGTTCGAGGGCGCGAACCAAATAGTGCCTGCGGTCACCGGCTCCTTGTCCTCGGGCTCGCGCACCCGCGCGAGGCAGCGAGGTGCAAAAACCTCGGGCAACAGGCTGGGGCGATTGGGAGGCAGATGCACCACGATTAGCGTGGGTATGCGCGACGACGCCGGCACGGCCGGGAGCAGCTGATTGAGCGCCTCGATCGCGCCCGCAGAGGCCCCCACGACCAGCGCTTCACAGGCCAATAGGTGCTCGCGATCGAAGTCGGTCAGCATCGCTGAAACCACCGTTCGCTGGCCACGTAGTCGCGGAACGACGGCGCGTGCGTGGAAAACATCAAGCTCTCCTTCGAGCCCAAACCCAGAAAGCCACGTCGGCACAGGGAATCTTTCACCAACCCGAGGGCGCGATCTTGCAAGGAGCGATCGAAGTAGATCAGCACGTTGCGACAAGACACCAGCTGCACCTCGGCAAACACGCTGTCGGTCGCCAAGCTATGGTCCGAAAAGACCACGTTCTTCCGTAAGGTCCGGTCGAATGCGGCAAAACCGTAACCGGCCGTATAGAACTCGGAGAGCGAGCACCGACTGCCCGAGAGGCGGTGATTCTCCGTGAATGCTTGCAGGCGGTCGATCGGGTAGAGCCCCTGCTCGGCCTTGCGCAGAGCTTCCGGATTGATGTCGGTCGCGTACAGGGTGGTCCGCTCGAGCAAGCCCTCTTCACGCAGTAAGATCGCAAACGAGTACAGCTCCTCGCCCGTGCTGCAGCCGGCGATCCAAGCGCGAATCGATGGATAGGTTCGGAGCTCGGGCACTATCTGCTCGCGAAAGGCGCGAAAAAATCCGGGATCCCGGAACATGTCGCTGACCCCGACCGTCAAAAATTGCAGAAGGCGCGTGAACACCTGCGGGTCGCGAAGCACCTTGTCCTGCAATGCCGAGAGCGTTTCCGTATTCATCTGCAGCTTGGCCGCGTTCAAGCGGCGCTTGAGCGAAGCCGGGGAGTAGCTGCGAAAGTCGTAGTGGTAGCGCAGGTAAATGGCGTCGAGCAGCAGGCGGATTTCGATCTCTTCCGGCATCTCTAGGCTACCGTTTGTGAAGCCAGACTCGCACCAGCGAGAGCAAGATTTCCACGTTCAAGGGCTTGGCCACGTAGTCGTTGGCGCCGGCTTTGATGCATAGCTCGCGGTCGTCGCTCATGGCCTTGGCCGTCAAAGCGATGATCGGCACCTTGCTGAAGCGCTCGGCGCGACGACGGATCTGACGCGTCGCCTCCAGGCCGTCCATCTCCGGCATCATGATGTCCATCAGCACGAGGTCGATGTCGGGGGTGCGCTGCAGGTGCTCAATCGCCTCGCGGCCGTTGCGAGCGATGTACAGCTTGGCGCCTTTGGGCTCCAAGATGCTGCTCAGGGCGAAGATGTTGCGCACGTCGTCTTCAGCCACCAAAATCTTGCGACCGTCGAAGGCCGCCTCCCGATCGCGCGCCTGCCGCAGCATACGCTGACGATCGACGGACAAAGTTGCCTCCACCTGGTGGAGAAAGAGCGTGACCTCGTCGAGCAAGCGTTCCGGTGAACGAGCACCTTTGACGATGATCGAGCTAGAAAAACGGCGCAGCCGTTGCTCTTCGTCTGCGGTGAGCGAGCGCCCCGTGTAGACAATCACCGGTGGAAATGCGTAGGCCTCGTCGTTGGCCATGCTCTCCAGCAAATCGTAGCCCGAGGCATCTGGCAGAGAGAGATCGGTGACCACGCAGTCGAAAGAGCCGGCCGCGAGCTGCTGACGTGCTTCGGCGACGGTCGCCACCGCGACGATTTCGATTTCTTCGTTGCTGAGTAGTTGTGTCACCGCTTCGCGCTGAACGGCGTCGTCCTCGACCACCAGTAGCCGGCGCAGCCGTGTCAGTCGCTCCTTCAGATCGGTGAACACCGTCACCAAATCCTCGCGTTGAACCGGCTTGAGCAGGTAGCCAGCAGCGCCCATCGACAGCGCCATTCGTGAATAGTCCTCGACCGACATCACGTGTACCGGAATGTGCCGCGTACTGCCGTTCTGCTTCAGCCGATCGAGCACGGTCAGCCCCAGCCGGTCGGGCAAATTCACGTCCAAAATGATGGCCGCGGGGAGAAAATGGAGCGCCAAGCGCACACCCTCTTCCGCGCTGTGGGCAACCAAGAACTGGAACGACAGCTCCCCGGCTAGCCCAGCCAAAATTTCGGCGAAGGCGACGTCGTCTTCGATGATCAACAAAAGGCGGCGTTGCAGATCGATGTGTTCGCGATCGTCGGGGAATGCCGGAGTCTCGAACTCTGCCACCGTCGGCGGCGGCGGACTCGGCTCGGGCGGCGCCGGACTGAGCGGCGCCGTCCCCGTGCCCGTGCGCTCCGGGGCGCCCTGTCCGGGGACGAAGGCTTTGGGTAAGGTGAGCGTGAAGCAGCTGCCTTGGCCGAGCTGGCTCTCGACGCTGAGCTCGCCGCCGAGCATGTGCGCCAAGTCGCGCGAGATGGATAGGCCGAGACCCGTGCCGCCGAAGCGCCGGTTCGTCGTGCCGTCCGCCTGCTGAAAGGCTTCGAAAATGGCTGCGTGATGGTTTTTGGCAATGCCAATCCCGGTATCCCGCACTGCAAACGAATAGCCGGCCTCGCTCGCCTCCACCGTGAGCGAGACCGTACCGCGCTCCGTGAACTTGAAGGCGTTCGAGAGCAGATTCTTCAGGATCTGCTGCACGCGCTGCGAGTCCGTTTCGATGCTCGCATTCGCGTCACCGAGCGACAGCGCCAAGTTCACGTTCTTGTGCTTGGCGACGGGTTCGAATGTACGCGACACGGGCTCCACCAGACGCGCGAGCGTGATCTGCTCGGGCCGCAGCTCTACCTTGCCCGCCTCGATCTTGGACAGATCCAAGATGTCGTTGATCAACGCGAGGAGGTCGTTGCCGGCCGAGTAGATCGTGGCTGCGAATTTGACCTGTTCATCGCTCAGATTGCCGTGTTTGTTGTCCGAAAGGAGCTTGGCCAAGATCAGCGAGCTGTTCAGCGGCGTGCGCAACTCGTGCGACATATTGGCCAAGAATTCGGACTTGTAGCGGCTGGCGCGTTCGAGTTCGCTCATCTTTTGCGCCAAGGCGTGCTGGGCCTTTTCCAGTGCATCCCGCTGCATGGCCAGGTTGGCGTTGGTCGTCTCGAGCTCTTCTTTGCCCTCTTCCAGCTGGGCGTGCGCGCTGCGCAGAACGTCACCCTGTTGTTGCAGCTCTTCGTTGGCGACGCGCAGCTCTTCTTGTTGCGTCTGTAGCTCTTCACCTTGGCGTTGCGATTCCTCCAGCAAATCGGCGAGGCGCTCTTTTTGTTGCACCGAGCGAAGCGCAACGGCAATCGTCTCGGCGACGCGAGTCAAGAGCTCCAGCGCGCGCTCTTCGACCGGCGTGAAGAACGCAAACTCGAGCACTGCGAGCGCTTCACCCTCCAAGCGCGCGGGTAGGAGCAAGAGCTCCGCCGGGACACGCTCGCCCGAACCAGAGCGGACCTTCACGAAATCCGCAGGCACGTCTTTGACGTGCAGCAGGGCTTCGGCTCGAGCCGCACGCCCCACTAGACCCTCCCCGGGCGCGAACCAGTCGCTCACCTCGCCGCTCAGGCCGAGGTTGGCGCAACGGCGAAAGCCACCCGATTGAGCCACGAAGAACGAGCCGGCGACGGCGCCGATTTGCACGCACAGCAAACTCAAGGCACGGCGACCGAGTTCGTCCGGCGCCGGATCACCTTGCACGGCTTCCGCTACCAGCATGTGCTGAGTGCGAATCCAGTTTTGGGTCTCGACCACCGTCCGTGCCGCCCGTTCGCCTTCGAGCAGCGATCGATATGTGGAAGAGACTGCGCCCAACTGACGCCTCGAGATGAAGCCCAAAGAAACCGCCAAGCCGAGCAAGAGCGGGATGCCGAGGAAGGTCATCAGGCGATTGCTTTCGGCGTAGGCCGCTGCCCGCTCGACGCGCAGCCCTTGCTCGATCAAGAGCACGTTCTGCAACGCTTCACGGATCGAATCCATGCGCCGCTTGCGTTCGAGCAACGCATCGCGACTGCGATAGGGGGTCGGGTCAACGACCTGAACAATCGGCTCCGACATCCTGAGCCAGGCCTCGTAGCGCGCGCGGGCGGCATCGATGCGCACCTGCTGGGGCGCGTTGTCGGCTACCAACTGATGCACCGCTGCGAACATCGGCAGCGGCTGTGCGCGCTCGTACGGAGCCAAAAAAGCGCGATCTCCGGAGAGGAGGTAGCCACGAATCCCAGTCTCTTGGTCAACGACCTGGTTCTGGATCTCACTCACTCGTCCCATCACCTCGTCCGTGTGATCGACCCAGTGTGCCGTATCCGTCAACTTGACGATCTGAAACGCCAAGATCAGACCGACCATGAACAAGAGCCCAATCGGCGCGACGACGGCGATCAGTAGGCGCTGCGCGAGCTGTTTCTGTTCCTGAGAAGCTTCACCGACCACTCACGAACGCTACGTCCAGGGCGAATGGCAGACAATGTGGCATAACACGACTCTTTTCGGGATAATCGAGCGATTCAGGCAGGCCCCCGCGGAATTCGGTCACTCTCGACGGCTGGCTTTGCCGACCCAATGCTCTGGCCGAGATCCCCGCGCGCGTCGAGAGCGGCAAGGACGTCCCGCTCGCAGCGTCGAAGCCGAGGAAGAATCGACGCATTCGCCGCTTGCGGCGACGTGACGAGCGCTCAGTCGGCTGGCGGGACTTCGGCGCTCCACTCACCGTTCGCGGAGCGAGGAGAGTGCGCGTTACTCGCCGCCGAGTGTGATCGGATCGAGAGTGGGGGCGATCACTGGGCCCACAGCGCACCTCGTGCGGCGGCGCTGTGCTCGATGAGCGGGCGCGCGTAGCCGCGAAGGCTGCCAGATTCAACGCCGATTCGTGCCTTGGGCGCGGTCGGAAATCGCTAGCCGCACACTTGGCGGCAGATCCCGCCGCTGCACAGGCCGTTTGCGCACGTTGAGGTGCATTGCGGCAGGCAACCGAATTCCACGATCTGACAGCCGTCCGCTGGGCCGCACTGCGCGCATTGCGAACCGAACGCGGTCCCCGCCGGGCAATCGTTCGGGCAGTCTTTCTCGGTGCAGCGGAGCTGCCCGTTGTCGCACATACACGTGTTGCAGCTCGCTGGATCAGGAATGCCCATGGCTCCGCTTGCATAGTAAACGCCACCGACTAGGCATGAGACGGGCTGCACCGGCGGAGTTCGATCGTCTTCACAACTGCCTGCGGAGGAGCAATAGCCGGCGGTTGGGGCAATGGGAGCCAGACACGGCGGCGGCGGGCCATCGCACTGGCGCTGCCCGAGTTGGTCCTGAACGGAGCTGAGCGTCGCCAAAGCCTCCGCTTGGTCGCGATTGAAGAAGGTCGGTGCGCTGCAGGGATGCCCCGCCACGACTAACTGCGTGCACTGGTTGGGCTGACCCGGGTTGCAGGTCTTCGCGCTCGCGAACGCGGCGTCGTACTGTGCGTCGAGCTGCCCGCAAGTCTCGGCACACGCCACCTGGGTGCACGCAATCTCCCCGGCCTGCTGACAGCTGCAGGTGTTGCAACCATCCGCAGCAGGGAAGCTGTCTCCTGGCTGGTAGGTTTGGTTGCCTTGGTGACAGATGCCGCCGCCGCCGCAGAGGGTCAGGGAACAGGCGATGCTGCCGCCCGCTTGGCAGCTGCAAATGTTGCAGCCGTCGCTGGCGGGAAAGCTGTCGCCGGGCTGGTAAGTCTTGGACCCCTGATGGCAGACCACGCCGCAAACCGCGTGCGAGCAGGCCACCGCTCCGTGCTGACAGGAACAAGTATTACAGCCATCCTTGGCCGGAAATGAGGCTCCGTCTGCGTAGACCTGGTCGCCCACGACGCAGCTCCCGGAGCCGCTGTCAGTGGACGTAACCGAGCCGCCGCACGCTGAAAGTGCGTGGACGAGAACCAGGCCGCTCACGA